>Ga0207694_10002263_pt1 | contig 15765 bp, 21 predicted proteins | sample KBSC34metaG_FD_184353 | JGI IMG/M metagenome (GOLD analysis project Ga0207694, IMG submission 184353) | Corn rhizosphere microbial communities from Kellogg Biological Station, Michigan, USA - KBS C3-4 metaG (SPAdes) (version 2) | ecosystem: Host-associated > Plants > Roots > Rhizosphere > Soil...
CGCGCCGCCCGTAGTTCCCGCGCCACGCCGAGAACGTCCGTCAGACGAACACCGCGCGCGACGGCGCGTTCGCTGGCTCGCTGGATCACTGGCCCATCAGCCAGCGGATCGCTGAAAGGCACGCCCAGCTCAATCACGTCCGCGCCGTTGTCGATGGCGGCCAGCGCCATCTCGCGCGTCGTGGCAAGGTCGGGATCGCCCGCAGTCAGATAGATAACGAGCCCTGGTCTGTTCGCAAAGTTAATTGGCATCCGTGCTCCTAGAATCGAGAACGATTGCTCCAAGTTCACGCGCCTGGTTGGCAACTTTCATTTGATTGTGTACCTCAACAATGACCGTCTCTCCTGCAAGTAACCGATCCGTGATTCGTTTTGCGTCCGACAGGCTCAACCCGACTTCTTCCTTCATCAATTTCGTAAATTCCACTTTGTTAAATCCCACCTGCCAACCATGAAGGTGCAAAATGTCCTTTCCCTGAGGCATCATTTACCCACCTCCATTGCACCCTTCAAATCCATCTCGCGAGAAAGAATTCCCATGTCCTTGTCGCCACGTCCGGAGAGATTCACCATCAGCACATCCGTCTTCGCCATCTTCGGCGCGAGCTTGATTGCCTCGGCGACTGCGTGCGCGCTTTCAAGCGCGGGCAGGATGCCTTCGGTGCGCGCCAGAGTGGACGTCGCGGCTAACGCCTCAGCATCCGTTGCCGACGTGTACTCCGCGCGGCCTGAGTCGTGCAGCATGGCATGCTCCGGGCCGACGCTGGCATAATCCAGTCCCGCGCTTACCGAGTGCGTCGTCGCTACCTGACCGGCATCGTTCTGCAGCACGTAGCTGTAGGTGCCCTGCAGCACGCCCGGAACGCCGCCTCCGCTTTTCTGGAATCGTGCCGCGTGCTCGCCCAACGCCGTGCCGCGGCCACCGGCCTCGACGCCGATCAAGACAACATCCTTGTCCGGGATGAACTCGTAGAACGCGCCGATGGCATTCGATCCGCCGCCCACACACGCAACGATCGCCGCCGGCAGTTTGCCCTCCTGCTCCAGCACCTGTGCGCGGGCCTCGCGGCTGATGACGCGATGGAAGTTGCGCACCATCGTCGGATACGGATGCGCGCCCAGTGCGCTGCCGAGGATGTAATACGTGTCGCGCACGTTGGTGACCCAGTCGCGCATGGCCTCATTGATCGCGTCCTTCAGCGTGGCGGAACCCGAGCCGACGCCGCGCACCTCCGCGCCCAGCAGCCGCATGCGGAAGACGTTCAGCTCCTGCCGGCGCATGTCTTCCTCGCCCATGTAGATCACGCACTCAAGGCCAAACAACGCACACACTGTCGCCGTCGCAACACCGTGCTGACCTGCGCCGGTCTCCGCGATGATGCGCCGCTTGCCCATGCGACGCGCCAGCAGCCCCTGGCCCAGCGCGTTGTTGATCTTGTGCGCGCCGGTGTGCAGCAGGTCCTCGCGCTTGAGGTAGATCTTCGCGCCGCCAAGCGACTCGCTTAGCCGCTTCGCAAAGTAGAGCGGTGTAGGCCGGCCGCAGTAGTGGTGCAGCAGGTTGTCGAGTTCGGCGTGGAAGGCCGGGTCAGCGTCGGCGACGGCGTAGGCCTGCTCCAGCTCTTCGAGAGCGGCCATCAGCGTCTCTGGCACGTAACGCCCGCCATAGGCGCCAAAGCGGCCCGGGCGTGATGCTGTGGCAAATCCGGCGGGTGAGACCAGTCCTGCGGTAGTAGTACCCATCGGTAGTTCTCCTTTGGGCTGCCTTTTACCGGCAGCCGCGCAAAGCAAAAGCCGCGACAGTTAGGGTCGCGGCTCGTGGAATTCCTGAATCAGTCTGAAAGCTTCAGATGACGCTGGTCCGCGAGTCCGCTACTGTGCGCCAGTAGCGGAAGGTAAACGCGAAGCTGGAGAAACGAGCTGTCATCCTGAGCATTACCATACAGTCGCCGGGCGCTCCGGCGCAACTGACCAAATGGATCGGCCGGTGCAAGGCAGCGTGTGGAGACCGCGCAGAGGTTACGAGTGTCACCGCCGGGCCAGTTACAAATTATTACGAATCCGACTCTTCCCCTCGCGCGTCCTATGGACGTAATCGTTGAGAGGAATAAGCCATGAAAACTCATCTTCAGGCCGTATTTGCTGCATTTGCGCTGCTTCTGGCAGCTGCCGCGCCGGTCTCCGCTCTTGGGGAGCGCACTGGCGGAGGCCACTCGCACACCGCGAGCTATCACGACCGCACGCCGGTTGTGCATACGCATGACTCGCACGGCGGACATCACCGCGGCTAGCCCCGCGTCTTTCTAAAACATCCCAGGTTCTTACGCGTCAAGATTTTGGCGTGGCAGTCCTGCGTGCGTTTTGGATGAACTGCGCAACCTTGGCCGGGTCTTTGCGGCCCACCGATGCTTCGACACCGCTCGAGACGTCAACGCCAAAGGGCGTAAGCGCGGCAATGGCGTTCGCGACGTTCTCCGGTTTGAGACCGCCGGCAACGATTAATCGCAGACTTCTTGGCGCGGAACTGAAGAGATCTCGCGCTGCGGCCCAGTCAAATGCGATTCCCGTACCGCCACTAGGCGAAGTGCCGACTTTGGAGTCAATCAGCACACGGTCAGTGATACCGAGCGTGGCGATGCGAGCCAGGGCTGCAGCGATCTCTTCGCTCTGCTGCGAACCAACATTCCAATGCAATGTCTGAATGACGCGTATGCCTGAGGCTACAAGCAACGTAGCCAGTTGCCGCAGCAACTCCTCATCGAATCCGCCGTGGAGCTGTACAGCGTTGAGCCGCGCCTCGTGTGCCGTCCGCGCAATCTCGTCGGCGTCATGCGAGTCGAAGACTCCGACCCGCTCCACGCTCTCAGGCAGTTCGCTTCCCATGGCAGCGACGTGTGCGGCTGTCACCTGACGCTTGCTCGCGGCGAAGATAAAGCCCACCGCATCCGCGCCCAGTTCAGCGGCCAGTTTGGCATCTTCGAGATTTGTGTTGCCGCAGATCTTGATCCACATGAATTTCGCTCTTATTGAATCCGATGCCATAGCGGCGTGAACGATGCGGCTATGCCTTCGCTGCGACTTCGCGGGTCAAAAGGCCAGTAAGTGTGGCAGCAGGATCAATCTCGCGCATCAGCGATTCGCCGATGAGGAATGCGTTGTATCCAGCCGCAGTCATGCGCGCCATGTCGGCCTGCGTGCGGATGCCGCTTTCGGCCACGCGCACCGCATTCTTCGGCAGCTTGCCCGCAAGCTCGATCTGCCCCTCAGGATCTACCTGCATGGTGTGCAGATTGCGGCTATTCACGCCGATCATCGTGAACCCAAGCGCGACCGCCCGCTCCAGCTCATCCGCATCATGTACCTCGCAGAGCACATCCAGCTCCTGTCGCTTCGCCTCAGCGGCTAGATCGCGTAGCTCCGCATCGCTGAGTGCGGCAACAATCAGCAGAATCGCATCCGCGCCGGCCGAACGCGCCTCCACGATCTGGAAGGCGTCCACCATGAAGTCTTTGCGCAGGCAGGGGATCTTCACCGCAGCAGATGCACGAGTCAGGTTCTCGAGTGAGCCCTGAAAGAACTCGCGGTCGGTCAGCACCGAGAGGCAGGTCGCGCCCGCTGCCTCCAGCGATGTTGCCAGCCCGATTGGATCGAAATCTGCTCGGATAAGTCCGCGAGAGGGCGATGCCTTCTTCAGCTCAGCGATTACAGCAGGACCCTCCGCAGCAGCGCGGCGCAAAGCGGCTTCAAAGCCGCGTGGCGTGTGAGCTGCAGCCTGACGTTCCAGCTGAGCAAGGTCCGTCGCAGCGCGACGTGCAGTTAGCTCCTGCCGCGTATGCGCGACGATTCTTTCAAGCTGGGTTGACATTGGATTTTCTTGAACTTTGGTGCCGAAGAAGGGACTCGAACCCCCACACCCTTGCGAGTACATGGACCTGAACCATGCGCGTCTGCCAATTCCGCCACTTCGGCGCTGCGCACAGCTCAAAAACCGCGCGCTGCATATGACCTACTCAGTCTTTCAAACCGTGCCTTCGCTGTCAATTGATGGCCGGCATCGCTTACACTGGCAGGGTTCGAGGGACGTAAATCCAATGAGAGACGAACTCCGTCCCCATGGCTGAATCCACCCAACCGACCGACACCACGACAGCTGAGATTCCAGAAGAGCTGGCGCTGGAGATCCGCAAGCTGGCGCATGAGCTTTCCAACGCCCTGGAAGTAATCGTGCAGACCAGCTATCTGCTGGGCACCGTTGAACTGAAGGAGCCAGGCAGCGACTGGGTTCGCATGCTGGACAGTGGCGTGCGCAAGGCCCTGGATCTGAACCTCGCGTTACGCAATTTCATCAAAGAACACTCGCCCCGCTAAGCCGCCTCTTAGACCCTCGCGCCGGCCTTTTTCTTCGCTGCGCTCTTCGCGGCGGAGGCTGCAATTGCCACCTCAGGCATTTTTTTGGCAGAGCGCTCCTTCGTTTTTGGAGCAGTGCCGTTTGTCTTTGCAGCTGCCTTGAACCGGGCCTGGTGCGATGCCATCAGCTTTTCAATCTGCATCAGCAGTGCCCGCGTCTGCATGGGCTTTACCAGCATCTTGTCGGCGCCCATCTCCTGCCAGTCTTCGTCGGCCAGCGGAAACGCTGTGAGCAGAGCAACCGCAGGATGATAGCTGGCCTCACGGGCGGCCTTGATCACCTCGGCGCCGGAGGCATCGCTCTCCATGCGCATGTCCGTGATGATCATGTCGTACTCGTGGGTGCGCAGCTTATGCTTGCCCTCACGCGCGGAGGCAGCTGTCTCTACGTCGTAACCGCTGATCTCCAGCACGGCCTTCAGGGTCAGTAGTACGGCGACCTCATCGTCCACCAGTAGGATTTTGCGCTTCATGTGGAAAGGCTCCTTTGCTGCATGCGGCCGTCTCCGTGCAGGGCGCAAGGCATCCCATCATATTGCCGCACGGGGCCGTCTTCCGCAAATCGGCAGGCAGGGACTTTGGCGGCCTGCGACTCTGCGCGTCAGGTTCGGTTTGAACCTACGTGCCCCGCTCAGGCACACTGTTGCGCATGGCAAACCGTGTCCGTGTCGGCGTTGATGAAAACCTTGCTCCTGAACTGCTGGCAGGCTTCCCGCCAGAGGCAGAGGTTGTGCGCATTCCGCGTTCGATTGAGCAGCCGACCCAGATCGACTTCTGGATTGTGCCATTTACCCCAAAGATCGCCATGGCTACCTTCCCGAAGATCGAGGGCATGAAGGTAGCGCAGTCGCTGATGGCCGGGGTGGACTGGATTCTGCCTTGGATGCCGAAGTCAGTAACGCTGTGCGACGGGCGTGTCATCCACGACATCTCTGCCTCGGAGTGGGTGCTGGCGGCCATCATGGGTACGATGAAACGCCTGCCGCTCTACCGCGACCTGCAGAATCAGCAGCAGTGGCGAGGCTTCGCCACTGCGGATGGCAGCTTTTTGAACGAAGCAGGCGCGGCGCGAGGACAATACACGGTACTGGGCGAAGACCTGGCAGGCAAGACGGTGCTGATCGTTGGATACGGCTCGATCGGTGCAGCAATCGAAGCAAGGCTTGCGCCGTTTGGCGTAAACATTCTTCGGGTTGCTCGCACTGCACGCGAACAGCCGCTTGTCAGCCCGATCAGCAATTTGAGTGCACTGCTGCCGCAGGCTGATGTCGTCGTACTTATCGTGCCGTTGACCGATGCCACCCGCGGATTGATTGGCGCGAAAGAGATCGCCCTTATGAAACGCGGGGCGCTGCTCGTGAACGCCGCGCGTGGACCGGTTGTGGTCACGGATGCGCTTGTAGCCGCGCTCAACGAGGGACACATCAGAGCTGCCCTGGATGTGACCGATCCTGAGCCTCTTCCTGCGGGGCATCCACTTTGGAGCGCACCGAATTGCCTGATCACGCCGCATATTGGCGGCTCAACGCCGGAGTTCATACACCGCGCCTTCCGCTTCGCCGCCACGCAGATAAAGCGCTACATCACCGGCGAGCCGCTGGAGAACATCGTGACTGAGGCCGGCTACTGAGGGCCGAGGCTACAAGACTCAGGATTTTGCAAGGGCATCGGTGTCATCCACGTCATCCTGCTCGTCTTCGCCGTCTTCTTCTTCCTCATCCTCATCCTCGAATTCATCGTCTGGATCAGTGCCGGTCTCAGGCGACGCGGAGTGAAGTTGGTTGAGAAGGTAGAAGTCTTCGAGCGTCAGATTCCGCGTCGTGTGCATTGGGCCGTCTCCTCATGGCGTATGAGCTGGGCTTACCGTAGTCCGCCATAGGACGGCAACCTGTCTGGCGTTGGTTGTGAGGGAATCACATTTCACGACTTCTGCGTGGATGCCAGCGGTCCCTCCCACCAAAGTTGCAGATCGTAGGCATGCAACCCGGAATTCGGGCCGCATTAGCCGGCTTTCGAGCATCCCCTAAAGGTCGTAGTTTTACCAGCACTGCAGCGGGTTTGCAGCTTAATTGCGGCGACCAAAGCCGAAGCTCGACGGGCTATGGAAAGGGTTTTGAGCGCGGGCATGTACGCTAAATCAGCAACTTGGTCGGAAGACTAGTTACAACGGTAACATAAAATGTATACTTTTACGATATATAGATCTTTTGTGTAGACTTCTCACGTTACACATCCTAAGGTTGATCCATCTGGCGAGTCCAGACAGAATTCGCCGGTTCACCCGGTTGAGCAGTTTCCAAAGGGAGTTCCATCATGAAGACCATCGTTCGCTTGTTTGTTGTCGCCCTGGCCGTCACTGGCGCATTTGCTACCACCGCAACCACCACCGCTTCGGCGAAGGTTGCCGCTGCCAAGACCAGCGCGATGCCGGCACCCCGTTGCGAGCCGGGCAACACGACCTGCGGCCTTGGCAACTGGTAAGAAAGTTGTAGGCGTTAGAGCCACGAAAAGAGATTGACGTGCCCCCTGGATAAGTTATCCTCAACTTGTCCAGGGGGTTCTGCGTTTGTCCTCGATATCCATCCTCGGTGTTCTCAGTTACGTCGAGATGGCGCTTTGCGCGATAGGTCTGATCCTGCTTTTTGTCAGAAAGCAGTGGAAAGATTATGTCTGGCTCGGCTGTTACCTTGCGGTGCGTATGGGTTCGGATCTGATCTTGGCTTGGCTCAACCGCTTTGGAGCCCATTTTTTGGGCGGCGTAGCTGCATACAGCCTTTACTTCTATGTCTATTGGTTCAGCTTCGCGATTGAGAGCGTAGTAAATCTGCTTGTTGTGTATGGCGTCTTCAAGCTCGCCATGGCACCTCTAAAGGGGCTGCAGTCGCTCGGCATCCTTGTTTTCAAGTGGGCAGCCGGAATTTCAGTAGCGCTAGCGCTGGGCAATGCTTTTACTCCCAATAACACTGGTACTTCGTATCTTCTGGCGGCGGTCTCACAACTGCAGCGCACGGAGAGCATTCTGACGCTCTGCCTGCTGCTGTTCGTCTGCTTTGCCATCCGGCCCATGGGTCTTTCTTACCGTAGCCGTATTTTCGGCGTTGGCCTTGGCCTCGGTATCATGGCAACAAACGACTTGGTCCAGTCAGCATGGCTCACCTTTCACTCGGACATGGACGGCACCTACAATGTCATCCTGGGCGGCGCCAGTTGCATGATCTTAATGGTTTGGAACGTTTATTTCGCTCTGCCGGAGCCGAAGCGTCGCATCATCATGCTGCCGACGACATCGCCCTTCCTGCGCTGGAACCAGATCTCGCAGGCATTGGGTGACGAGCCGGGTTATGTTGCCGTAGCCGGGGTACCACCTGAGGTTTTCGCGCCGGCCGAGCTGGAAATGATGCGTCGGGCGTCGGTGAAGATGCCAGCCGCACCTGCTCCTATGCCGAAGGTTACAGACTTCCCGATGGCTCCGAAGCGTGTCATTTCTCGGGCGATTTAACCTTCCGCCTCGGAGCATTCACCCCTTGCTTCCGTTCTAAAGCCCTCAACTTTGCACTGACGAAAAGGCCCTCCCATTCGGGAGGGCCTTTCAAATTGGTTCTGCTTTCGTTATTCGCGCTCGGAACGCTTCCAGTTGATCAGGTCGCCCAGAGTCGTGCTGGAGGAGGAAGACGAGCTCTTATGCTCCTTCTCGCTGGCCTTGTAACTCTCCACCTCGGCGCGGCTGGCCTCTTCGCCCACTGCTCGGAGGCTCAGGCCTACCTTCTTCTCGTCCTGGTTCATCTTCACGATCTTGAACTCGTGGACTGAATCAAGCTCCAGCTTGACCGGGATGTTGTTCTGATCGACGGCCTCGGAGACGTGGCAAAGACCTTCGACTCCTTCGGCGATCTCGACGAAGGCGCCAAACTGGGCCGTACGCAGGACCTTACCCTTCACAACGTCGCCAACCCGGTGCTGCGCGAAGAACGTCTCCCAGACGTCAGGCTGAAGCTGCTTGATGCCCAGTGACAGCCTGCGGTTCTCAGGCTCGACCCCGAGAACTACGGCCTGGATCTTCTCACCTTTCTTCAGCACTTCGGAGGGGTGCTTGATGCGCTTGGTCCAGCTGAGGTTGGAGACGTGCACCAGACCGTCGATACCGTCCTCGATCTCGATGAATGCACCGAAGTCTGTCAGGTTGCGCACGCGGCCTTCCACAATCGCGCCGGCAGGATACTTATTCTCCAACTGCTCCCAGGGGTTGTCCTGCAGTTGTTTCATGCCCAGCGAAATCCGCCGATCATTGGGGTTGACGCTCAGGATGATGGTCTCTACCTCGTCGCCCGGCTTGACCATTTTGGAGGGGTGCTTCATTCGCTTGGACCATGTCATCTCGGAGACGTGCACCAACCCCTCGATGCCCTGTTCCAGCTCGACAAAAGCGCCGTAATCGGTGACCGACAGGATACGGCCACGAACATGCGCGCCAATTGGGTACCGCTCGGTTGCGTCCAGCCAGGGGTCGGGCGTGAGCTGCTTGAAGCCCAGCGAGACGCGCTGTTTCTCCTTGTCGAACTTCAGGACCTTTACCTGAATCTCATCGCCCACATTGACCAGATCACGCGGGTGCGTCAGGCGGCCCCAGCTCATGTCCGTAATGTGCAGCAGACCGTCGAGGCCGCCAAGGTCGACGAAGGCGCCGTAGTCAGTAAGGTTCTTGACTGTGCCGGTAAGAACGGTGCCCTCTGCAAGGGTTTCCAGAGTGACGGATTTCTTCGCGTTCTGTTCCTCTTCCAGCATCTCCTTGCGGGAGATAACCACATTGCCACGCTTCTTGTTGAGCTTGATGACGCGGACCTCAATCTCCTGGCCGACGTAGCCATCGAGATTGCGCACCGGGCGGATCTCAATCTGCGAACCCGGCAGAAAGGCCTTGATCCCGATGTCAACAGTGAGTCCGCCTTTGACGCGGCTGACAACCAAGCCCTTTACCGGGGTCTTGTCAGCAGAGGCCTTTTCGAGCGAGTCCCAAATCTTGTGGCGGAGTGCCTTTTCGTGGCTGACGAGATAACCGCCCTCGGCCTCCTCGCGCTCTACGACAACCTCAACCGTATCGCCAGGCTTGAACTTGGAGTTGCCCTGCAGGTCTGTGACCTGATCGAGCGGGATCAGCCCCTCGGACTTCAGCCCGATGTCAACGACGACATGCTTGTCCGTCAGCTTGACTACCGTGCCGGTGACGATTGCCTCGTCCTGCGTAAGACTCTGAGCAGTAGCCGACTCAGCGGCCTGCTCACGGTCAAAGCTGGCAAGCGCAGCGGCAAAATCGGCGGCGTCGTAGTCCGGCTCTTCGGCAGACGCGGAGACGTGCTCCAGCGTTGCGGGGTTGGGGTTGATCTCGTGTGACAGGTCGGTATTCTCGGCCGTCGCTTCAGGCGCCAGGGTTTCCAGTTCGGTGTTCAGGGGTTTGCTCTCGGTTGGATTAGACACTTCAGAGGTCATTGATGCGGCACTCCGGACCCAAGTTTCATTCCTCTTCGTGTGATCTCTCCGAAGGCGAAGATGCCGACCCGAAGGGACGGGCTAGCCTCACGCCCCGAAGCAGCTACGGCAGGGCAGGAATGAAAGTCTTGCAAAGGAGCTGCTGCACTTGGATCCACACGTAGTGGCTTATAAAAAGAATATACCCTGCGCAAAGCGGGAGTCAACGCGGCCAGGAAGCGTGGTAGTGTCCTAATTTGCTTTCTCCGCCCTCAGACCTCAAGAGCGGCCATCAAAGTGCTGCGAACCCATTGTGAGACGGTCTGCTTGGAGTCCTTTGCGGCCTTCTCTATCCGCTTCCGGTCGTCCGGGCTGAGGCGTACCGGCATGATCTTGGCCTTAGCTTCCCCTTTGGGCAATACGGGTCTGCCGACCTTCTTAGGCTTGGGCATTGCGAAACTCCTGCACGATGAAGGCCCGCACCGCGTCTGCGGGAGTCAGGGCCGGGTGAATATGCAGCACGGTTACGGGATAGCTTTTGTCCCCCGCGTCGTGCATCCATGCGTAGGCTCTTTCAGTCTTTGGATGGCCGTGGATATGGAAAACCTCCACGATGCCATCCCAGACGGTCTTACCCGCGTGAGTCTCTTTGACGGGCACACTCTCTTGGTGAGCGGCTGTAACGCCGTGCAGCTTCTCCACAGCCTCCCTAAGCGTGTCGATATGGCTCATAGGCTGAGTCCCTTTGTAGCTTCAAAAAATACTGCTTCCAAGGCCAGCTTTCTAAACTGCCAGAAGTTCAAAGGGTCATATCCCTCTCGAACCCTGATACAACACTTCCCGTCATTGTCCAACGTAAGCACTCCGATTATTTCGTCACGATGCGGTCTATACGCGACCCTAATCCCATCCTCTGTTTGCGAGAATACCGCGCTACCGATTAGCGACAGTCCTCCCAAACTTTGGTGACAATCAACACGGAGAGCTATCGCGCCCGGAGTGTATTGAAACTTGATGCCATATCGCATCTCGGTTGGGCTCAGAAGCTCGTTGCGTTTTGCCACATCAATTTCTATTTGCTCTCCAAGCATTTTCAACGCAGAGTCGGGAGAGCATTTCGACCTAGCTGTGACCCAATCAAAGTCGCTCATGCTGCGGCCTCCAGAAGTTCGCCAACACTCCAGAACGTCTTAGCCACGCCAGCGGCCATTGCCGGGGTGCAGCGGAGGGTATTGTGACGGCGCACGAAGTTGTAATAGGCGAAGTGCAGCCCTACAGCGGCCTCGAAGTTCTCACGCTTTTTGCTAAAGGCCAGCGTCAGGCGAGTCAGACGGCGCATGTGCGTCCGCGTTGTGGCGTTCAGCCGTTCGACATAGCTGGTAGAAATCAGGGCCGGATTGGGATTGCCGGATACGATCTTCTTTTCGATGCCCGTCACTTCGGGCTGGCTATAGCGATTGTCAGCCGAAACCTCATGGCCGTAGGTTTTGATGATCTGGGCATAGTCCGCATCGGCTCCAAAGGATTGCTCGATTGCCGTGACGTAATCGCTCAGGCCGTCCGTGCTGATCTGTACTCGGTAAGCCATGCGCTTTGCTACGTCCGCAACAAAGGCGTGAGCAGTACGCCGGGAACGGTCGCCACAGCGGAAGCTGGGAACGATCTTCGTATCCGCGCAGATGCAGCACCACGTCCAGATATTGCCGTACTCAGGATGGTCGCCGTCTATGCGGTGATTCTCCTTCTTGCCGATGTATCCCCAGATTTCGTCAAGCTCCAAGCGGGTGCAGGGAAGGTTCCGCATCGTCTCATCCATCATGCGAGTGCAGCCCCGACCCACGCGGACGCCCAACCGCATGATCGTATCCCGGTGAATCCCTGTCATGCGCTCAATAGCGCGGATGCTGGAACCCTCAGCCAAAGCCGCGATAACGGCGATTTGCTTGTCGGTATTGAGTACGTTTGCCATGAGATAAATGTATTACATATATACAGTGTAGTCAAGTGTTTTTGTGATACGATTTTTCGCATCATGCAGAAATACTTGATCGTCGCGGCTACACTTGCCTTCATTTCGCCAGTCCCATGGCAGACGCCGCAAGCCGCCGCTCAAACATCCCGCAATAGCCAACATCCCGGCGCACACAACGGCCACCCAACCGCCCCATCTGCCCCTGTCAATAGCCCAATACAACCCGGCTCCGCCGATCCCCATAGCGGACAGGCAGGAGCCGACAACAAAGACCAAAAGGTAGCCGTTGTATCGATCCCCACAGTATCCGTCTCTCAGCCAGATAAACGCCTTTCGGATCGCATCCTTGAATGGGGGCCATGGGTTTTCAATCTCCTGCTGGTAGCTGTGGGGGCTGTTCAGGCTTGGCTTCTCTTCAAGACGTGGGGGAAAGTTGGGCAGCAGGAAGCGCGGATGGGAGAACAAGTCGTTGAGATGCGGAAACAAGAAACTCATATGGGCAATCAACTCACCCAGATGAAATCGCAAACCGATATTCTTCGCGGCTCCGTAGAAACTGCTAAGACCAGTGCTCAGGCGGCCCTCGACCAGATACATGCGATGAAGCAAAAGGATCGCGCAAAACTTACTTTCAAGCTGGAGCCGTTTAGCCCCTTTGGTTACTTCAAAAGTATGCCGTTTGGGCAAACGGTTTCTTGGAAGATAGACCTTCACGGGCAAAGCGAAGCTTACGAAATCAAAGCTCCTGCGATCCTGTGCATTGGGGAGCCTGAAAAACATCAGTTTTTCGGCATCCAGACGCTTCAAATTCCAGAAGTATTGAGCCCCGTCAAACAAAGAGAATATGGGGGGCAGGTATATCTTCACTTTCAAGAGGCAAGTGGAACCAACCTTGGGGATGGCGAGGAAATTTTGGGTAGGCTCAAACGGGAGGAGTCTACCCTCTTCTTCGCATGCTCTATTGAATACACGGATGTTTATGGGGATCAGTGGATTCTCAAGGTGCGAAAGAGGTGGGTGTTCCTCAAGCCGCTCAGTGCAGCCCTCGGCCATCTCCCGAATTCTCCCGAAGGATTTTGGTTGAACGACGGCGAGAACGGAGAGAAAAGAAAGCAGCCCCAGAATCCAAATTAGGACACTACCAGGAAGCGTTTGGATCGTGCTGAGAGCGGCGCGGCCGCATCCGAAGCGGGCTTTCCTGCCTGCGGAAACAAGCTATACTCCGCCCATGGAACGGCTCTGGACCCCTTGGCGACACGATTATGTGACCGGCGCGAAGAAGACCCGTTGGGCCGGGGTACCCGAGTCCCTGGAGGCTTGGCCTGGACCGCAACCCGATCCTGAAGGTACCCCCGATGCCCACGGGGGGCAGGCCGCCGGTGGGTGCGTCTTTTGCAACCTGATCGCCGCGGCAGACTATGCCATCGCCCAAGGGATGCCGCCTGAGGACGCTGAGCGCGCGGTGCATTTGGTGGCCCGCGGTCCCAGCTGCTTCCTTTGCCTCAATGCCTTTCCATACTCAACCGGCCATGTTCTGCTGGTTCCGTACCGCCATGTCGATTCGTTGGCTGCACTGAATCCCGACGAAGCGCAGGAGATGATTGGGCTGGCCCAGCAGGCGGAGAGGGCTTTGCAGATGGTTTATCGTCCTGCAGGTATGAACTTTGGCCTCAATCTGGGCGAGGCCGGAGGCGCCGGCATTGCTGCCCACCTGCACATGCACGCGCTCCCGCGCTGGGTGGGCGACAGCAACTTCATGACCGTAACCGCTGGCACTCGTGTGCTGCCCGAAGCCCTGGACACGACATGGGAGAAGCTGCGCGCAGCCTGGATGAAGGCCAACTAATGGTCTCCCATATAGAGACAGGAATACGAAAGTAATGAGTTTTTAAAGTTCTGCACCGCAAAATGCGTTACCTTTGAGCCAGTAAAGGCAACGTGAGAGTCTCAGGCATCATCCCACTCCAGTCACGGTTGAACGTCATTTCAACTTATAGGAGGAACAGATGGCCACGATTCCGAGCAATATTGCACGTATCCATGCCTCCTTGCCCGGCTTGCGCACTCAGGCCGGCAGCCAGGTAACTTCAGTACCACAACGGCTCCAGTTTCCAAGCCCTGCGCCAAGCCTGCGCAGTGCGAGCCTGTTTTCACTCCCCAAAGAGCCCGAGGATGCCGGCTTAACCGGGGGCACACGGTCTCTGGATCGCCGTTTACTTGCCCTCAATCTCGCGCCATTCGCAAAAGCACGACCCGTTCGCTCGGTTCCCGCGCCAAAGCGCATGGCTGCACCCATGCGTCCGACCGCAGCATAACTTCAGCTATTGGAATCATGATGGTGGCCCGCTTTTGTCAGTGGGTCTATTTTTGTTGTGGCGGATTGCCCTCTAGGGCCGCAGGTGGCTCCATGCCGCGAGCTCTTCTCGCTGCAGGCGGTTCTCCTACGCGTGTCGCCTCAAAGTTGGTGATCTTCCATGTTCCACCAGGAGAGCGAGAATATACCCGGGTGTAACGGTAGATGCCGCGGATCGGCTCACCCTCGTTGCTTGCCTCCACCTCGGCGCGTGATGTAACTACAGCGGTCTGCCCGATAAGCTTTACCTTCACATCATCCAGCTTGATCTTGCTGACCGAGAGCTTCCTGGTGCGCATCCGATCCAGCTGTTGCATCTTGGTCACGACTTGCCCGCTCATTGTGATGCCGATGAAATCGTCGGAGAGCAGCCGGTCCATGGCGTCGACGTCGCCGTTCAACTGGGCCACGCGCCACGTCTCTTCCAGCTTTTCGACCTGGCGCTTCAGGTCTTCCTTGTGTTTCGGATGCGGATGTTTGGGCTGCGCGAGCAGTGATGAACCGGCGAGCATCGCCGCGCAAACAGCGGCTGCGACAGCGAATGTGCGCAGCTTAAGGCTGCTGTTTCTGTCGCACCTGCCGTGGATGTGCACAAACCCGGTCATAACCGTACCGGATACTAGTCCGGTCAGACCCGGGGAGTCAAAAGAAACTCGCGTGAAGTTACGTGAGTGGCATTACTGAAATCTGCCGCACAGATTGGGATGATGCCCAGGTGGCCGGACCTCTACCGGGCACTACGCGACGGCGTGCAGCATCTCCCGCGTACGGTCCTTCATCAGCTGCAAGAGACCGCCGGTAACATACTGCGCAAAGTGCGGAGAGGCACGGTGAAACTCCAGCGCTGCCTCATCTTTGTACTGCTCATAGATGACCACGGTGGCCGGCTCGCCCTCCACGAAGTGAGGAATGTAGGTGACGCAGCCTGGCTCCTGCCGCGACAAGGGGGTGACTGCCAGCAGCATCTCTTCGATCGCCGGGCGGTCCTTCGCGTCGAACGTCATGCGTACGGTAAAGCTGATCATGGTTATGCCTCCAGCGCCTTGGCAAACTCCGGCAGCAGAATCGTCTGGTCACGGTCCGGGCCAGTGGAGATCATACCGATCTTCGCGCCGGTCTCACGCTCTACGAACTGTAAATACTCCTGCGCTGCTTTGGGCAGCTTGTCGTACTCAGTGACGCCCTCGGTTGTACTGTTCCAGCCCTTGAGCTTGGTATAGATGGGCTGGATGGACTCAAAGCCGCGAATGTCCGCCGGAATAACGTCCGTCACCTTGCCGTTGATCTTGTAGCCGGTGCAGACCGGAATCTCCGCGCACTGGTCGAGCACATCCATCTTGGTGACAACCAGCCACTCCGTCCCGTTGATCATGTTGGAGTAGCGTAGCAGCGGCAGATCCAGCCAGCCACAGCGGCGCGGGCGGCCGGTGACGGCGCCGTACTCCTGCCCACGTGCACGGATGAGCGTGGCGGACTCGTCGTGGATCTCTGTGGGGAATGGGCCTTCGCCCACACGCGTGACATAAGCTTTGGTGACGCCGATGACGGTGCCAATGCGTGTGGGTCCCACGCCT
>Ga0207694_10002265_pt1 | contig 15742 bp, 18 predicted proteins | sample KBSC34metaG_FD_184353 | JGI IMG/M metagenome (GOLD analysis project Ga0207694, IMG submission 184353) | Corn rhizosphere microbial communities from Kellogg Biological Station, Michigan, USA - KBS C3-4 metaG (SPAdes) (version 2) | ecosystem: Host-associated > Plants > Roots > Rhizosphere > Soil...
TGGGAACGGGAAGAGTCCCTGGGGCAGATCCAACCTGTAGGGTGGAGTGCAAAACGGCTTGCTGAGGCAACCCTGCTTCTATCCTTCGTTATAATGACAGGTTGCACTTGGCTCAGCTTTCCAGTAAGAGCCACCTTGGAAGGGAATCCATGGCTACCGATATCGTGATGCCCCAGATGGGCGAGTCCATCGTTGAAGGAACCATTACCAAGTGGCTAAAAAAGCCTGGTGACAAGATCCAGCGCGACGAACCCCTGTTTGAGATCTCGACCGACAAGGTGGACGCAGAAATCCCGGCGCCCGCCTCGGGTGTTCTGCAGGAGATTAAGGTCACGGAAGGTACAACGGTCCAGGTCAACACCGTTGTGGGGACCATTTCCGCCGACGGCGAAGCGACTGGGGCCAAACCGCCCGCCGCGGAGAAGAAGACGGCTCCAGCTGCACCGCCGCCACCAGCCGCTAAGGGGCCCGCTCCCACGCCGGTTGCAGCTCCACCGGCTCCTGCGGCTAAGCACGAAGTCGAAGACCATGCCCGCTCGTCACCCTTGGTTCGGAAGATTGCCCGCGAACACAATGTCGATCTCGGACAGGTAAAAGGCAGCGGGCTTGGGGGCCGGATTACCAAGGAAGACATTCTGGCGTTCATCGAGAGCCAGGAGAAGGGTGCACCGGCGAGTGGATATCAGGCTCCGCCCCCGTCAGCGCCTGCCCCGCGCCCCACAGCCCCGAGCATCCCGGACGAACTGGTTGCGATGACCAACATGCGGCGCATCATCGCACAGCGCATGATCGAGTCGCGTCGCACCAGCGCTCACGTTCACTGCATGTTCGAGGTGGACCTGACTCGCATCGTCAACCTCCGCAACAAACTGAAGTCCAGCTTCGAGCAACGCAATGGGGCGCGGTTGACATTCATGCCCTTTTTCGTGCGCGCGGCCATCATCGCGCTGCAACAGTTTCCGATTGTGAATGCTTCGGTCGAAGGCGACAACATCCGCTACCACAAGCACGTTAACGTCGGGATCGCAGTCGCGCTTGATTGGGGGCTGATTGTACCCGTGCTCAAGAATGCGGACGAACTCAACTTCCTCGGCATGCAACGCGGGATCACCGACCTCGGCGAACGGGCCCGCGCCAAAAAGCTGAAGCCCGAAGAGGTGGAAGGCTCCACGTTTACAGTGACCAATCCGGGCCAGTTTGGCGCGGTGTTTGGTCTTCCTATCATCAACCAGCCGAATGCAGCGATCATGGGGGTTGGCGGCATCACGAAGATGCCGCTGGTTGTCACCGACAAGGATGGGGCGGACTCAATCGCCATTCGTTCAGTTGTGCATCTGACCCTCGGCTACGATCACCGCTTGATCGATGGTGCCGTCGCCGACCAGTTCATGGCATTTGTGAAGAAGACGCTAGAGAACTGGAGCGAGGACGTCGGATAAAGCCAAGAAGACGGCGTTTGTCTCTCGCCATCGCCAAGGTCTGAGTGCCGAGGCCTGAAACCCGGCTTTTCTGGCCGGATGGAGCACTTGAGATCTGACCAGGTTTTAAGCCTCGAGCCACCCTTCCTTGCTTCTTCTCTGTCCGTAGGGTTTCCAGGGTATTGTTGATTGCGCGCGCGCCCGGCTAGCCTTCTGGGAGGGAATAATCTCAGGAGGAACCATGAATTGGGACCAGATCGAAGGCAAGTGGAAGCAGATGAAAGGCGACATTCGCACCCGCTGGGGCAAGCTGACGGATGACGATCTCCACTTGATCGGCGGCCAAAAGGACAAGCTCGTGGGAAGCGTGCAGGAGCGCTATGGTATCGAGAAAGACGAAGCACAGCGCCAGGTGGATGAATGGCACCGCAGCCTGGGCGAAGAGAATCAAGCCACCCGAGAGAATTACCGCAAAGCGGGATAGGCCCGCCGCTCCACGCCATCAACCAGGCCCTCTTGCGATGGAGGGCCTGAATTTTTTGCGGGAGAGCTACGCGCCGGCACTGGCAAGTGTCGATTCTTCGCGAATGCTGAGGGGCGCCGATGCCCGCACCGTAGTTCCGTTCTGATCCGAGCTCACATCAAAGGTGCCGCCCAGCTCATGAATGCGTTCTCGCATTCCGGCAAGCCCGACTCCAAGCTTGGTTCCATCGCCGCGCAATTGCCGGAGCACAAGCTCTGGCATTCCTCGGCCGTGATCGGAAACTTCCATCCTGATCTCTTCCGCATCCACCTCGACTCTGATCTCGGCGGTTTTGGCCTGTGAGTGCCGATGCACATTGGTGAGGCTCTCCTGCAACACACGAAACAGGGCGATCTCGACTGCTTCGGACAGGCGCGGCAGGTCTTCGGGCAATTCTAGCGACACTGGAATTCCACTGCGCTCCGAGAATCCGGTAACGAACCAGCTAGCCGCCGAAGCGAATCCGGCTTCATCGAGCAAGGGCGGATGTAACAAGTGGGAGAGCGTTCGTGTTTCGGCGATCGACTTCTCCACGATCTCGGTGCATTCGGAGAGCAACGCCTTGGTTTTTTCCGCGGGCGCAGTGTTCAACAACTCCAAGGCGATTTTCAGTGCGGCCAGGTATTGGCCGAGGCTGTCGTGAAGTTCGCGGGCGATGCGCCGCCGCTCCTGGTCCTGAATACCCAGCAAGCGCCCGCTCAACTTACGCAAAGCTTCCTCGGCATTTCGACGTGCGGTTACATCGACGGCAATCACACCTAGCTGAGTGAACTCACCGAAACGGCCGGGAATCGGGAAGTAATTGACGAGCCAGTGACGCACTTGTCCCGGTGCCCCCGGCAATTCGGCGGAAATCTCGCGGTCGAGCAGAGGCTTCCCGCTCTTGAGCACATTCCGCAACACCGTCTCGGTACGCGCACCTCGGGGGCCAAAGATCTCCGGCACCGTCTTCCCCAGCAGATCTTCCGGCTTCAATGCCGCCATCCTGGGCAACACATCGTTGACGCGCGTATAGCGAAGCTGGGCATCGAGAATGCCGAAGCCCACCGTCGAAGACGAGAAGAACGCGTTTACGATCTCGCGGCTTTGTTTGGCTCCTTCTTCGGTCTGGCGATACTGGTTGTAGGAAAAGTTCAACAGAAACGTCTGCAACACCAGAAGAAGGAGCGCCACGCCGAATGAAATCGCGATCATCCCCAGCGTGTGCAGATAGTTGGCGCGCGAGGCCGCCTGCCGCGATAGCAGTAACTGGTCTTCGTCATCGCGAATCTGTTGCAGTTGCTGTTCGACTCGAGCCTGGAGAGCGGCCGTTTGCCGCGCCATTTGGGCGTCGGCATCGATGCTCGAGGCTCCCTTCTGATGCGCCTGGATGAGGCCGGAAAGCAATGCCAATTGACTCTGGATGTCGGCTTCCATGGACTCAAGCTGAAGACTTCGATCCGCATTGTCTGAGGTCAATTGCCGAAGGCGGCTGATATCGCCCGGGATCTTCGCGATTGCGGTGTTATACCCGGCGAGCATCGCCTGATCTCCGGTGAGAACGAAGGCCTCGGCGGAGTTGCTGGCCTGAAAGACTTCAGACCCCATGTTCTCGACCAGGATCTGGACTTCCCGGGTGTGGCTGACCAGAGCCTCGCCCGCGGAAAAGCGGTTGGTCGCGCGAAGCAGGTAAATGCTGCATCCGACAAGCAACGCCACCGCGGCAGCGAATGCAGTCCAGGCGACACCTCGGAGGGAGAACGTCATGATTATGGCCTGCCTGAGGCGCTCAGGTTACTCCTATGATATCTCTGCTCGGGCACCGTCATCGCCTCCTCCCTTGTAAAATGGAATGACATGGGCAGCTCCTCCCAACTCATCCAGATCGAGCTTCAACCTCCGGTCAAACAGCCGAAGCCTTCCTGGCTGCGAGCCAAAGCGCCGGGTGGAGAGAACTTTCACCAACTTAAGAAGCTCGCTCGCGACCTGGGGCTGCACACGGTTTGCGAGTCGGCGCAGTGCCCAAACATTGGGGAATGCTGGAACTACCACACGGCGACCTTCATGCTTCTGGGAGACATCTGTACTCGGCGCTGCGGCTTTTGCGCAGTGCCGAAGGGACGCCCGCAGGCGATCGACTGGGACGAGCCCCGCCGGGTTGCAGAAGCAGTGGCGACGCTCGGACTCAAGCACGCCGTCATCACCAGTGTGAATCGCGATGACGATAACATCGGCGGTGCACGAATTTTTTCGCAGACGATTCATGAGGTTCGCCGCCTGTCAGCCGACTGCCGGGTCGAGGTGCTGATTCCCGATTTTCAAGGAATCGACGAGGCCTTGCGGATCGTGCTAGAAGCCCGTCCTAACGTGCTCAATCACAATACCGAAACCGTGCCCCGCCTGTACCGAGCCGTACGTTCAGGAGCCCGGTACGAACGGACTCTGCGTTTGCTTGCGCGCTCGAAAGAGATTGCGCCCGATATTGCCACCAAGTCCGGCGTAATGGTTGGCCTGGGGGAGAGCATCGAGGAACTTCTGGAGGTCTTTCGGGACCTCGCCGAGCGGAAGGTAGATATCCTCACCGTCGGCCAATACCTCCGTCCCTCGCGCGATCATCTGCCAATCGCCCGCTTTTATACACCGCAGGAATTTGATTTCTTGAAAGTTGCGGCGCTCAGGCTCGGGTTCCGCCACGTCGAATCGGGACCGCTGGTTCGCTCGAGCTACCATGCCCACGAGCAGGCCGATAGCGCTGGGGCGAAGCCGCAATAGCTCAGAATCGTGCCGTCCGGTCGTTAAAGAATTAAAAGCTACAAAAGGGCATCCAAGAGAACCTGAACCCGAAGGCCTTCCCCGCCGTGGCGAGCGCGGAAGTAAGGTCATTGCGCGGGCTCCCTTCGCTGGCCACAAATGCCTCCCGGCGCAGCGCATTTCTAACAATTTTTTTACCGAAGGGTGGACGTGGAGCAACTTGGGAATACATCTTTCGGGGAGTACTCTGAATCTATTCCTATTCGGTGGTTCGTTGGTAATGAAAGCAATCTGGGGTCTTTAGATGAGAACAATCCTTCGCGTGGTGTCCCTGGTTGGAAGCCTCATGGTGCTGGCCGGCGGATCGTCATTGCTCTCGAACTTGAGCGCGCAGCCTCCGCAGGGGCGAATTCCCGATGGAATCGAAAATGGAACACGATCGGTTTTGAGAGGGACAAGGCCGCCGCTGGCCAAGCTGGGCAAGGACGTGGGCAGCGTGCCGCCCGAAACCGCCCTGCAGAGCATGAGCATCGTTTTCAACCGATCCGCCGCCCAGGAAGCTGCCCTCCAGGCTCTGATTGCAGCTCAACAGAATCCAGCCTCGTCGTACTATCACCAATGGCTGACGCCGGATGAGTTTGGCGCCCGCTTCGGCATGGCAGACGGGGACCTCGCCAAGGCTGAGGCGTGGCTCCAGGAACAAGGGTTCGCGATCGATGGCGTCTCCCGCAGTCGCGACCGCATTACCTTTTCCGGGACTGCCGGCCAAGTGGAGACTGCGTTTGGATCGGCTTTGCACTATTACCGCATCGACGGGGAAACTCACTTTGCCCCGTCCGCCGATGTGAGCCTTCCAGCAGCTTTGGCTTCTGTGGTGCGAGACGTGGCGAACCTGTCCACCATGCGGCTGAAACCACGCCTACGGAAACCAAAACCGAGATTCACCTCCAGCCAGACTGGGCACACCTTTCTGACCCCGAAAGACGTTGCCACGATCTATGACATCACTCCCGCATATAGTGCCGGCCTCTCGGGAGCTGGCCAGGCCATCGCAGTGGTCGGGCAGACCTCGGTATCGGTTACCGATATGGAGAATTTCCAGAAGGCTGCCGGCCTCAGTGTCCAGGACCCGATCCTGGTTCTGGTACCGAACACTGGAAACGTCGCAGAGTTCCCCGGAGATGAATCCGAATCTGATCTTGATCTGGAGTACTCGGGAGCGATGGCACCGGGAGCAAAGATATTGTTCATCTATACCGGGGATAGCCCGAACTCGGGTGTGTTCGATTCAATCACCTATGCAATCGATAACGACCTCGCGCCGATTATCAGCGATAGCTACGGGATTTGTGAATCGGCGCTCACCACCGCGAACTACAGTCAGCTGAACGGAAAGCTCGCGCAGGGGGCAGCCCAGGGCCAAAGCATCATCGTGCCCTCGGGAGACAATGGGTCCCCTGATTGCCAGGGTACGAACAGCCTCAGCACAGCCAAGCAGCAGGCCCTGGCAGTGGATTTTCCCGCGAGCAGCCAATTCGTGACCGCGATGGGTGGATCCGAATTTCCAGCCTCCGTGGTATGCAACACGAATTGCAGTTCGCCGCCTGCGCAATACTGGCAGGCTGCGAACGGTACCGATGTCCTTTCCTCTGCTCTCTCCTCGGGTGTCCCCTTTCCGGAACAAGTTTGGAACGATGATGCCGCAGCCAGTGGCGGAAATCCCGCGAACTTGAGTGCGAGCGGAGGGGGAATCAGCGCCCTTACCGCAAGGCCCAGCTGGCAAACTGGGGTGCCGGGAATTCCCTCGGGTAGCTTCCGCCTGATACCAGATATCTCGCTCACTGCGTCTCCAAATAACGCCGGATTCTTATACTGCTCGAGCGACCCCAGCCTGAACATCACCGGCAGTTGCTCGAATGGCTTTCGTGACGCGAGTAGCACGGCACTCACGGTCGCCGGAGGCACCAGTTTCGATGCGCCCATCTTTGCGGGGCTGGTTGCTCTCATCAATCAGCGGCAAAAGTCTAGCGGCCAGGGTGTGGTGAGTTCGACGCTTTACAACCTGGCTTCCAATTCGACAACCTACAGCTCCGCTTTTCATGACATCACCAGCGGAAATAACAACTGCTCAACCGCCGGTTCCACCGTGTGCTCGGGGTCAGCCCTGACGCAATATTCCGCCGGCACCGGCTATGACATGGCGACCGGTCTTGGATCGATCGACTTTAACCACCTTCTTACGGCGTGGCCGGCGGGTTCTACCCACACCGCTTCCACTACTGCCCTCTCGGCGGCAACGAATGCGCCCATCGTCGGCACAGGAGATACCATTACCATCGACGTTACGCCCAGCTCCGGCTCGGGCACGCCCACCGGCACGGTGAACCTCTTCGTCGATAGCGCAAGTCCGGCAACAACGCTGACTCTGACCAACGGTTCAGCAACATACAACTTCGTTTCTTCCGCCGGAGGGGCGCATGTAATCCGGGCAATCTATTCCGGCGATTCCACGTTTGCAACGTCAACAGCCACCCTGGTTATTGGCAACCAAAGCTTTCGCGTGACTGCCAGCAACCCCACAATCTCTACGGGAAGTGCCGGCCAGTCGACACTCACCATTGAGCCACAGGGAGGCTATACCGGTTCTATCTCCTGGACGGTAACGAGTGCTCCTGCTTTCACAAACGGCTGCTTTAGCGTGCCCAACACCACCGTTCCAAGTTCTTCGAACGTCACAGCAATCTTGACATTGAATACCAGCTCGGGCGCTTGCGGCGGATCGGCAATGCTGAGGGATCGCAAGAGCACGGTCCTCGCTGAGGGCGAGGGCCGCTCAAAGTCACCCTGGCACCGAGCACCCGTGGGCCTGGCGCTCGGAGGGTTACTGTTTGGCGGCGTCTTCGCAGGCCGTCCGCGAAAACTGCGAGGTGCGCTGCTCTTGCTGTTCCTGGCTGCTTTGGCGTTTACTATGCCAGCCTGTGGGGGCGGCTCGTCAAACAACAATAGCAGCCCCAAAAACGTTGCCGCGGGAACCTACACGCTGACGGTGATTGGCAAGGATACTTCCTTGTCCACGATCTCGAGTTCGGCCCAGACGAGCGTTACTGTGCAGTAGGAATCGAGACCCGCATACTGAGTGAAAAGGGAAGCCCGTTCGGCCCCCATTTCATTCCGGTGACCGGCCTAGGGGTTCAAGAACGCCCGATTCATCGCGGGTTCATTTTCGAGGGTTGAGGGGGGCTCGCGCCCGGGAATTGCGACGACCCGGGGAATGCTGAGGGATCGGCCGCTCACCCAACCCCCCGCTATCGAGCTGTGCCTCGCGCCTAAGCGGCCCTCTTGCTACCCTTACCTTTGTGTAAAACTCAGGTGAGTTACCGCTTGCAAAGCGTGGACGGGCGGGGTTACGATAAACTTGTCTCAGTGGCCATGCCCCCTGGCAGGCCCTCCGCGCCCAACGGTTCCAGGCGCATAACAGACATAGATCAACTTTTGAGTTCCAGCCGAATGGGTTTTTCGCACGCTATGTGCATCTGCGTATTCACCCAGGCGGATCAATCGTGGACCACAATCGGTCAGCCCTTCGGGCCGACTCAATTAGGACTTAAGTAAACAACATGAATGCAGGACCAGGACGCCCCTCCGGTGGAGGAGGGAGAAACAGGCGGCGGCGCGGTCGTCGTCCACGCGGCGGAAACCCAGGCGGACAACGCGGTCGCGATCAGCAGCATGGCGGGATTTATACCGCGCCGATGGATCACAGCTATCGCGCGGCACTGTCGGGGAACAACAATGGCGGACGTCCCGGACGTCAGCGGCCCGGGTTCGCGGCCAACTATCCGCAGCCCGATCCAGACCCTTTGCCGGTACGGGAAGACGCTACCTCGCGCATCTTTGGCTTCGTTGACGATCTCTTCTTCCAGGCCAAGATTCAGGAAACGGCGCGAAAGCTCAACGTCAAAGTGGAGTTTGTGAAGTCCGAGCAGGACCTGATGGATCGCATCAAGCAAAACGGGGAAGAAAAGCCCTCGCTGATCATCTTCGACCTAAACAGCAATAGCGTGAAGCCCATCTCCCTCATCCCTAAACTCAAAAGCAAGCTCAAGAAGACGTCGGTGATTGGCTTCCTCTCGCACGTTCAGGGAGATCTCAAACAGCGCGCCCACGAGGTGGGTTGCGATATGGTGTTGCCGCGTTCAGCCTTTTCCCAGAACCTCCCGCAGCTGCTGCGGCGTCACGGGGCATCGGAAGAGGAAGTAGCAGGATAGATTTTGTCAGAGGCCCGGGCCAGGCGCTTTTCCCTAGCTGGGGAAGTGAAAGTGCACATCCTGGCGTGAGCTGATCGCGATCCCATCCAGCATGGCTGGCCGGAATCGCCAATTCCTGAGCGTGGCGATGCACTTCTCGTCGATGTCATGCTGCAACCCCTGCAGCACCCGCATGTCAGCAACCGAGCCTTTCTCATCGATGGTTACTTCGACGACCACGTCTCCCTTCACTCCGCTCAACTGCCAAGGGTAGATATCGGGATCAGGAAAGTGGAGAGGAATCGCGGGCGTCGCTTCGATGCCCCGCGAAGGCCCGCTCGAGGCAGATCCCTGGGGTGAGCCCGCTCGGGCGGATTCAATAGGGGGCAGCTTTGGTTGGGGATGGGGCCGGTGATGGAACCGGAGTTTCGGAAGCTCGTTGTTGGCTACACTTCTCGGCGGAAGATAGATCAGCGTACCCGAGACACCCTCCCTTCCCCAGGCCACCGAGGACGGCTTTACAAAGATTGGTTCCCGGTGAACCCAGACAAATACGGCAATCGCGTGGACGAGAAAGGACAGGAGCGGCGCGAGATTGCGTCGTAAAGGGCGACGTTGAGGAACTTCAAACACGGCCTGCTTCCTCGAATGGCTCTATTCTACGCCCGGTTGTCTAGCCCGGCGGCCATCGCAGCTCGCGCCCGCCGAGCAGATGTACATGCAAATGGAACACCGATTGTCCCGACTTCGGCCCAACGTTCAGAACTGTGCGATAGCCGTCTTCGATGGCTCGATCGCGCCCGATCTTGGCCGCGGTCAGATGGCACAATCCCACGATCTCCGCCTCTTCCGGGGTCGCTTCTTTCAAACCGCGGATGTGCTTTTTCGGAACCACCAGAACGTGCGTGGGGGCCTTAGGATCGATGTCCTCGAAGGCATAGGTGTGCTCGTCTTCGTAAACCTTCCTGGAGGGGATCTGGCCGGATACGATCTTGCAAAACAGGCAGTCAGTCATGAAACTTATGCTAGCGCAAAGCGGTGGGAGATTTGAATCATGGGAATCTTCCGACATGGAATCCTTGCCCGAAAGCGATGAAATTCAGCTGCGTCGACCCCGAGCCCCTCAGTCCAGTCGCACCAGGAAAACCGTACCTTCGCTCGTAGTGGTATCCCGCAATACTTCTTCAGCCCGGGTCCGCAAATCATCTTTTACCCTCACTCGCACCCACCAATCGCCGATGGGACTGTTAAAGGTCAGGACCTTGGCCGTCCGATATCGCCGCATGAGGTGTCCGGCGAGATCGCGTGCGGCTTTCTCGTGATCGAAGGCTCCAATCTGCACTGCCCAGCGCCCCCCGTCGAGGATCGGCACCGGCGTCTTCAAGACCTCTATCCGAACCTCGGTCGTCCCTTTCTGCAGCATGTCGATCTTCTCGGCGGCGGCTTTGGACAGATCGATGACCCGCCCTTCCACAAAGGGGCCGCGATCGGTGATGCGCACCACTACCGAAGCCTTCGTGTCCAGGTTCACGACACGCACGATCGAGCCCAAGGGCAGAGTTCGATGAGCCGCCGTCATGGCGTGCATGTCGTAAATCTCGCCATTCGAGCCGCGCCGGTTGTGGTACGGCGGACCGTACCAGCTGGCAATGCCGGTTTCAATGAGCACCGGCTTGGTGTTTTCAGGAAGTGCTACTTCCGGAGGCACTGAGGGCGGTTGCCCCGCCGAAGCTTCCCCGGCCGGAGCTGTCGCTACCGGAGGGGGTGCTGCAGGCACGGTGACTTTGGCCGGCGTGTGCGAGCAGGCGCTAAGAAGCGCAAGCAGGGCAAGCGGGAGCGCAATCTTCAACATCGGTTGCGAGCGATTGGCGTAACCGAGCATTCAGCATGCAGTCCGGCGTTGAGTCCGAGAAGGTTTGATGCTCACTTAGTGGAAGACGAGTGCTGTTCCATATAGTTAGCAAGCTCCTGCAGCTTTTGTGCCGCTGAGCGCAAGGCCTTGGTTGAATGTTGGCGAACCGTAGGCACGACTTCGTCATTGAGGTACTTGACGAATTCCTGCGCGTCCTTCTCGAGCCGTTCGGTAGTTTCGGCCACGGTCTTGCTGAACTTAGCTGAGGCTTGCTGTGCCTTGCTGGTTGAATCTGCCATATCTCAATCCTGACACAGTTATGACGATGCCACATGCCAAGGGCCACCGCAAGAGGCGAGGAGGGGACCGGGCGAGGGTTGGCAGCGGCAAGAGATAGGTGACCTGCAAAACTCTTGCGCTCTTTGAGGACGCCCAGGGATTCATGGATCCAAGGATTCGGGGGATTCGGGGGGATTCGAGGATTCGATCTCCGAGCCGACAAGGGTCAGGGTTGGGACAAAAAAATTCGGGGTTAGCAATAGCGGCTCGCGCCGCCACTTCCAACCCCGTCTCCCAGGTTCTGTGGTAGGTGATGCGAGTATGGACCTGGGGGTTCGGGGTAACAAGATTACCGAGGACAATGACCTTTAGTAACTTCGCCGGAGTTTCGCCTTTTTCCTATCGAGCTGCATTCGGCGCCTCGCGATTCTAGCCTGGGTTTTACGAGGAGTCGATCGAGGGAGGACGATACCTACTGCTCTCCCGCCCCACGCAGGTCAGGGGTCTTCTTGAGATGCTCGGGAAATCGCTTCTCGTAGGAAATCAGCGGAAAACAGATTCTGCGGTTCATTCCGAAATGCTGCATCTCCGCCCAGGCCTCCTGGGCGGTCCAGTTTTCGACCGCCATTCGATAAGCCGCGATCATCATTCCCGTACGATCATCACCATAGCGGCAGTGAACGAAGATCTTCTTCTTCGGATTTTCCCGCAGTATCGCCAGGAATTGCGCGATCGCCTTGTCCTTGGGAAACATGCAGTGCCAGGGGATGGAAACATACTGCATGCCTGCGGCATTGACGACCTTCTTCTCCGAGCCTTTGCCGGACAAGCGAGCGTCCACCACGATGTCGATGCCTTTGGCCGCCAACTCCTGGAACCCTTGGCGGCTCGGCTGCGCCCCACGATAGAGCCACGGCGTGACTTCCCCGAAGTTGGCAACACCAGTCAGACTCAACTTTTTCGCCGGGCTGTGCTCGGATCCAGCAGCCGTTTTGGGCTGGGCTTGGGGAGGACCACTGGCACACAGCATGCCGCCCAGTAGGATCGTGCTTGCGCTCCGGCAGACGATTCGAGAAAACCACTCCATAGCGATACCGCTATCTTACTGCGCCGAGAGTTTTGCTTCTGACAAACTTGGACACGAAAAAGGCGCCCGCCGAAGCGGACGCCCTTAGCGAATGGGGCAGGTTTTCCCCGAAGCTTACTTGGCGGCAACCAGCGAGTGGGTGATCGCGTGCACCGATAGCGCGATGCGGTTCTGCACGCCTACTTTGCGCATCAGCTTGGCAACATGGGCCTTCACCGTGCGTTCTTCAATTCCGAGCGCGGCGCCGATCTCTTTATTGGAGCGGCCGGCGACGAGCATTTCCAGAACTTCTTTTTCGCGGTCTGTGAATGTCACCCGGCCCGCCGGAAAGATACGTCCCGGAGAGGAACTCACCCGCTCGATGAACATCGAAAGCACGCGGCGTGGAGCCCATACCGAACCCTGATGAACGATGCGAATCGCCTGCACGAATTCAGCGGCTGAGGCAGCCTCATCAACATAGCCTTTCGCTCCGGATGCAATCGCCTTCAGAATGGTTTCCTCGTCCATCCCCGCGCCGGTCACGATAATCTTCAGGTCAGGACGCGCGGCCTTCAGGCTTGCCATTACGTCGAAAAGGTTTTGTCCGCTGCGGTTCCCCAGCAGAACCAGATCAATGTCTTGCATGACTGAGATGTCAGGCAGCGCCGCGGAGACCAACTCGAAGTCGGGCTCCGAGTCAAACAGCGCGCGGAAACCGACAAAACGCAGGGGATCGCTTTCCACTACCGCGATGCGAATCAAGGCTTTCTTTGCAGGTGCAGTCTTCACGCCCGTTCCAGATTTCATAGAGATTCCTGCTCTTCTTGCAAGATGTGTTTAGGATATCTGTATTGCCAGCCTATGCAAGGCTCCGTAACGTTCTGTAAATTACGGGAGTAACATGGCTTGCATCTAATCTGGATGGGGGATAAACACACCATTGACGACGATAAAAAAGGCGGGTTCCATAGCGATCTCATTGCTCCTGGTGACAGCATTTACGGTGGCCCAGGTTGCCTACCAGCCAAAGTTCAAGGGCGATCCAGCTCGATCTGACTCGGAAGCAGCCGCGCTCGGTTACATGCGCACCTTCCTCCGCGCCCAGCGGATTTTCAAAAAGAAAAACAGCCGCTACGCCACCAGCCTGCTGGAATTGACCAAGACCGGCTCCTTTACGCGCCGCATGGCTGGCACCGACCGTGGCGACTATACCGTGAAGTTCCACTCCCACAAGGAAAAAGACACCTTCGAGATCACCATGCTCCCCAAGCAGGAAGACACCATGCATCGTTCGTTCTTCTCCGATGAGCAGGGAAAGATTCGAGCCGAGGAGCAAGGCGAAGCCAGTGAAAGCTCGCCGGTGCTGAAAGCCGACTCAGAGTCGGGCGGATAAAGCTAAAGGTTCAGCCGTAGTTCGACCTTGGGCTGCCCAGCCGCGTCGTTGCCTAGGACGACGAGAGCATAGGCCGCTTCGTCATCTACCGTATGAAGACCACTTCGACCGCGAAAGGGAGCGGGCTAGGCCGATTTGCGACTTTCTCTGCCCTGCGGGTGGTTCAGGAGGGAAGACTTCGATGGAACTGAGGGAAAGGACTTTAAGAGAAGTCGGATAGAAACCCGGCAGCGGCCTCGGGACGGGTTATCCGCGCGCTTCCTGTTCCAGCCATCTGTCAAGTTCTTCCGCTGCTGCAGTCACGAATCGGCCCTTCTTCCTTACTGGCATTCCCTCTTTCGCCCAGCGCTGAACAATGGGGATTGGTTGACCTAAGAAGGCACCGACTTGTTGCCAACCTCTGAGTTGTTGCAGTTCCGACCCGCGACGTTTGTCCTTCGGAGTCTTCGGGAAAATGCCGCCCTCCAGCAATCTGGTCCTTCTCGATGCCAGAATAAACATGGGCATACCCCCAGCGCGCAAGCCCCTTGAGCTGTTTCCCCCCACGCTAGGCCCAGCCGGATGATGGGTCAATTGCACGAAAGTTGTAGGGAACCCAGCATTGGTTACGGGTGCCACCAGGAGAGCCGCGGGTTTGCGGCTCTTGAAAAGCTCGAGGAATAGGAAGAATGCCGATCTTCTCGGCCATGGGGCGGGCCGCTTTCAAGGCAAGCAGGCCGGAGTGGCTCCTTGCCGCCGCGAAGCGTGTGCCGCGCAGCTTGAAATGGCTGCCCGACTCACGACAAAATCCTTCTTTCGTGAGCGCCAGTCCTTCGCTCGCTAGATTCTGGTGCGGGTCAGGGGAACTCGTTCGGCAAGTCTTGACCGGAACTCGTGAGTTGTCGAAAACGTTCCAGAGGTTTTCAGGGACCGAAATACCCCGAGAACCAATTCGCAATCAACCTCTCTGTGGCGGCTGGTACATCTGGATCAGGTTGCCGCATGTATCAGAAAAAATCGCAAGCTTCACTGGTCCCACTTGCTTCGGGTCCGTTGTGAACTTGACGGCGTGCTGTTTCAGGCGCTTTGCCTCGGCTTCAATGTCGTCCACCTCAAAGGCGGCAAGAGGGATTCCTTGCTTGAACATTGCTTCTTGAAACGCTTTTGCAGCAGGGTTCGCGTTTGGCTCAAGCACCAACTCCACATCGGGATAACCATCGGGCGAAACGAGGGTGAGCCAGCGGAATTCCCCAGCCGGAATGTCCTTTGCTTTTTTGAAACCTAAAATATCGGTATAGAACGCGAGGGCAGCTGTTTGATTATCCACCATGATGCTGCTGAGTTTTATTTTCATAGCCTCAGAAGCTATCAGTCTCGTCGGCGGCCTGTCTTCTCGAAAATTGCTCTGTTTCCAAAATCCCGCCCATCAGCGAAAGACAGCCGGGGACCAAGCTCGTTGGTAGATGAGGTTCCGATCGCGAGGCCTGCCGATACCGTCGCTGGAATTCCGACGGCGACATGCCGACACGACGGCGGAAAAGGGCACTGAAGCTGCCGTGACTCGAAAAGCCCACCGCCATGCAAATCTCAGTAATCGATGAATCTGTCAGGACCAAAAGATGTTGCGCCTTCTCGATTTGCGCCCTCACGCGATACTGGTGCGGCGTTTCGCCAAACAACGCCTTGAATATCCGAATGAAATGAAAACGCGTGAGATTGGAAGCCCGGGCGACCGCGCTGATCGAAAGGGGCTCCTCCTCCCAGTCCCGTAGCAGGTCGCGCGCATGGCAAAGTCGGTGAAGAAGGTCGGGGTGAATCATCTTCAGACCAACAATTATATGGGTGGCGGCATGTGCCACTCACTGTGGTGATCGGATCTATCACTAACCTGCCGCACAGCGTGCAATGAGCGCTCTACCGGATCTCACCGAGAGCAAGTGATTCTAGGCACGGCCTCCCCGGTCAATACGTCTAGTCTTCACCGTTTGAAAATCGCCGCTGGCTAAGGCCGAGCGGCAAGCCTCGGGTGTGTTCCGAGTGGGAGTGCACAGTGCGTCTTGCGAAGTGGATCGTCTGGTGGGTGGCCCTCCTTTGGGCGCTTGTCGGCGTTGCTCAGGAGCAGCCGAAGAATCCTGATCCCACTCTCACGACCGTCTTCCCACACTCCATGGATTCCAGGTTTTGGGTGTCGGGGCAGATGAACTTTATTTTTCAGGCCCATCCTGACTTCCCGGCGCTGTACAGCGGCCAAC
>Ga0207694_10002267_pt1 | contig 15739 bp, 9 predicted proteins | sample KBSC34metaG_FD_184353 | JGI IMG/M metagenome (GOLD analysis project Ga0207694, IMG submission 184353) | Corn rhizosphere microbial communities from Kellogg Biological Station, Michigan, USA - KBS C3-4 metaG (SPAdes) (version 2) | ecosystem: Host-associated > Plants > Roots > Rhizosphere > Soil...
TGCGGGTCGGCCCGATCTGCCGGACCGTCGAGGACACCGCCAAAATCCTCGATGCTTACTCCGGATACGACCCCAAAGATGAGTTGACGGCATTCAGTGTCGGGCGCAAGCCCCCACAACCGTACGCGAGCTTTGCTCATGCCCGACGCCTCGATGGCGTTCGTATCGGTGTGCTGCGGGAGTACATGCGGCGATCGCTGCTGACCAAAGCCGATGAAGAGAGCATCGGCTTGGTCGAGCACGCGCTGGTCGATTTACGGTCGCTGGGCGCCACCATCGTAGATCCGGGCGCCGAGGGTGAGTTGTTTACATCATGCATCGCGCACCATGCACCGGAGCTTCTGAACTCGGCGTTTGCACGACAGTTTCCCCAGCTGTTTCCGTCTAAGCCGTCCGCCGCTGCTGGCGCGGACATATCCACGCTACTCGATCTGCAACAGAATCCTTCGCGGGTTCCCGCGCAGCTCTCACTGCGGACTCTCGATGCCGGTGGGGTCACGCCCGCTGGCGAAGGCAAGTACCTGCTCAACCGATACCTGCAGGAGCGCGGCGATGCGAACATCAAGAGCAACGCCGATCTCATCTCGAAGGCGCGTTTCTACAATGACCCGCATTTCCCGGATCGCAAGCGCGCGCGTGAACAGACTGAACGTGAAACCACTCTGGATACGGCGGGTCGCCTCCAGGGGCGCTTTGCGGTTCAGACCATTCTGTTGCAGTGTATGCAGGAACAGAATCTCGATGCGCTAGTATCGCCGATGTCGACTGTGCCACCCGCGAAGCTCACCGCGCCGCGCGAGCCCGCATCAAACGGGCGCCTCCCGATCGGTTGGTCGCTCATCGGTCAACAGGGATTTCCGGTCATCACGGTACCGGCTGGCTTCACGAAGAACGTCTGGGATCGCGTCCCCGACTGTCAGGGTACGCGTCTCGTGGGCCCGATAGCTGTAGCGATGCCAGTCGGCGTCGATTTCATCGCACGTCCGTTCGGCGAGCCGCTGTTGTTTCGCATCGCCTCGGCCTACGAAGCAGCGACCCGGCATCGCAGGCCGCCACCCGAATTCGGTCCTGTTCAATAGAGTACGCGCGGGCACAGAAGTGGCAGCACTCGATCACCAGCTGGGAGCTCGTGCCGTTAGCCGAGCAAGAGTGCATCATGCCAAGCTGCGCGCGGACGTGGGCGCTGGCTGAAAGGACATCGACGCAGGCAGGGTCAGCGATTTCGACGCTGCGGCAATCAAGCGCCGCGGGCATGAGAAGCTGGCGCGCACGAAGGGAAGCAGGTGAAAAAGGTCAAGCTGGACCAGCCGTGCATCCAATGCCGGTTTGGCACAAGCCCACAGCAAATGAATGCAAGAGTCGGAGTTCACGAGTCACCAGGCACCCCTACGAGCGACGCAAGGATTGACGCCTTGACGGACATGGTCAGAGAAGCGACTGCCCATTCGTAAAACGTGACCGACGCCACCTGGGAGGCCGCTTGGCGAGCCGGCTGGATCGATCAGCAACTCACGGACGCGTTGGCTTACCTGGTGCTGACAGTATTCACCGGATACTTCCTCAATTACGCGCAAACCGATATGGATGCCCTGCGGTCGTTCGGGCGAAGCGAATGCCAGTGCCGAAATAATCGTAGCCGGCCTCTTGGACAGACCGATTCCAAAGTAGGATAGACGCGCAGTGTCCTGGAGGAGCACCCTCGTTGGGGTGTGTGCGCCCGCGAGACGTTGGTACTGCACTAGATGGCCGGCGCGCGCCGAGCGTATGGGCACGCAGCTCGTGGTCCTTAGCTGGTGGTGCTTAGTTCGTGGTCCTTAAAGGAAGATCGATGCGAACATTCCTGAAGGTCCCCGGCATGGCGATGGCCCGAATGGGCCGACGTCTTGTGTCAAAGGTGTTCTCGTCCACCGCCGCCCTGGCCTTGGCCGCGGCACTCTGCGCGTGCGGCACGAAGCAGAAGGCGCCGGCCGCGCCTCCGGTGGTGGCCGTCAAGGTCGCTACCCTGGTCCCGCAAGCCGTCAGTCTGACTACGGAACTGCCCGGGCGGACCGTGCCCTACAGAGTCGCTGAGATCCGCCCCCAGGTGAACGGGGTGATTCTGAAGCGAATGTTCGTCGAAGGCAGCGACGTCAAGGAGGGCCAGCAGCTCTACCAGATCGATCCAGCCCTGTACCAGGCGGCCTACGCCAGTGCGATGGCCAATGCCGAATCCTCCAGGCTGCAGGCCGAGCGCTACAAGCCCCTTGCGGAGGCCAACGCGGTCAGCAAGCAGGACTACGACAATGCCGTGGCTGCGGCTGCGCAGAGCAAGGCCTCAACGGATACCGCGCGCATCAATCTCGTGTACACCCGCTTGTTATCGCCCATCTCCGGGCGCGTCGGGCGCTCATCGGTGACCGAGGGGGCTCTGGTCACTGCCGATCAGACAACGTCGCTGGCGACGGTACAGCAGCTCGACCCGATATACGTCGACGTGACGCAACCGATCGCCGTGCTGCTGCGGCTGAAACGCGAGCTCGCTGCGGGCGAGCTCGTCGTGGCAGATGGCAACAAGGCCGAGGTGCACCTGGCGCTCGAGGACGGCAGCCATTATGAGCTGCCGGGCAAACTGCAGTTCGCGGATGTCTCCGTGGATCAGACGACGGGGTCCGTGACTCTGCGGGCTCTGTTCCCAAACCCCGACAAGACCCTGCTCCCTGGAATGTTCGTGCGCGAGCAGATCGAGGAGGGGCACCGCATGGCCTTCCTGCTCCCGCAGCTCGCTGTCACCCATGATCAGAAGGGTGACGCCACGGCCCTCGTCGTCGGAGCGGATAACAAGGTCGAGTTGCGCAAGCTCGTCACCGAGCGCGCGATCGGAGACCAGTGGGTCGTGACCGACGGCGTCAAGTCCGGAGACCGTGTCATCGTCGAGGGTCTGCAGTTCGTCAAGCCGGGCGCCACCGTCAAGGCGGAGGAAGTGCAGTCGGAGGTACCGGGGCCGGCTCCTGCGAACGCGGCGGCCCCTGCGCGTACACCCGCTCCGTAGGAAGCCCGCGCACATGGTCAATTTCTTCATCGACAGGCCCATCTTCGCCTGGGTCGTCGCGATCGTGATCATGTTCGCGGGGATTCTGGCAGTGGTGACACTGCCGATCGCCCAGTATCCGAGCATTGCACCGCCTGCCATCTCGATCACCGTCGTCTACCCCGGCGCCTCCGCGGAGACCGTCCAGAACACCGTGACTCAGGTCATCGAGCAGCAGCTGAGCGGCCTGGATCACCTGCTGTACTTCTCATCCGAGAGCGATAAAGACGGGACCATGACGATCACCCTGTATTTCGAGCAGGGCACGAATCCCGATATCTCTCAGGTACAGGTGCAGAACAAGCTGGCGCTGGCCACGCCGTCGCTGCCGACGGAGGTACAGCTGCAGGGCCTGCGAGTCGCGAAGGCGACCCGCAACTTTCTCGTCATCGTCGGATTTGTGTCGACCGACGGCAGCATGTCGGGGCCGGATATCGGCGACTACGTCGCTTCCCACGTCCAGGATGCGATCAGCCGGACCGCCGGTGTGGGCGACTATCAGTTGTTCGGCTCCCAGTACGCGATGCGCATCTGGCTGGATCCGGCGAAGCTCAACAACTTCGGGCTGACACCGGATGACGTGGCCGCCGCCCTGCAGGCGCAGAATGTGCAGGTCGCCTCCGGCGAGCTCGGCGGGCTGCCCTCGGTCCACGGTCAGCGCATGAATGCGACGATCATCGGGCCACAGTGGCTGCAGAAACCCGATCAGTTCAGGCGCATCCTTCTCAGGGTAAACAACAACGGCGCGCGAGTATTGTTGGGGGATGTGGCACGGGTCGAGCTGGGTGCCGAAAATTACGCGATCAGCACCAAGTACAACGGCCTGCCGGCAACGGGACTCGCGATCAAGCTGGCCCCGGGCGCGAACGCTCTGGATACCCGCAAGGCGATCGACGCGACGCTCGAGCAGCTCCAGCCCTTCTTTCCCCCGGGCCTGAAGGTCGTCTACCCGTTCGACACCACGCCATTCGTGCGCATCTCGATCGAAGAGGTCGTGAAGACGCTGTTCGAGGCGATCGTCCTCGTGTTCCTGGTGATGTATCTGTTCCTGCAGAATTTCCGCGCGACTCTCATTCCGACGATCGCGGTTCCGGTGGTGCTCCTGGGCACGTTCGCGATCCTCGCCGTCGCCGGGTTTTCGATCAATACGCTGACCATGTTCGGCATGGTGCTCGCCATCGGGCTGCTGGTGGACGATGCCATCGTAGTGGTCGAGAACGTCGAACGCGTGATCGCAGACGAGAAGCTCTCGCCAAAGGAGGCGGCGCGCAAGTCCATGGGCCAGATCACCGGCGCTCTGGTGGGCATCGCGCTCGTGCTCTCGGCAGTGTTCCTGCCGATGGCCTTCTTCAGCGGCTCCACGGGGGTCATCTACCGACAGTTTTCGATCACTATCGTCTCTGCGATGGCTTTATCGGTTCTGGTCGCTCTCATCTTCACGCCCGCGCTGTGCGCGACATTGTTGCGGGCCGCACCGCAAGAGGGGGCGCTCGAGCACTACGGCGGGGTGTTCGGATGGTTCAATCGCAATTTCGAGCGCATGACGAACGGCTATTCATCGGCGGTCGAGCACGTCTCGCGACGGACGGGACGGTACCTGCTGGTGTATGTGGCGATCACCGTCATCATGGGCGTGCTGTTTGTGAGGATCCCGAGGTCGTTCCTGCCGGATGAGGATCAGGGCGTGCTGTTCTCACAAGTGGCGACTCCGCCTGGCACTCCGGTGGAGATCACCGAGCAGGTGCTCGATCAGATCCGGGCTCACTTCCTCAAAGAGCCCGGGGTAAGGTCGGTATTCACCGTCACCGGCTTCAGTTACGGCGGTCGCGGGCAGAGCTCCGGACTGGCGTTCGTGAGCCTCAAGGGCTGGGGCGCAGAGCGCGGCCCTGGAAACAACAGCGCAAACGCGATCGTGGCGCGCGCCAACAGGGCCTTCGCGGCAATCCGCGGTGCACAGGTGGCGGCGTTCGCGCCACCAGCCGTGTTCGAGCTGGGCAACGCGACCGGTTTCGACTTCGAGCTCGTCGATCGCGCCAGCGTCGGCCATGCGGTGCTGATGCAGGCGCGCGGCCAGCTCCTGGAAGCGGCGGCAAAAGACCCCGTGATCGGGCTGCTGCGCCCCAATGGACTGGCCGATGAGCCGCAGTACCAGCTGGACATCGACTGGGAGCGGGCGAGCGCGCTGGGCGTGTCGATTGCCAACATCAACAACAGCCTGGCCGGCGGTTGGGGCTCCTCCTACATCAATCAGTTCCTCGATCAAGGACGGGTGAAGAAGGTCTTCATCCAGGGCGACCTGGGCTCGCGGATGCTTCCGCAGGACCTCGATCGCTGGTACGTGCGCAGCGCCTCCGGTGCGACGACCACGTTTTCGGCGTTCTCGGCGGCGCACTGGACGTACGGATCCCCGAAGCTCGAGCGCTACAATGGCCTGTCGTCGCTGGAGTTTCTCGGCGCGCCTGCGCCCGGCCGCAGCAGCGGCGAGGCGCTGGCGGCCATGGAGAGGCTTGCCGCGAAAATGCCCAAGGGGATCGGCTATCAATGGACCGGGTTGTCCTACGAGGAGCGCCGGGCGGGCTCGCAGACACCCATGCTCTACGCCATCTCCCTGACTGTCGTTTTCCTGTGCCTGGCGGCGCTCTACGAGAGCTGGTCGATCCCTGTGGCGGTGATGCTGGTCGTTCCGCTAGGCATCGTGGGCACCGTGCTGGCGACGTTGGTGCGCGGCCTGAGCAATGATGTCTTCTTCCAGGTCGGACTGTTGACGACCGTGGGTCTCGCCGCCAAGAACGCCATCCTCATCGTCGAGTTCGCCAAGGAATATCACGACAACGGCATGGATCTGATCGAAGCCACCGTGACCGCGGGCCGGCAGCGATTGCGGCCGATTCTGATGACCTCACTCGCGTTCATATTGGGTGTGATGCCGCTTGCCTTGGCAACCGGTGCAGGAGCCGGTGGGAGGACAGCGATCGGCACGGGCGTCATCGGTGGGATGGTGACAGCGACGATCCTGGCCGTCTTTCTGGTTCCCGTGTTCTTTGTCTCGATTCGAAGCAGGCTCCAGCGCAAGCCACAGGCCCGCCCGGAGATGCCGCCTGCGGAGGGCCCTGGCTCGGCGCCAACCCCGGATCGGCCTTCAGGGGGCGAGTCGCCGGCATGAAGCGCGCCTGCCTCCCCAGCCTCATTGGTATTGTGGTCGGGCTATCGGCCTGTACGCTGCAGCCCCACTATTCACGCCCCGCATCGCCGTTGCCTCCGACATGGAACGGGAAGGCGGCAGGCTCGGAAGCCGCGGCGGCCGTGGCGGATCTGGGTTGGCGCCAATTCTTCCCCGACCCGGCGCTGCAGCGACTCATCTCACTGGCGTTGGCCAACAACCGCGATCTGCGCGTCGCAACGCTGAATGTCCAGGCGGCCCAGGCGCAGTATCGGATTCAACGCGCCGACCTGTTTCCCACCGTCGCCGTGAGTGGATTCGAGGAGGTCCAGAAGTATCCGGCCGGCGTCCTTGCCTCGAGCGCCACCGCAGGATCATCCGCTCGCGGCGGGGCTCCCGTCCCGGGGGGTACTACTGTCCGTCTTTATGAGGTAGGCGTCGGGTTTACCTCGTACGAGCTGGACCTGTTCGGCAAGATCCGCAGCCTGAACCGCGCTGCGCTCGAGCGATACTTCGGGTATGAGGAGACGCGGCGCAGCTCGCAGCTGACTCTCGTGGCTGAGGTTGCCAGTGCCTACCTGGCGGTACTGGCGGATGAGGCCATTCTCAAGGTGACTCGGCAGACCTTGCAGAGCCAGACCGACTCCTACGAGCTGACCAGGAAGAGCCTCGATGCGGGTGCGACGACCGCCCTGGCGCTGCGACAGGCGGGGACGACTGTAGATACTGCACGCGCAAATCTTGCCGCGTATACGCGGCAGGCCGAACACGATCGCAACGCCTTGATGCTCTTGATCGGCGTTCCCCTGCCGGCCGATCTGGCATTCAGTACGGATATCAACGAGGAGAGTCTATCGGCGGAGCTGCCTGTTGGAGTGCCCTCGGAGGTGCTCGCCCGCCGGCCGGATGTTTTGGCGGCCGAGCACCAGCTGATCGCGGCCAATGCCGACATCGGTGCGGCACGAGCCGCATTCTTCCCCAGCATAACTCTGACCGGCCAATACGGTACCGCAAGCACGCAGCTCTCGGGATTGTTCAAGTCCGGCTCGACGGCGTGGACCTTTTCACCGCAGATCACTCTCCCGATCTTCGCCGGCGGCGCCAACGTAGCGAATCTCGACTTGAGCAAGGTCGAGAAGAACGTGTACATCGCGCAGTACGAAAAAGCGCTGCAAAGCGCCTTCAAGGAAGTCGATGACGCACTGGCTGCGCGTGGCACCCTGGACGAACAGCTGGCTGCCCAGCGTGCGCTCCTCGAGGATTCATCGGAGTCGTACCGTCTGGCCGACATGAGGTTTCGCAACGGCGTGGACAGTTTCCTGCCGGTACTGGATGCGCAGCGCGCGTTGTATGCAGCGCAACTGGGTGTCGTCAACCTGCAGTTGCTGCGCCTGGAGAATATGGCAACACTCTACAAGGCACTCGGTGGCGGCATGAAGGCCGACTCCGCTGCACCCTGAGCTTGCGGGGATTACGATGGTCACCTTGACGGTCGAAAATCGCGATTCCGTGCCTCCGCCCCTCTGGCGGCGGGCTGCCGCCGTGACCGAGTTCGTGCTACGCGTGCTGGCAGCCGTATTGCAGATCCTGGCTACCGTAGCCGTCGTGCAAGCCCTGGCTCCTTCCGTTGCCGGGATCTACTTCAGAGGTGTCGTGATTGCCTACGGACTGGCGGCATTGCTGCGTGGCAAGTACGACCTGTTCGTCGCGCAGCATTTCGTCGATCTGCGCAACTCCGGGCTGGGGCCGCATGCGCGGGCTGTGGTGCGTGGCCTGGGCATACGCGTCCTCATCCGCAGCGCGCTCGTCTGCGCGCTGCTGCTCGTCTTCACGACAGATATGGATGTGATGGATGTCTATCTGCGTCCTTATCTGCAGACGTATCTGCCGTTTGTGCTGGCGGTGCCGTTCGCTACTGTGGCGCTGTTTCTTGCCAGTACACTGCGTGCCGTCAATCACACGCTGGCGAGTGTCGTGGTCTCCAGCTACGGCATCAACGTCATGATCGTCATTGCGGCCGGCACCACTGCCATCGTCCGGCCTGACGCGCCGTTGTTCAGCGTCTCGTGGGGCTTTTTCATTGGTTGTGTGCTGGCCGCCGGCATGGGCGTGCTTCTGACCCGAAGAGTGTTCGAGCTCCCAGAAGGCTCCCAGGAGCTGAAGCTGGATGCCAAGGAGTGGCGCGACATCTACGCCTCTGCTGCTCAGAATGGTGTGACAGGCGTGGCTCTCGCGGCACTTCAATGGGGACCGATATGCGTGTTGGCCGTGCTCGGCACCGCAGTAGAGATAGCGCAGTACGCAGTCGTCACGCGCACGGCACAAATCATCGATTTCCTGGTCCCCACCGTGGTTTTCATCCCCCACAGCGCAACGATCCGTTCCCGTCTTTGCGAGGCGATGCAAAGCTCGCGGGGCAAGCTTGCCGTCGACCTGTTGGTTTCCCTGGCGACGACCTCGATCTTTGTCGTCCTGGTCGCGGTTCTGACGCCATGGATCGTGGGGTGGTATGGGAGCGCCTACAGCGGCTTGATGATCCTGTTCGGAATCCTGTTTCTAACGCAGTGGGTCAATGGGGCCTGCCGCCCGGCACTGCGTCAGCTCGCCGCCGACTGGGATCTGCGTCGGATACGACGCATCATGTTCGTCAGCATGGCCGGCGCCATCCTGCTGAGTCTGGTCGGCATCGGGCAGTATGGGGCCATGGCGGCCGCCGTAGGCATGCTGGCCGGAGCCGTGCTGCTGCACGGTCAGGCGCTTCTGTCCGTGTTCCGGCGGGCTGGAGTTGAAGGGGCCCGGTAGAGGCGTCTCGTGTGATCACTGCGGCCGTTCGAGTCTGCGGAGGCTGACTCGCAACTGCGCGGCGATCGCGCTGACGGTCGGGGTTGCATCTCCTGAATACATCAAGTGCTCGGCCTCGCGAATGAGTCGATGCAGTGCACCGAGTTGGCTGCCTTGCAGCTCGTCGATTGACCATCTTCAAGCACGGGGACTCCACCTGCTCGATGTCGAGCCGGACCGAACGCTGTGAGAATCGCCTGATATCTGGCCGGTTGCGCCGATAGATAAATGTATTAATATCATTAATGTAGAATTGTATTCTAATCCTATTTCGGCAAAAACCGTATCCAGCGCATTGACGCGTATCTCGACAGAATTTGGGAATATGGAAATATGGGGGCGTGAAGACCACCCTAGAATTGCCGGATGAACTGATGCGGCGTGTGAAGCTGCGCGCCGTACATCGCAACCAGAAGCTCAAGGATGCCATCACACAGCTTCTGGAGATCGGCATGGCCGCTTCCACAGCTGCCAGCAAGGCGGCGAGCGCCCCGAAGCCGCTGCGACTGAAGGGTCGTCGGCCGCTGACGATTCGAGACATCGAGACGGCGATCGGCGGTGGTCGGGATTAGCGTGACCCTGGTCGATACCAACGTACTCGCTTACCTGCTGATCGAGGGCGATCGAACGCCGGCAGCCCAGGCCCTTTATGCGCGCGACTCGGACTGGCACAGCGAGGGTTTCATCATGGTGGAGCTCTCGAACATACTGGCGACGTACGTGCGCACGCAGGCGATGACGCACAAACAAGGACTGGCGCTCCTGGCGAGCGCTCATGCGTTGATGCTGAGTCTGACGAGTCTGGACCACGCGCAAGCCCTGGAGACGGCAACGGAGTTTGCGATCTCAGCCTACGATGCCCGGTTCATCGCGCTGGCGAGGCAGATGCGCGTCAAGCTGGTCACGGAAGATGTCAAGCTGCGGGCGGCTGTACCTGCTTGGACAATCTCACTTGCCGACGCAGCCTGATCGGCATGGTCACGACATCGAAACCACGCCGCGACAGCTGACGGATGCATCGTGCCCGGCGGCCGCAGCCTTCCCGCATCGGATCGATTCGCCACACCCTCACGAGCAGGTTTGCTCGGAGGAGCGATCCTAGCGCAGCGGCCTGAAACGCCTCGGAGTATCCTAGCTACGTGTCCCAGCAAGCTCCTGGAGCCGACCTGTCATGAATGACGTGAATAAGACCGCATCGCCAGGTCCGGAGATCATCCAGGTGGGGCAGATAGAGATCCGGTACATACAAGAGGCCGGCAACGGCTATCAGATGGGCTGCTTCGAGATGAGAGTGCCGCCGGGCTCCAATGTGCCGCCGCCGCACAGCCACCCAAATAATGAAGAACTGGTGTATGTACTGGAGGGCGTTCTGCGCTACACCGTGGGCAGCGAGACGCGCGACCTGCGGCCGGGCGACACCATGGCGACGCCGCGTGGAGAGGTCCATGGCTTCAGTAACCCTCATTCGGCCACTGCGCGCGCTCTCATCATGAACACGCCGGACATCGGAGCGCAATACTTCCGCGAGGTCGCGGCGCTCATCAACACGGCTGGGCCACCTGATGTCAGCAAATTCCTCGAGATCATGCGGAGGTTCGGACTAGTTCCCGGCGCGGCTCACGGATCACGGTAGCGACCCGCTCGACATCGCGGGATATCTCCGGAGAGCCGCCTCACCAGCGCAAATTGACGCTCAGCGTATAGCTGCGTCCGTATGCGTCGTAGTTGTCGCTGACGGTCTGCGACCCCGTGCGCGAGTTGTAACTCGGGATTCTCATGGGGTCGCGGTTCAACAGGTTCGTGATGAACAGCGCGACCTGGTACGGGTGATCCTTGAAATCGCTGTCGTAAGCCAGCTTGAGGTTGGTATTGAAGTAGTTCGGCAGGAAATTGTTGTCGACGTCGACGCCGTTGATCCACGTGGTGTTGATCGAGGACACGCCGATCCACTCCTCCAACACCTCGCCGGTCCACGAGCCCGCCGTGTAGGCGACGGACATGTTGCCCTTCCAGGTGGGGTAGAGAACCGGACCGTTCGCGCCGTTCGGATCGAAACCGCCGTCGACGCGCACCTGCGGCGCGCCCGGAGTCGGAACGTTGGAGCGCTCCAATAGGCGAGCGGCAAAGCCCCGGATGGCCAGCGTCTGAGACACGCGCGGCAGCAGCGTGGGGTGCGCGAGGTACTGTGCTTCGAAGTCGATGCCTCTGACCTTCACCTGCGCGATATTCAGGTACGGGTTGAACACCCGGGTGAGGGTGTTGCCGGCGAGCGGGTCGCGCTGCACGTACTGGCACAGTACGGTCTGGCCGGTCCAGCAGTAGTTCACGATGTTCTGGATGCCCAGCTGACCAATCGCGTCCCGGACTCGGATGCTGTAGTAGTCGGCCGAGAGCTGCAGGCCGTCGAGCAACTTGAAGCTGGGGGTGAAGACCGCGCCCAAGGTGAGCGTGTCCGCCTTTTCAGGCTTCAGATTCGGGTTGCCGACCGCGACGGAGGTGATCTGGAAGGACTGGTTCGGCGCGCCGTTGATGCCGACGGGCGCCGGATCGAACACCGAGCCGCCCGATCCCTGGCTGTCGAAGCGCTCCGCGAACGTCGGCTCGCGCACGTCGCGCGACCAGGTGCTGCGCAGGCGCAGGTCGCTGTACGCCCGAAAGTCGAGGCCGAACTTGTAGGCCTCGACCGACCCCGAGCTCGAGTAGCGAGACTCACGGAATGCGAGATCCGAGTCGAGCCGCTGTCCGGTCGAGAACTTGAGCAGGGGTAACTGCAACTCGACGAATGCCTCCTTGACGTTGTAGTCCCCGGCGATGGGCGGCACGGTGGAGAATTGGATGAGGTTAGGGCTGCCGCCGGTGAATCCCGGCGGGATACCCTGGATACCGAGCTGGGGAGCATTGAGCGGAGGTCCGAGCGCCTCGACGTCGGGCGGGTACGGGGTCTGCACCAACTCCTCCTTGCGGTAGGTGACGCCGAAAGCGGTGGAGATGGGTCCCGCCCAACCGTCGACGAGCTTGCCCGTCATCATCGCCTCGCCGAAGTGCTGGTGAACGTCGCTGATCCCCCACTTGGCCTGGGTCAGGTAGTCGCGCGCCGCCTGCGACACATTGCCTTGGCCGAAAGCATCGAGCGGCACGCAGCCGCTGATGGTGTTGTCGAGACCCACGGGCGAGGCTATCTGCTGCCCGAGCTTGTTGAGATGGCCCTGGATGGAGGGGGCGCCCGCCAGCTGCGCGGGTGTTGGATTGTAGAGCTGTACGCGGCAGATCGGAGTTCCGTTCGGGCCCGTCACCGCATCCAGGGCGAGGAATTCGCGGTCCACGCGCAAATCGCCGAGCACCTCGGTGAATTTGTGCGAACGGCCCACCTGCCAGTTGATTCGAGCCTGCCAATCCGACCAGAAGTCGGCCTCGGCGCCGATATTCCACGTGAGCATCGTATGGACGTTGTGGTCGGTCTGGTCGTCGGCCCAGTTCTGCAGGCCTGGGATCTGACCGAGCTTGAGCATCTTGAAAGCGACGACATTCTGCGCCGTCATCGCCTGCTGCAGGGCGGCCGGCAGGAACGGGTTGCCGGAATAGATCGTGGAGTACCAGATATCCTGCATATGGGGCAGGCCGCGCTGGTGGTACTGGTTGGATTCGGACTGGCCGTAGAGCGCCTGCGCGATCAGGCGGAAGTTGTCTGTCACGTCGTACCTGAAACCCATGAACGCATTCGGTTCCCGCACCTCGGCTCCATAGGGACCCCCGGGGAATGCGGCATTGGCGGCCGCGTACTCCGGTCCTCCGGCCATCGACTGCGTGCCGCCCGCTCCGGCGCTGGGGGATCCCGGCACGAACGACACCAGACTCTTGCCGTCCGGCGTGAATACGTCGTTCAAATAGGAGAATGTGGGAACCGTTTTCGTTCCCAGGCCGGTGGTCGGCGACAGAGCACTGTAGGCCGTGTCGATACGGCCGTAAGGAGAGTGCAGCGAGGAGATCACGTTGGGCAGTGTCAGACGCTGCGGCACATTCGGTGTTGCGCTCGCCGATATGTAGGCGGGGTTGCTGACGAAGCCCCAGCGCTGGAACCAGTCCCCCAGCTTCGTCGGGTCGCGCATGATCTGATCTATGCGGTTGTAGTCCACGGACCCCGTGACGTGCAGCTTGCCAAACCTCGCTCCGGCCGCGATCCCGAACTTGCGGCTGAAGCCATCGCCTTCCTCGGTGATTCCGGCAGAGGCGTTGGCCTTCAAACCCTCGAACGTACGATCCAACACGAAGTTCACGACGCCGCCTACGGCATCGGCGCCGTACTGAGCCGAAGCGCCGCCGGTGATGATGTCGACAGATTTGATGAGTCCGACTGGAAACACACCGACGTTGACGGTACCGCCGCGGTCGTCTTCTACGACACGGGATCCGTCCAGCAGCACCAGCGTGCGCTTGCTCTCGAGTCCTCTCAGGTTCAGGTAAGTGCCACCGGCGTTGCCGAACAGCGCACCGCTGCTGCGTTGTGCAGACTCGGTCTGGAATATCTGCGGCAGCTTGTCCAACTGGTCGGCGATCGACGCACTGGGATTGAGAGCCGCGAGGTCCTGAACGGCTACCGTCGTCACGGGGACGGGTGTCGTCATGCCGCTCTGCTGGCGGATGCGCGAGCCGGTAACTACGACCTCCGCCACGGCCGCCGGCGGGGTACTCGCGGAGGGCGAGGGCGACTCGTCCTGCGCGTGAGCGGACGGAAACCCCATCACGCTCAGGACGCCCAAGGCCAACACACGCGGGGCTCCGCGCCGAAGCGCACCACACCGCCTGCCACGAAAGACAAGTGCCGTACCGGTCATCGCTGTATCTCCCCATCATCCTTGCCAGTCGACGAGCCGTTTCGAACGCGGGATCTTCATGCCCCGTGCGTTCGTCAACGTGGTATTCACACTACTAGTTGCTGAGCGGCACTACAACAGTTTGTTACACGAAAATGATCAGCTCCGCGCTCGCTGACCGCCTGTGAGACGTTCGACGGGTCGTCGGCTCTCCGGCCGGCCGGATGGGGTGAAAAGCTCGCGTGCGCCGAGCGGGAGGCTTGTGAAAGTCACGCTTCCTGACGGGCGAGTGATGGGCTCGGGAGGGCCCGCACTCCCAGCGGGCAAGCGCGAGCACCTTGGGTAGCGCCTGGCTTCGTTGGGGCGGCACCTGCATCGTGCGTGGCGCAAGCCGAAAATTAGCCTGGCGGATCGGCAGCGAACCGCGGCGTCGCTCTGAGTGTCCTCAGTGCGGCGGCTCTAGTTGGTCGGTCATCAGCTCGAAGCTGTGAGTGTGATGCAGGACATGCCAGGCGATCGTCCCGAGGTCGCGCACCTGATCAAACAGGTTGGCTATCTCATAAGTCAGCAGAAACGCACCGGCATAGAAGATTCCGGGATGTCGCAGATGCAACCGTGCGACCGGGGTATAGAGAGCCGTGCGCACGGGCTCGCGATGCGACAGCCAAGTGACGCCAGCTGCAATTGCGACCGCTGCGAGGATGTCGGTCGGGTGATGTGCGCCGGTGTAGACGCGTCCGAAAGCGAGAAAGAGCGCGTACACGCACGCCAACGCGCCGAGCTTCCTGTCGATCGGCAGAATCCCGAACGCGAGTGTGAACCACACCACCGCATGGTCACTGGGGAATGAGCTCCACGTCATCAGGTTGGTCGGTTCGAGTCCCGGAGGGATCCGCAGGTGCAGGTCCGGCTCGAAGGCTGGGCGCGCTCGAAACGGCAACAGGTCCGCGAGCGTGCGCGCGACGATGATCCCAACCGTCAGCGCGCAGATCGTCGCGAACAGTCTCTGGTGAACCTCCAGCGCCTCACGTTCGCTCCGCACTGAGCGGAACCACAGGTACCAGATGATGGCGAAGAAGAGTGCACCCTTGAGCAGGTTGTTTTCCTGAAACTGGTTCAGGAGCACATCGAAGCTGTGCCAGCGGCCCGCGTACCGGTTCAGAAACAGGAGGATGTCCCGGTCGAAGGCGTTCATCGGTTCGCCGCACGCGAGGCCGGCAGACGGACTGGCTCGGAGGGTCGTGTTGCGGCGCACGACGGCTTGCCCGGTACTCTCGCCCCGGCTGGATCGCGCACGGGCTGTAGAGGCAGTTTTTGCACCTCTGCTGAACGGGGCACTGCTCAGTTTGTTCCCGGATGGCTGTAAGCAGCCAACGGAGCGAGCACGCCTCCACGCGTCTCTGAACGTCTGAATTTACGGCGGGTGAAGGCCGCGAGCCATCCGTCGCTCGCTCCGACGGAAATCGCAATAGCCAGCTTCCGCAACGGGAGCACGGCGGGACCCGGGCTCCAATTCGGTTCTAGGGATTAGAACCCCCCTGGGACACCGAGCTGACTCATGGTCAAACGACAACACTCGCGTCAATCCCGACCCGACGGTGCTTCGCCATGTCTGAAGTAGCCACCCTGTCCCCGGGGGCCACCGGTCCAGGGCCGAGCAACGGCATGACAAAACGAGCGACGCCACTGGCTCTCGGCGCTGATCGTCGCCTTCGCGCTCGGGTTCCTGCTGGCTTGCTACCTGCTGCCCCATCAAGTGCTGCGCGCGAGTTGCCCGCGGCCGGACGACCAGGGTCCGCTTCTGTCGAAGAACGGAAGCACCTCCGGTCATGTGTTCAAGCAACGCGGCAGTCCCGAAAA
>Ga0207694_10002269_pt1 | contig 15735 bp, 7 predicted proteins | sample KBSC34metaG_FD_184353 | JGI IMG/M metagenome (GOLD analysis project Ga0207694, IMG submission 184353) | Corn rhizosphere microbial communities from Kellogg Biological Station, Michigan, USA - KBS C3-4 metaG (SPAdes) (version 2) | ecosystem: Host-associated > Plants > Roots > Rhizosphere > Soil...
CACCGACTACCGCGTGCCGGCCGAAGACTTGATCGGCGTCGAGGGTGAAGGCTTCAAGGTCGCGATGAGCGTGCTCGATGCGGGCCGTATCGGCATCGCCTCACAGGCCGTCGGGTTGTCGCGCGCGGCCTACGAGGCGACCTTGGTCTACGCGCGCGACCGCAAGGCGTTCGGCCAGTCGATCGGCAGCTTCCAGATGATTCAGCAGAAGATCGCCGACATGAAGTGCAAGCTCGATGCGAGTTATTGGCTCGTGCTGCGCGCGGCCTGGGCCAAGCAGCAGGCGGAAAAGAGCGGCGGCAAATTCTCGACCGAGGCCGCCGTCGCCAAGCTCACTGCATCGGAATCGGCGATGTGGATCACGCATCAGGCGATCCAGGTGCACGGCGGCATGGGCTATTCCAAGGAAATGCCGCTGGAGCGTTATTTCCGCGATGCCAAGATCACGGAGATCTACGAAGGCACGAGCGAAATCCAGCGCATGGTGATTGCGCGCAACGAAACGGGGTTGCGTTGAGCTTAATATATTCTGAACTTTTCAACGGCCTCATCAGTCTTTAGCGCGGAGCCTTGAACGGATGTCCGGTGCAATGCCGTGCATCCGAAAAACAAGACGGCCAAAACCATTTACAAAGGAGTGACATGATGTTGCGCTTTGTTCTGTTTCTGAGTTTTGCTTTGGGCTTGTGTCAAACCGCGGCGGCGGGAGTGGTGCGTGTCGCCAACGGCGACTGCGTCGGGTTGGCCAAAGCGGTCGCGCAGTCTTCGTCTTTGATTGTGCTGGCGCGCGCTGGGCGCTACTCAGCGTGCAGTTTTCACGCTCAGACTGGCAGCATCGATATCGATGCACAGGGCGCCACGTTTCTTTTTCTTGTGGCGCAAATCGAACAGGGAGCGGCGGTGAGGTTGCGCAACGCGACGATCACCGCACTCGATCCCAGCGCCACAGCGACACTCAATTGCCCTGCCGTGGTAGTGGGGTTTAGTGGCTCCATTTTTGCGCGCCCTGCGATATGCAACTTTGGCAGCTTCTCATTGGAAGATGTGGCCATCACGAATCTGGCACCGACCGGAAAAATCGATGGTGGAAGTGGCGGGTTCTATTCTGGTCTGTTGTTCTCGTCGGGAGCCATGGAAATGCGCAATATCGTCATTGCCGACAATTCTGATGTGGGGATTGTGCAAAGCGCCGGAGATCTAGGGATTTACAATTCCACGATTTCCAGCAATAGCAGCACGGTCTTCGACTTGTCGAACATCGATCCCGTTTCCGATTCCAGGACCCATCCGACGATTCGCATTGCAAATTCTCTGTTGACTGCAAGCACTGGTCCAGTCTGCAGGACGCAAGAGATTTCGGTTGCCTCGCTCGGAGGCAATGTCGCAACCGATTCGAGCTGCGGACTGTCGACAGCCACCGGCGACACGATCGCGCCGAGCCTGAGTCTGCCTGCGGCAGCCGACCACGGCGGTCTGGTGCCGACCGTACAGATCGGCTACGGCAACCCGGGTTATCGCTTTGGCGTCGCGCAATATTGCGAAGCAACCGACGCGCGTGGGGTCACGCGCAACGCGGCGAACTGCGATTCGGGCGCGTACGAATCGGGTGGCGGTTTGGGCCTCGTCACTGAGAATGGCATGAACGGGCTGTATTACGTGCCCGGCATCAGCAACGGCCATTACGTTTCTGTGCAGCGCATCCACGATAACAAGGACGTGATGGTGTTCTGGAACACGTTCGACCAGAACGGCAATCAGGCATGGCTGTTCGGCGTCGGCACGCTGACATCCGATCGGCATGTCCATGCACTCATGTACCGCAATCTCGGCGGCGTGCTGCAACCGGGCGGCTCGCCGACCGGAGCCAAGCCGAGCGAGTGGGGTACGGTAGACATCGATGTGACGAGTTGTTCGGCCGCGCAGTTCAACTACCAGTCGAGCCTGCCCGAGTTCGGCAGCGGCCAATTCCCACTGACCCGCCTGGCTTTCGAGTCCGCGATCAATTGCGGTGATTAATATCGTTCCACGTGCCCGACGTCTGGATAAATGGGAATTCGGCTCCGAGCCCAAATAGGTGCGCCGCGAAAAGGGAAATTCGCAGAACAAGAAGACCAAAACCACTTTCAGAGGAGTGGCACCATGCTGCGCTTTGTTATGTTTCTGAGTTTTGCTTTGGGCCTGTATCAAACCGCTGAGGCGGGGATAGTGCGGATTGCTGACGGCGATTGCGTAGCTTTGCAGAATGCTGTCAAGAGCGCCGAAACTGCGCCTACGACCGCTCAGCTTGCGCGAAGCGGCAACTACGTGAGTTCCATCACGAGTACTTGTGGATTGGATTTGAAAGCGGGAAATCTAACGATCGAGGGGAATGGCTCCACGTTGACAGCCCAGGAGATCTGTGGGCTCGGCACGACCCTCGGCGTCGAGTACGGAGCCTCGCTGACCATCCGCAATTTACAAGTGAAGGATCAGACCGACACGTGTTTGATTGGGTCTTCCAGCGCGCGGATCAGTAGTGGAGGAGGAACCCTAGCATTGGAGAACGTCACGGTCTGGGGTAATGGATTGGTCAGTAATACATTTAATGGCAATGTCTTTGGCATCGGAGGAAGCCCAACTGTTACGATGCGTAATACCACGTGGATAAATGCGAGTCTGACGAGCAGCTTCGAGGCGTACAACTCCACGTTTATCAATTCCAAGCTGACTCTTGGTCCCAGTGGATTTGTGCCGCAGAGCGCAATCCTTCTGTCGAACTCCCTGCTTTCTTCCGCGACGCGAATTTGCTTCGGCACCGATGATGCGCCGCTTGCCTCATTCGGCGGCAATGTACTGACCGATTCGGGCTGCGGTCTCTCCACGAGCACAGGCGACAAGATCGTTTCCGTTCTCACTTTGCCTGCCGCGGACGATCACGGCGGCTTGGTGCCGACCATGCAGATCGGCTACGGCCACCCGGCCTATCGCTTTGGCGTCGCGCAATATTGCGAAGCAACCGACGCGCGTGGGGTCACGCGCAACGCGGCGAACTGCGATTCGGGCGCGTACGAATCGGGTGGCGGTTTGGGACTCGTCACCGAGAATGGCATGAACGGGCTGTACTACGTGCCCGGCATCAGCAACGGCCATTACGTTTCCGTGCAACGCATCCACGACAACAAGGACGTGATGGTGTTCTGGAACACGTTCGACCAGAACGGCGAGCCGGCTTGGATATTCGGCGTCGGCACGCTCACCTCCGATCGGCACATTCATGCAGCGATGTACCGCAATCTCGGCGGCGTGCTGCAACCGGGCGGCTCGCCGACCGGAGCCAAGCCGAGTGAATGGGGAACTGTGGACATCGACGTGACGAGCTGTTCGGCCGCGCAGTTCGCCTATCAGTCGAGCCTGCCCGAGTTCGGCAGTGGCCAATTTCTGCTGACCCGCCTGGCCTTTGAATCCGCGATCAATTGCGGCGACTGAAATCAAAGCCGGCGCTCTTCCGAACGAATGTGGACGCAGCGACATTGCGGCGCTGCGTTTCGCTCTGCACGTACCGGACTCGGCTGACCGCACTCGCTGCTACCTGCAACGCATCCCTCGACATCTAAGGAGCAGATCGTGAGTGTGAAACAAGTTTTTGCGACGTTGACCGGCGTGATGCTTGCCCTGGTCGTGGCCGCCCCCGCATTCGCTGACGGTGCGCTGCCCAAGGGCGTAGCGAAGGTGACTGAAGTGGAAGGCGTGACCGAGTATCGACTCGGCAACGGCCTGCAGGTGCTGCTTTTCCCGGACAATTCCAAGCCCACCGTGACGGTCAACGTTACCTATCATGTCGGCAGCCGCATGGAGGACTACGGCGAAACCGGCATGGCGCACCTGCTTGAGCATCTGATGTTCAAGAGCAGCACCTCGTACACGAACATCGGCCAGGAACTGTCCAAGCGCGGCATGCAGTTCAACGGCTCGACCAACGTCGACCGCACGAATTATTTCGAGACCTTTCCGACTGACCCGGCGTCGATCGACTGGGCGCTCGGCATGGAAGCCGAACGCATGATCGGCGCAAATATTTCCAAGGCCGATCTCGATCCCGAGATGACGGTAGTGCGCAACGAGATGGAAAACGGGGAGAACAATCCGGGCCGCATCCTCAATCAGCGCATGCTCTCGGCCGCTTACAATTGGCACAACTACGGCAAGTCGACGATCGGTGCGCGCGCCGATGTCGAGAACGTCAACATCGCGCATCTGCAGGCGTTCTACCGCAAGTACTACCAACCCGACAATGCGACCCTGATCGTCGCCGGCCATTTCGATGCGCAGCATGTGCTCGAGGTGATTGCGCAAAAATTTTCTTCGCTGGCCAAGCCGACGCGCGTGCTCGAAAAATCGTGGACGCTCGATCCGGTGCAGGATGGCGAGCGCGAAGTGACGCTGCGCCGCGTCGGCGCCGAACAACTCGTCGGAGCGCTCTACCATACCGTACCCGCTGCGGCGCCCGATGCTGCCGCACTCGACGTGGTTGCGAACGCACTCGGCGACGTACCGAACGGGCGCTTGCACAAGCGCCTCGTCGAAACCGGCAAGGCCAAGGCCGCATACGCCTACAGCGCGGGCCTCGCCGAGCCGGGTTATTTTTATGCGGGAGCGAATCTGAGGCCGAGCGACGACCTCACCGCGGCGAAGAAGATTCTCATCGACACGGTCGAAGGCCTCGCCAAGGAGCCGGTCACGGCTGAAGAGTTGAAGCGTGCGCAGCAGCAAGAAGCGAACCAGTTCGAGAAGGTGATGGAAAACCCGCAATTCTTCGCGATCGCGATCTCGGGAGCGATTTCGCAAGGCGACTGGCGCCTCCTCTTCTTCGAGCGCGATCGCATGAAGAACTTGAAGCTCGATGAGGTCAATCGTGCCGCTCTCGCATGGCTGAAGCCTTCCAATCGAACGCTCGGCGAATTCATCCCGACCGACAAGCCCGACCGCGCGCCCGAGCCGGCCAAGGCCGATGTCGCCGCGCTGCTGAAGGACTTCAAGGGTGGCGCTGCTGTCGCCGCAGGCGAAGACTTCAAGGCTACACCCGAGAACATCGACGCGCGTACGCAGCGTTTCGCGCTGGCTAACGGGCTCAAAGTCGCACTGCTGCCGAAGAAGACACGCGGCGAAACCGTCAACGTCAACCTGCAGACGCACTTTGGCAGCGAGGCGAATCTGAAGGGCAAGCGCGTCGTCGGCAACGTCACCGGCGAAATGCTCGCGCGCGGCACGAGCAAACATACGCGCGCGCAGATTTCCGATTTGACCGACGCGTTGAAGACGCATCTGAACGTCGGCGGCGGGGCGACGAGCGGCTATGCGATGTTCGAGACCAAGCGCGAGCACCTCGCCGATGCGCTCGAGCTCGCCACGGAGATTCTGCGCGAGCCTTCGTTTCCTGCCGACGAATTCGAGCAGCTCAAGCACCAGCAGATCGGGGCGCTCGAATCCGCGTCGAAGGAACCGCAGCCGATCGCGAATCGCGCGCTCAATCGCTACCTGTACCCGTATCCGGTTGACGATGTGCGCTACACGCCGGCGATCGAGGAGCAGATCAAAGATATCAACGCGCTCAAGCTCGACGACGTGAAGAAGTTCTACAAGGACTATTACGGCGCGAACAATGCCGAGCTCGCGGTCGTAGGCGATTTCGATCCGGTCAAGGTGAAAGAGGAAATCACCAAGCTGTTCGGCGACTGGAAGTCGACCGCCGGCTACGCACGCGTGCCCTCACCGATGAGTCAGGCGAAGGCAAGCCGCCTCTCCGCTGAAACGCCGGACAAAGCCAACGCGTTTGCGGTCGGTAATTTGCCGCTGCCGCTGCAGGACGACGATCCGGACTATCCGGCCCTGATCGCAGCGGTCGAAGTGCTCGGCAGCAATGGCTTCGACAATCGCCTGATCGCGCGCCTGCGCGTCAAGGATGGATTGTCCTACGGCGCCGGTGCACGTCTGTCCGCCAGCGAATTCGAGAAGACCGGCAGCATCGTGTTCTCCGCGATCTACGCGCCACAGAATCGCGCCAAGGTCGAAACCGACTTCAAGGAAGAGCTTGAACGCTTCGTGCGCGATGGCATCACCGCTGACGAGCTTGCGAGCGCGAAGAAGTCCTACGCATCGAGTGTGACCAGCTCATGGGCCAGCGACGGATTCGAGGCCTGGCTGCTCAACAGTTCGCAGCACATTGATCGCAAGTTCGACTATTACTCCACGCTGCACAAGGCCGTCGCCGACCTGAGCATCGAGCAGGTCAACGCGGTGATCAGGAAGTGGATCAAGCCCGCGGACGTGGTCTGGTCGCAGGCTGGAGATTTCGCCAAGGCAGACAGCAAGACCGCGGTCGCTGCACCGGCATCGAAATAGTTTCGTCCCTTGTTGCGTCTGCAGAGGAGGGCGCCGCTTGGCGCCCTTCTTTTTCCACAGGAAGCGCGGATTCACCGTGATGCTGCGATGCGGCGAAAAATTCCGAATGATCGTGAATGCTTGCTGAGGCTCGCCGACCGCCAGCGACGGCGAAGTGGCTCCATCGCCTGCAATCAAAGCGGCTTATAATTCATGTTCGATCCGGCATCGGGCCGGAGCCATTCATATCCAGGGACTTCCGATCCGCCATGAACGCGAAACTCGCACCGGCCGACGCCACGATCGACGCCATTTTCATTGAGCTGCAGCCGCACCTGTCCTCAGCGGCGCAAGTCCAGCAGGCGCGCACTTTCGTCAATCAGTTCTTCAGCCGCGTTGCCGAAGACGATGTCGCCGTGCGCGACGCAAAGACCTGGGCCGCGTTGCTGCGTGGATTGATGGATTTCATTCGCGTGCGCGCCGCCAATGCACCGAGCGTGCGCGTGTTCAACCCGAGTCTCGAGAATGACGGCTGGGAATCGAACTACACGGTCGTGGAGATCGCGACGAACGACATGCCGTTCCTGGTCGATTCGATTGGCATCGCCGCGCACGAGCAAGGCCTGTCGCTGCACGGCCTGATCCATCCGGTCTACTTCATCGCGCGCGATCCGGGCGGCAACCTGCTCAGTCTCGCGACCGACGATTCGAGCAAGGGCAAGCCCGAGTCAGTGATGTATCTCGAAGTCGATCGCCTGAGCGAGCTGGCCGAGATGGAGCGCCTGCAGAAGGCGATGGTGCTCGCGTTGCACGATGTCGCCGCCGCCGTGGCCGACTGGCCCGCGATGAAGGCGAAGATGCTCGAAATGGCCGACAACGTCGGCAAGTGGAAGCTGCCGCTCGACGCGACCGGTGTGGCCGATGCGCAGGAGTTTTTGCGCTGGGCGGCGACGGATCATTTCACCTTCCTCGGCTACCGCGAATACCAGGTCGTCAAGAAGGGCGATGACGAAGTGCTCGAGGCCTCACCGAAGACCGGCCTCGGCATCCTGCGTGGCAGTGAGAAGCAGGTCGCGCCGCGTTCGCTGAAGACCCTGGTTTCGCACGAACTGCGCAAGTCGGGTACGGGCGACGCGGTGATCCTGACCAAGACCAACGCGCGCTCGACCGTGCATCGTGGCGGCTACATGGATTACATCGGCGTGCTCGAGTTCGACGGCAAGGGCATGCCGACCGCGGAACATCGTTTCCTCGGCCTGTACGCCTCGGGCGCGTACGCGCGCCGGCCGTGGGAGATTCCTATGGTGCGGCGGAAATACGATGCGGTGATGGAGCGTTCGGGTTACAAGCGCGATTCGCATTCGGGCAAGACCCTGCGCAATGTCCTCGAAACGCTGCCGCGCGAAGAGTTGTTCCAGTCGAGCGAAAACGAGCTGTTCGACACCGCGAGCGGCATCATGCATCTGCAAGGCCGCGCGCGCTCGCGCCTGTTCGTGCGCCGCGACAAGTACGGGCGCTTCTTTTCCTGTCTCGTGTTCGTGCCGCGCGAACGCTTCAACACCGACGTGCGCGAGCGCATCGAAGCGCTGCTCAAGCGCGCCTTCCATGGCGAGCGCGTCGATTCCTCGGTGCAGATGGGCGAGTCGCCGCTGGCGCGCGTACATCTGGTTATCCGGCCGAAGCCGGGCGACAGGCCGACTTACGACGTCGCCGAACTCGAAGCCAAGATCGGCCAGATCGTGCGCAACTGGCATGACGAGTTGCGCGACACGCTGGTCAAAAAGCACGGCGAAGACAAGGGTTCGCGCCTGGCCAACCGCTACGGGCGCGCGTTGCCGGCGGGCTACATCGAGGAAGTTTCTTCCGCGGTCGCCGCGGCCGACGTCGAAGCTGCGGCGAGTCTGAAGAACGCCGACGACATCCGCTTGAATCTTTACCGCTCGCGCGGCGAGAGCAACCTGCGCTTCAAACTGTTCCGCTACGGCACGCCGATCACGCTGACCGAAGTGCTGCCGATGCTCGAGAACATGGGCATGAAGGTGCTGTCCGAGCATCCGTACGAGATGCACGTCGGCGACACCGCGATCGTGATCCAGGATTTCGAAGTGCAGCCGGCGGGCCGCTTCGACTTCGACCTCGATACCGTACGCGACACCTTCCAGCAGAGCTTCGAGCGCATCTGGCGCGGCCAGACCGAGAGCGACGGTTTCAACAAGCTGATCCTCGGCGCGAATCTCGACTGGCGCCAGGTCGCGATGCTGCGCGGCCTGTGCAAGTATTTGCTGCAGACCGGCGTGCCGTTCTCGCAGAGCTACATGGAGGAGACGCTCAACCGCTATCCGCTGATCGCGGCGCTGCTGTACCTGCTGTTCGAGACCAAGTTCGATCCGGCGCGCGACAAGTGGACCAAGGCCGACGTCGAGCAGCAGAAGAAGCGCCTGCTCAAGGAAATCGACACGCTGCTGCCGGAGTCGATGAAGGAACAGCGCGCCGTCATCGTCGATGCGCCGCTCGCCGCTTGCGGGGGTTCGCGCGACGAGCAATACAAGGCGATCGTCGACGCGATCAAGTCGCTGCTCGACCAGGTCGCCAGCCTCGACGAGGACCGCATCCTGCGCGCCTACCTCGGCGTGATCGGCGCGATGCTGCGCACGAGCTTCTTCCAGACGCCCGAAGGCAAGCATCGCGAGTACATTTCGTTCAAATTCGATCCGTCCAAGGTGCCGGATCTGCCGAAGCCGCGGCCGTACCGCGAAATCTTCGTCTACGCACCGCGCGTCGAAGCTGTGCATCTGCGCTTCGGTCCGGTGGCGCGCGGCGGCCTGCGTTGGTCGGATCGGCGCGAGGATTTCCGCACCGAAGTGCTGGGCCTGGTCAAGGCGCAGATGGTGAAGAACACAGTCATCGTACCGGTCGGTTCGAAGGGCGGCTTCTTCGTCAAGCGTCCGCCGCTCGGTGGCGATCGCGATGCGCAACTCGCCGAAGGCATCGCCTGCTATCGCCTGTTCATGAACGCGATGCTCGACATCACCGACAACCTCGTCGATGGCAAGGTGGTCAATCCGCAAAACTGCGTGCGCCACGATCAGGACGATCCCTATCTCGTCGTCGCCGCGGACAAGGGCACGGCGACGTTCTCCGACATCGCCAACGCGATTTCGATCGAGCACGATTTCTGGCTCGGCGACGCATTCGCTTCGGGCGGCTCGGTCGGCTACGACCACAAGGCCATGGGCATCACCGCGAAGGGCGCGTGGGAATCGGTCAAGCGCCACTTCCGCGCGCTCGGCCGCGATAGCCAGACCCAGGACTTTACCTGCGTCGGCATCGGCGACATGTCCGGCGACGTGTTCGGCAACGGCATGCTGCTGTCGAAGCACATCCGCCTCATCGCCGCGTTCGACCACCGCCACGTGTTCCTCGATCCGAATCCGGATGCGGCGAAGACCTTCCCCGAACGCGAGCGCATGTTCAAGCTGCCGCGCTCGTCGTGGGCCGACTACGATGCGACGTTGATTTCGAAGGGCGGCGGCGTTTATCCGCTCACGGCGAAGTCGATTCCGGTCTCGCCCGAAGTGCGCGCCGCGCTCGGCATCGACGACGGCGTCGAAGCACTGTCGCCGAACGACTTGAAGCGCGCGATCCTCAAGGCGCCGGTCGACCTGCTCTGGAACGGCGGCATCGGCACCTACGTCAAGGCCGAAGTCGAAACCAACGCTGACGTCGGCGACCGCGCCAACAACGCGATCCGCATCAATGGCAAGGAGTTGCGCAGCAAGCTCATCGGCGAGGGCGGTAATCTCGGCTTCACTCAGCGCGGGCGCATCGAAGCGGCACTCAATGGTGTGTTGTTGAATACCGACTTTATCGACAACTCGGCCGGCGTCGACACCTCCGACCACGAGGTCAACATCAAGATCCTGCTCGGCGACGCGGTGCAGCGTAACGAGTTGACGATGGAAGGGCGCAATACGTTGCTCGCAGCGATGACCGACGAGGTCGAACGCCTCGTGTTGGCCGACAACTACCGCCAGAATCAGGCGATCAGCCTGATGGAACGCATGTCCGTATCGCGCCTCGGCTCCAAGCTGCATTTCATCCGCACGCTCGAGTCGCAGGGCCTGCTCGACCGCGCGATCGAATACCTGCCGACAGACCAGGAATTCGCCGAGCGCAAGGCGCGCGGCCTCGGCCTGACTCGCCCCGAGCTTTCCGTGCTGCTGTCGTACTCGAAGATCGTGCTGTTCCAGCAGTTGCTCGACTCCGACGTGCCGGAAGACCCGTACCTGTCGAAGGAACTGCGCCGCTACTTCCCGGTGCCGCTGCAGGAGAAGTACGCCGAGCACATGGAACGCCATCGCCTCAAGCGCGAGATCATCGCCACGGCGGTGACCAATTCGATGGTCAACCGCATGGGCGCGACCTTCGTGTTGCGCATGGGCGAGGACACCGGCAAGACGCCGGCGCAGGTCGCGCGCGCGTTCAACATCGCGCGCGAAGTATTCGATGCGCGCGATATGTGGGCGCAGATCGAAGCGCTCGACGGCAAGGTCAACGGCAATGCGCAGATCGATGCGCTGCTCGTGGTCTGGCAATGCCTGCGCGGCACCACGCGCTGGCTGCTCAATCACGCCGACGAGGGACTCGACATCGCCGCTGCGGTGGCGAAATACCACAAGGGCATGCAGGAACTGCGCAAGCAGCTCTACGACGTGGTCACGCCGAGCGAGCGCGCGATCTACGAAAGCGAGCGGCGGCGCTGGAAAGAGGCGGGGTTCCCCGACGCGCTCGGCAACGAGCTGGCCGGCCTGCGCACGCCGGGGTCGGGCCTCGACATCATCCATGTCGCCAGCGACCACAAGCTCAAGATCGGCGAGGCGGCCGAGGTGTATTTCGGCCTCGGCGAGGCGCTCAATCTCAACTGGCTGATGCAGAAGATCGAGGCTTTGCCGGTCGAATCGCAATGGCACGCACAGGCCCGCGGCGGCCTGCGCGACGAGCTCTACGCGCAGCACCGCGCACTCACCGCACAGGTGCTCGAGGGCGGCAAGAAGGGAGCGAAGGGCAGCGAGCTCGTCGCGGCGTGGCTCAACCGTGAAGATCCCTCGCTGAAGTTCACGCTGGCGATGTTCGCCGACATGCGCTCGCAGGTGGTGACCGACTACCCGATCGTTTCAGTCGCGGTGCGCCGACTCGCCCAGCTCGTGCAGGCGGGCACCCAGGCGCATTGAGAAAGGCAGCGGGGGCAAGGGCGCGATCCATCGCGCCCGGCTCCGCTTGCGTTAGCGGGATGCGGCTTACTTGCCCTGAGGCAGAAAACGTACCTGCACGCGCTGGCCGACCTTGAGGTCGTTGTTGGGCAGTTCGAGGATGCACTCGACATCGCGCGTGTCGGTGGTTTCCTGCGCGCTTTCGTTGAGCTTGCTCGGGCCGAAGACCTCGCCGATGCGGGTCACGCGCGCGGTCTGCGGCTTGCCCGGATCGGTTTCGCTGGAGATCTCGGCGCTCATGCCGACGCCGACCTTGTTGACGAAACCTTCGTTGAGTTCGGCGCGCACGATGCGTGGCGCGTCCGGCAGCAGTTCGACGAGTTCACCGGACGACGGCGAGACGACGTCGCCGATATGCGTCGCGCGCGCGACGATGCGTCCGGCGACCGGGGCGCGCAGCGTGCGTGCCTCGATCTCGTATTCCGCCTGGCGCACCTTCTGCTTCGCCGTCTCGATGGTGGCGTCGGAAACGGCGATCTCGGCGTTCAATTCTGCCATGGCCTGCTTGGCGTCGTCGGCCGACTGGCCGGTTGCGGCGCCGGCGACGGCCGCTTCGAGCACTCGCGCGGCGCGCAGCTTCAACGCCGGTTGTTTGGCGCGGAGCAGCGAACCTTGTGCGCTCGCGGCATTGAGCTCGGCGCGTGCTGCATCGAGTGCAATCCGCGCCTGCTTCGTATCGAGCACGACGAGCGCATCACCGATCTTGACGTCGTCGCCGGCTACTTTCGGCAATTCGGCGACGATGCCATCGCGCGAGGCGGCGACATGGACGAGGCCGCCCTGCACGTCGACACGGCCGCGCGCGATCGCGACAAACTTCGACGTCGGCGCTGCCGCGGGTGGCGTGGTCGATGTGGTCTTGCCGCAGGCGCCGAGCATCAGCGCGACAGCGCCGGCGGTTGCGAGGACGAGCGGAGTGAGGACGGTCTTGCTCATGGGTTCGCTTCCGCGGAAATGGATCTGGAAGGGGCCGACGCGCTGATCTGCTTCACGTCGGAAAGGATACGCCCGTCGGTCATGTGGATGATGCGGTCGGCATCGGCGGCGAGGCGCGTGTCGTGGCTGACGCAGACGACGGTGGCGCCGTAGACGCGCGCGACGCGATGCAGCGCGTCGATGACGTTTTTGCCATTGACCGAGTCGAGCGCGCTGGTCGGTTCGTCGGCGAACAGGAACTGCGGTTTCTTCGCCAGCGCGCGCGCGATCGCGATGCGCTGCTTTTCGCCACCGGAAAGTTCGATCGGCCGCAGGTGCGCGCGCGAAGCGAGGCCAACTTCCTCGAGCGAGGCCAGCGCCATGTTGCGCACGGCGTGCTTGGGCAGGCCGAGGTAGTCGAGCGGCAGCATCACCTGTTCGAGCGCGGTCAGCGCGGGGAACAGGTTGAAGCCTTGGAACACGAAGCCGGTATGCTCGAGGCGGAATTTTTCCAGATCCGCACGCGACTTCTTCCACAGGTCCTCGCCCAGCGCGGAGACGTTGCCGGTATCCGGTTTGAGCAATCCGCTGAGGATCGCCAGCAGCGTGCTCTTGCCTGAGCCCGACGGCCCGAGCACCAAGGCCAGCTCGCGCTCGTCGAGGGCGATCGACATGCCCTGCAACACGGGCGTCTCGACACGGCCGCTTGTGTAGCTTTTCGTTATTTGGTCGGCGACGAGTGCAGTCATAGTCAGCGCAGCAGGTTCGCGGGTTCCAGGTGGTTGATCGCGCCGACCGCGAGGAAGCCGGAGATCAGCGCGATCGCCATGACCAGTGCACCGCAGGCGATCGTGGCGATGTAGTTGAACGAGATCGGCACGTCCTGCCCGTGTGCGAGCAGGGCCAGGGAAATGCTGACCACACTGCCGACGATGACGCCGACCGTGCCGACCCAGAACGCCTGCTCGAGGATCACGCGGCGCAGCGCGCCGATGCCCGCGCCGAGCGCGTTGAGCATCGCGTATTCGCGCACCGAACTCGCCACCGCGGCGAACAGGGTCTGGCTGGTGATGACGACGCCGACGAGGAAAACGACAAAGGAGAGGAAGATGAAGCCGAGCCCGGCGCCGGTTTCGAACATCCAATAGGTCGCCGCGTTGTAGGCGAATTCGTCGTGCGTCCACACGGCGAAGCGATGCCCTGCGGCAATCGGTGCGAGGCGATCGCGCACTGCGTCAGGATTCGCGCCCGGAGCGAGGCGCGCGATGTAATAGGCGACCTTGTCGCGTTCGGCCGCATCAGAGACGAGCGTGCGCGCGGTGGCGATCGAGGTGACGATGTTGACGCCGCCGAGCGTGCGCAGGCCGTTCGCCGCGGCGACGATCTTGACGCGATGGCCGTTGAGGAACGCGGTGCCGCCGATGTCGAGGCCGAGTTTCGGAAGATCGGCCTCGTCGACGATCACCGCGTCCGGTTCGTCAAGCCGAGCGCGATCGGCGGGGCCGAGCACGTGCGAGAACATCAGTCCGTTCGGGTTCGGATCGATGCCGGAGACGAACACCGACACGCTGCCGCGTTCGGCCGGGCCGCGCCAGTCGCCGTCGAGCCACTGGAACGGCTCGACCTGGATGACGGCCGGGTCCATGCGCAGCCACATCTCGGTATCGCGCGGAACCGGGCGGCCGAGTTCCACCGTCTGCGTGCCGGGATAGCCGGCCCAGATGTCGCCGCCCGAGCGGCTGACGTAGACACCGGCACTGGAGAAGATGCCGAACATCAGCGCGGTCATCATCAGCAGCAACAGGCCCGAGAACGCGACAGCGAGTGCGGCTGGCAAAAACTTGCGCCACTCGTAGATCAGGGTTTTGCGCGCGAGAGCGACCACTAGTGAGTGCCTTCCGGATTGGCGTCCTTGGCCAGCGGCGGAATCGTGCCGCCGAAGGCCTTGTACAGCGCGATGTAGGCCAGTGCGCGGTCGCGTGCGGCGAGGTTGCGCTGCAGTCGGGACTGCGCGACGGCAAGGTTCGCGCCGGCGGTTTCCAATCCGTCGCCGAGACCGATGCGCTGCATCGTTTGTGCGGACTGCGCGCCACGCTCGTTCAGCGCCAGCGTCTTTTGCGCACTTTCCACCAGCGCGCTTTTCGTGTCGAACTGAACGAGCGCGGTCTGTGCTTCGGCGACGCCTTCGATCACCGCTTCGCGATAGGCGAGCACGGCGGCGTGCAGCGCCGCTTCGCGCGCGTTGACGATCTGGCGGCGCGCGCCCCAGTCGACGATGGGTAACGAAATCGTCGGACCGGCGATGAACACGAAATCGTCGTTAAGGCGACTGGAGGTCAATGCAGTCGAGGAAATGAAGGTGGTGTAGAGGCCGAATTTGGGCCACAGGTCGGCGCGCGCGATGCCGAGTTCGCCGGCGGCACGCACGACGTTCTGTTCGGCGCGGCGGATGTCGGCGCGCGTGCGCACGAGATCGGCCGGTGCCTGGCGGAAATCGATCGCCGGCAATTGCGGTTGCTTGGCCGCGGCGCGCAGCACGGGGTCGGGTGTGGTCGTGCCGAGCAGCACGGCCAGCGCCTGTGCGGTCTGCGTCACGGTCACTGCGGGTTCGCTCGCCTCGCCCTGTGCCTGCAGCAGTTCGGCTTGCGCGTGATCGGCTTCGAGCTGCGAGCCCATGCGTGTGGACAGGCGCTTCTGTGCGAGCTCGACCTGCCTGCGGCGTGCGGCGACGACGTCGTCAAGCACCTGCGCCCGTGCCTGCGCCGCGCGCAGCTCGATGTAGTTGCGCGTCACTTCGGCGACGACCGAAACGCGTATCGCGGCCTCGTCGATGATCGCGAGGTTTTCGTCGGAGAGGTTGATGCGCTTGCTGGCGGTGGCACGGCCGAAAAAGCCGAATTCCCAGGTCGAATCGAGGCCGACTTCGAGGAAGCCCGTGCTCGCGTTTGGCGTCGTCTCGACGAAGGTGCGGAAGTTGAGATTCGGCCAGAACTCACCGCGTTTGGTGTGGCGCACCGCACGCGCGGCCAGAAGGCGTTCGCCGGCGATCTGGATATTGAGGTTGTCGTGCTGCGCACGCTCGATCAGGTCGTCCAGCACCGGATCGCCGAACGCGCGCCACCAATGATCGAGATCGGGGGCGAGGCCGGCGGCAGCGGCGTTACGCGCCTGCCAATCGGCTGGCGTGTCCTTA
>Ga0207694_10002270_pt1 | contig 15734 bp, 14 predicted proteins | sample KBSC34metaG_FD_184353 | JGI IMG/M metagenome (GOLD analysis project Ga0207694, IMG submission 184353) | Corn rhizosphere microbial communities from Kellogg Biological Station, Michigan, USA - KBS C3-4 metaG (SPAdes) (version 2) | ecosystem: Host-associated > Plants > Roots > Rhizosphere > Soil...
CCACAATCGACATGGCATCGATTTCGCAGCTGCCATGTCGATTGTGGTACTGCGCCTCGAGAACGTGACTGGTCACCACCCTACAAAACTTTGAAGTCGATGCCTGCATTTACTTCATCGGCTCAGCAGGAGCTTCGCCCTCCCAAGCGGCCAAAACAACAAGATTCTCTATCGTCGGAGATCAAGACATGCGCGAGTTGGGGTCGTCTCAACCGACGGCGGTCGAGTTGGAAATCTTGCGGATCCTGTGGGATCTGGAACCGTGCCCCGTGCGCGACATTCACGCCCGGTTGACCGCCGGCAAAGGCACGAACTATTCGACCACAGTCAAAATGCTGGCCGTGATGCTTCAGAAGGGGCTGGTCACTCGTAACGAAAACGTCACACCGCATCAGTACCGATCGGCGATCACTCGACAAAAGGCCGGTAAGAAGTATTTGGGCGAACTGGTGGAAAAGATCTACGACGGTTCTGTCATGAGCCTCGTACTGCAAGCTCTGGCGAATGGCAAACCGTCGCAAGACGAGATCGACGAAGTCCGAAAGCTGCTCGATCAGATGGAGGAGAAATCATGACGACATTCCTGTCATCGCCCGTCGTGCTTTCTCTGGCCACTGACCAGGCCGTCGAGCGACTCGGCTGGGTCCTGATCCATTCGCTGTGGCAGTTCACCGTCATTGCGCTGTTGGCTGCGACGATTGTCCGCTGGCTGCAATGCAGCTCCGCCTCAGTTCGCTATGGCGTACTGGTCGCGGCTCTGTTTGCGTCGATCCTGGCACCGGCGGTCACCTGGCAACTGGTGCCCGTGACGGACGTCGACCTGATAGGCGCTCCAATCGCGAATGGGGTGCCGGCGAATTCTGACATGGCGCCACGCGCCGCGGTGACCAGTCAACGGATAGACGGTCTCGCGATTTCTTCCGCTGTTCGTGATGTCGCAAGCGATTCGGAAATTGCCGTCAGCGATTCGCTGCGCAGCAACGGGTCTGTGGCGGTCGTACCCGCAACTCCGTGGTGGCAACGCGCCCGTACGATGCTGGAACCGTGGCTGGGCTCGATCGTGGCCGTTTGGCTGATCGGCGTTGCTGTCGGTTCGCTGCGACCACTGCTCGGTTGGCAAATGTTGCGGCGGCTGCGTGTGGTCGGTGTGTCGAGTGTTTCGCTTGAGATACAGCAGGCTGTAAAACAGATTTCACAGCGTCTTGGATTGGCACGCTCGGTCACGGTTTTGCAGTCGACGCTGGTGAACGTTCCCGTTGTGGCGGGATACCTGCGTCCCGTGATTCTACTGCCGCTCAGCCTGCTTACGAATATCCCGCCGACTCAATTGGAATCGATTCTCGCACACGAATTGGCTCACATCCGACGTCACGACTTTGTAATCAACCTGCTGCAGACGATTGTCGAAACGCTGTGCTTCTATCATCCGGGGGTCTGGTGGATCTCGCACAGACTGCGCATCGAACGTGAGAATTGTTGCGACGATCTGGTCGTCGCAATGTTGGACAATCATCTCGAATACGGGCGCGCTTTGCTGGCGATTGCGGAACTGCGACGTCAACCCACGTCGCTTGCGTTGGGCATTGCCGATGGATCGCTGCTCGCGCGCATTCGACGCATTCTACGAGTGGGATCTGACGACTCGAAAGTCCGGTTCATTGAACGGTGGCCGGTCGCACTATTCAGCCTGCTGGGCTGTGGTCTGGCGATTGTCTGGTCATTCAGCATGACGGTCGACGCCAAAGATCCGAAAGGTTCCGGCGAGATTCTGGTGGCGAAGCTGCCTGGGAAGATTCAGGTCGAATTGGTGGGCATCGGGTTCCATCCGTCTCAAGGACGCCAGTGGTGGCGGCCCGATGGCACGAAACTCGACAAGCGACCCGAACTCGAACTTTCGACCGATTCAGGTTCGAAATCGGTGCTGCCCAATTCGCCCGAACAACAATACTGTCGTGAGTTCCTGTTTCAGATTCATGGGCTGCCTGGGGATCACTCCGTCGTGACCGACTATGGACCCTCCGCCAGTGCCGCGGGTGCGATCTATGACAAATCGATCTGGGTTGGCGATCACGCGGCAGGACCGTTCAAGCGGCCGACGACGTCAGTCCGAATCGGCCTGACCACTGAACCGTATGGTCCCACGCTGAAGATTGACTCTGACGGACGCATCCAGAATGAAAATCCGATCCGGCCGGACCTCGCCCCGTACTACAAGGCCGTTCAACCACTCAGCGTGCAGGAAGCAGAAGGCAGGGTTGTGCTGCACGTGAGGCCGAAACCATACGAAGGACTGTTCAAGCAGGCTGCGTTCGAGCTGCATGCGATCGACCTCGACGGGCAAGAATATCGAATCGCCGGCGAGCAAGTTCCGGCGGACGGGGATCGGCAACTGTCGTTCAAACTGTCTCGACAGCAACTGTCGCACTTCGAGTTTCGACTGCGGCCGTATCGACAGTGGGTCACGTTCGAAAATATCTCGTTGGAACCCGGCAAAATCACTCAGGCAACAAGTACCATTCAAACCGAGGCGGTCGAACATCCCGCATTACAGTTACTCGATTCTGAAGGCACTCCCGCACACGTCGACATCGTTCGACCATCGATCGGCTTTTCCAAATCCTCAGGCGAGCTATGGCACGCCAAACCCAGCCAAAGTGGCAAGTTCGCCCTGGACGTGTTGTCCGCCGGTACGCACTGGATGATCGCAGGCGTGAATACAGATCGCTCTACGGTGTTTCCGATCACGATCCCTTCCAGGGTGGCAATGACGGAACAGCGTCTGCGGCCGATACGTGTCAGAAAGCTGACGGACTATGAAGTCTCGACTCATCTTGAGCCGGTGGACGGCGTGGAGTCTCTTCATGTCAAAGTCACCAACACGTCCGACAATGATTTCGACTTCTCAGCCGAGGAAATCACGCTGACGACACATGAAGGGGATCTTGATTCACATCGAATCTGGTCACCTCGACTTCGCGAGCTGGCGGATCAGCCACTGCCTCTGATCCATCTGAAACCGCAACTGTCGCAGACGGTCGTCATTAAGTGGCCAGAGTGGGTGAGGGACGGATTGTGGTCCGATCGCGTTCACGAAGACATTGATGAGCCTTGGGGATTTTCTGAACCGGGCAAGATCCAGGTCCGGGCAGAACTAAGTGGATACGGAACAACGCCCAAACTTTTGACGTCGCCTCAAGTTGTGCTTGATCGACTTCCATTCAACGCGTCACAACAACGGGATGCGGGGAATCAGGTTCCAACGATACAGCCTGATGATGCGCCGACTGCCACAGGAATCGTGATCAGCCCCGAAGGAAAGCCGATCCCAGGAATTTCGATTGTGGCATTCCAAGGTGGAATTCGGTTGAACCAAAGTTTCGTCAGCGATGAACAGGGACAGTTTCGCGTACCGGCCTCGTGGCGTGATTCCGACCATTATTTGACGCTGGTTGCTCGAGACGGGCAGGATCGACTGGGCTGGTTCGATTTCTTCTTTCATGGACACTCGGACAATGGCCAAAAGCCTGAGGACGGTCCGTTCAAGCTGGTGCTGCTACCGATGAACCACGCAATCCGAGGCAAATTGGTTGATGACGCAGGTCACGGATTGGCCAATATTCCCCTGCGAGTGGAATACCTGCAGCACGATGTTAATTTTGCCGCGGTGCACTGGCGATACCAGACCATTGATAACAAGCCGGTGATTGCTGGAACGACGACAGATCAAAATGGCGAGTACGAACTTAAACTACCGGCGAAATCGTTCGCCTGGCTGTCGCCCGTTCATCTCGACTGGGTCTCGCAACGAATTGCCGTCGCTAAGGACAAGGATGCCCTGCCTGCGATCACTTTGGCCAAAGCCTGCAAGATCGTTGGACAAGTCATCGATTCGCGGACCGGCAAACCTGTCGCAGGTGCCAGGATTGCCGCGCAAGCTGGCCAGGTTGATCTGCAGACAGGTGGTTGGGGCGACGCCACAACGGGCGCCGATGGGAAATACACGATCGGCGGCTTGAGTGGTGGCGGATACATGATCTATTTGACACAAAACGTCGAACGCACGTTAACGGCCCCTGCTTTGACCGCAGCCGAACTGACGTCTGACGCACCCTTCATCGCCGATTTCGCGTTAGCCGAAGGAAAGCGAGTCACCGGCAGCGTGGTCAGTGCGGAAACAAACCTGCCCATCACCGGTTGCACCATTTCTTACTCGGGTGCCGCTCATCCTGGCGGACAAATCGTGCAGAATGACGACAATTCGAAGTTCGAATTCTTCGTTCCGCCCGGACGCTGCACGTTGACCGTGGGAGACAATCGATTGATCGTCGAAGGACGTACAACAGAAATCGTGGTTCCCGAGGATGGTGATCCTGATCCGGTCGTTCTTAAGGCCGGCCCGCTACTGGACGACGACGTCGGCAAGGTGAAAATCTTCGTCGGCCCGGCACTGGAGCGCAAGGTGTCGATGGACTTCCACGACACCCCTCTGATCGATGCGCTCGAAAAGCTCTGTCAGTCGGCGGCCGTGAAATTGGAACTCGAAGAGGATCGGCTGACGGCTGCCGATTATTCGAAAGACACCGCCGTTACGGCGAGTGCCGATCGAGTGTCCTTACGAACGGCCTTAACCCAAGTTCTGGCTCCTTTCGAACGCCTCTCATTCACAATGGACGGCAACAAGGTGTTCGTGAGCACGCGAATTCGAGTCGACGCACGCGAACGAACGGTTCAACCGACGAAGGTTGATTAACCAAACGAACGACTATTTCGTCAAGACGTGTAACATCCCCTTACAGAAGTCGGGCAAGTCATCTGGCTTGCGGCTGCTGACGAAGTGTCGATCGATGACAACGGACGCATCTTCAAACAAGCCGCCGGCGTTGATCAGATCGTCCTTGATGCCTGGCGAGCCGGTGACTTTCACTCCGCGATAGACATCGGCTGAAATCGGGATCCAGCCACCGTGACAAACGGCCGCGACCAATTTGCCGGCCGCCGCGAATTCGCGCGTCAGGCTTAGCACCTTGGCGTCGCGCCGCAGCTTGTCGGGCATCCAACCACCTGGACAGACCAGTCCCTCAAAATTGGCACTCTGCAGCGATTCAATCGCCACGTCCGAGACACACGGGTAGCCATTCTTCCCGACGTACTTCGTCTTCGCTTGCAACCCGGCCACCGTGACCGTTGCACCGGCTTCGATCAAACGCAGTTTGGGATACCATAGTTCGAGGTCTTCATAGTCGTCACCGGCCAGAATCAGGATTCGCTGACCTGAGATCGATTGCGACATGGGGTCATTCCTTTCCGCAATGGGATTGCTTTTCGTATCACACGAGAAAGATTGGCGGCAACTCGCCCTGCGTGCAACTGAACGGCGACCATCAAGCGTTCGTTGTGCTGCGTCAACTCAGAGTCTGTGATGACGCGCTGCCCGCTTTTAATGCAAAGACACGGCCATGTCGGAGACCTCCAAGACCGTGGCACTCAAGATGAGTAGCTCAATCGTTGACAAATGTAGTCGATCTGGCTATTGTCATATCGCACTTCACGCCGCCACGCCGAGACTCATCAAGCCAGAAGGAAGTTCGATGAATGTCGACCAGAAAGATCTTTCCAAAGCGGAATGGAAGGTCATGAAGATCGTCTGGGAATTGCAGAAGGCGATGGCGCGCGAGGTCTATACGATCGCGGGCCAGCAGCACGACTGGGCTCCAGCAACGGTCAAGACAATCCTCAAGCGATTGACCGACAAGGGGTATCTGTCCGCGACGCCGGTCGGGAACGGCTTTGTCTATCGCCCGCTGCAAAGCGCCAGCACCATGTTGAAATCGGCCGCGGATACGCTGCTGACCAACGCCGTGGAAGGTACGACCGGGCCGCTATTAATGCATCTGGTCGAACAGACCTCGCTGTCGGCGAGCGACCTTGATTCGCTCCAGAAGCTGATCGACACCAAGAAACAGTCACTCCAACGAACGAACAAGTCATCTCGCCGAAAGGGGCAGCCATGACACACCTCTTGTTCGAGCCACTGTCGTTGATCAGCAACCGATGGTTGAGTTGGGTGGTGGTGAGTGTGGTCGAAGCCACGGTGTTGCTGCTGATCGTCAGTCTTGTCTGGCTGTGCATCCGCCGCCGAGCGTTGCCTCAGATGGGCTACATCCTGTTCCTGCTGGTGCCGCTGAAATTACTGGTGCCACTTCACGTCACGGTACCCGCTCGCTTCATGGCTTGGGGGCGACCGACTATTGCGAACGAATCGATTGATTCACCATTGACCCTGGAACGATCGTCGGCAACGGCAGACTCGTCATCGATCCAACCCACGATCAGTCAGGCGATCGTCACTTCTACAGGTATCGAAGTTGCCTCCGTAAAGGCGACGGCGTCAGTCGAGCCATCAACATCAGCCAACCACTCGCATGAAGCTGTCATGATTGGACCCGTTCAGGCTCAGCCCTCAACTTCATCCAATCTTCCGCCGTTGGCTGTCGGTCTGATGGCAATCTGGTTGTTCTGTGTCGCGGGGATGTTCGCACGCTTCGTCTGGACCCAAGTGCGTTTCTGGCGGCTCGTGAACAGCCTGCCGAACGCAGAAGAGTCACTTTTGACACAGCTTGTCCTGGAATTGAGCGAACGGATCGGTGTTCGACGACCAGTCAGAATCGTCATCAGCGACCAGATCGCCATCCCGGCGGTGTGCGGTTTATTTCGGCCGACACTGTTGTTGCCTCGGGATCTCGATGTCCTGTTATCTACAGAGCAACTGCAGTGGGTGCTGTTGCACGAATTGGCTCATATTCGTCGTCGCGATCTGCTGATCGTCGTCCTCCAACGCTGCGTCGCGATGCTGTACTGCTTCAATCCGGCCGTTTGGATTGCCAATCGCATTATTCACGCGCTGCGCGAATATGCGTGCGACGATCTGGCGATGTCGCTGGCAGACGGTACGGCAATCGACTCTGGCGAAGCCTTATTACGTGTGCTGCGGCAGGTGAATACAGGCTCTCGATCACTCAGCGGAGCCCTTGGAGTGTTTGGCCTGGATGCTCGAGCGTCATGCACGCAGCGGTTAAAACGACTGCTCGACGCGGATCGAACGATTCGCGTCCGGCTGAGTCCTTTATCGATCTGTGGCTTGATTCTGCTGGCGGTGCTGGTGTTACCGCGATTGCATGCCGCTGACGAACCGACTGCAAGTTCCAAACAAAGTCCCAGTAACCCCTCCCAGGCCAAGTTAGCCAAAGATATGGGGCAGTTTGAGTTGAAGGTTGTCGGCCCCGAAGGCAAACCGGTTCCTCACGCCGCGATCGAAATCCGGACCACGCCCGGCGTCGCGGCGGAAGACGTGGTGAAAGGCAAATTCGAACGCAAGGCACCGTATGGAAACATCTTCACCGCGGATGCCGATGGCTATCTGACGATCAAAGTACCGGCCGATCCCAAACGATGGGACTTCAGTATCAAGACGGCTGGATTTGGTCCGTACTGGGCCGAGTGGACTTCGGAAAACGATTCTCAGCAGATACCTGCACTATTCACGGCCGAATTGGAAGCCGCCTGGACTGCGGGAGGGATCGTTGTCGATTCGGACGGGAAACCCATCGAAGGTGTGTCGGTGAAGCCGTCCTTCAACTACAAGAAACGACCGGGCGATACGACTCAACTGGGATTTGGGGCGGCTCGGAAAACAGACAAAAACGGACTCTGGCGGTTTGACCACGTTCCCGTCTCGAATACGACCCTATTCCTGGAAATCAATCACCCCCAGTTCATGCCGTTACGCCAAAGTCTGGCGCGTGACGGATTGGAATTGTTACCCGACCAACAGCCCACCAGACAGATCGTGCTGGAACGCGGCTTGTCCGTCCGCGGCGTGGTGACGGATGACTCGGGTCTTCCGATCGAGGGTGCTCTGGTTCGCACCAAGTTCCTGAACGATATCCGCGAAACAAAGACGGACAAGGACGGCAACTATGTCCTCGCGGGCTGTGAAGAACGACTCGCCCGGATCGTCGTCTCTGCCAAAGGCAAGGCGGTCGAAATGCAGGAAGTTCGCATTAACACTGACGTCGAACCGGTCAACTTCGAATTGAAGCCTGGCGGAAAGGTTCGAATTCGTGTCGTCGATGATCAGGATCGCCCTGTCCCGAAAGCACGCATCTTCTTCCAGCATTGGCGTGGCAATCGGTTTGAGTATTTCGAATTCGATCACGTCAAACAAGACTGCAACAATGAAGGAGTTTGGGAATGGAACGAGGCACCGCTGGATGGGTTCCAGGCCGATATCTGCCCGCCGGATGGCATGGTGTTGAGTCGCCAGACAGTGCTGCCACGCGATGAAGAATATGTCTTCAAACCTCCGCAGCCGCTGGTGATCACCGGACGCGTCGTCGATGCCGTCACGAAACAGCCGGTCAAGAACTTCGATGTCGTTCCAGGTATTCGTCACAACCATGACAATGGCCGAACTCAGTGGTTACACAAACACCGATTCACCGCGTCTAACGGGCAATTCCAGCGGCAGGAAACCGGTGGATACAATGCGTACCTCGTTCGAATTGAAGCGCTGGGTTACCGCGCGGTTGCATCGCGCGAGATCAAGTTCACCGAAGGGAAAGTGCAACTGAATGTTGAGCTGATGAAAGGGCATGATGTCGAGGTGAACGTCGTCGCTCCCGATGGTTCTCCTGCCGACAACGCCACGATCGCGATGGCCATTCCTGGTACGCAGATCAATGTCGATAACGGTCACATCAACGACCAATCCAGCTATTGTCAGATTGTCACGACGACAGCGGACGGACGAATCCGGTTTCCGCAACAGGACCATCCGTACCAGATGGTGATCGTCCATCCGGCGGGCTGTGCTCATGTCAAAGCAACAACCGACGAGACGCGGTTCAAGGTGGAATTGCAAGCCTGGTCGCGAATCGAAGGAACGTTCCGGCTGGGAGCCAAACCGCAAGCCGACGCCCCATTGTCGGTCGACAATGTTGGCCCTCATGGGTCTGAACCGGGCGGCGCCAACATCTACACAACCTATCGAACAGCCAGCGGTACCGATGGTAAGTACACCTTCAACCGTGTCTGGCCCGGCCGCGGTTGGGTCGGACGCGAGATCGTCATGATGGTCAACGAAGGCGCGCTCGAGTTGACCTCGTCATCCAAGCTGCCGATGACCCTTGAGCCTGGCCAGACTGCGCATGCCGATTTCGGCGGCATCGGCCGCCCCATCGTTGGCAAGCTGCAGACACCTGATGGCGCCGCGAAGATCGATTGGAAACAGCAACTCGTTCAAGTCGAACCGCGTCGAGCCGTCCTGCCTGCGTTGGAACCGATCCCAGTTCCAGCCAACATCGATAAGGATGTGAAACGCCGAGCGGACTGGATCCGTGACTGGCAGCAGACCGAACCGGGCAAAGCGTGGCTGGCGCTGCAAGCTGCTCACAAGGCCCAGGAACAGGCCCGCCTGACATCGCCCTTCTATCGCGCCACGGTCACTGACAAAGGCGAATTCCGCATCGAGAACGTGCCGGAAGGCGACTACACCCTGTCGGTCATGTTCCGCCGCAGCACACACGATTTCAGCGTTCCCGCGTCGGACGGCGATCAAACCGATCAGGAACAGGATCTGGGGATTCTGATTTTGAAGTAGCGTTTGATGTTGCGATGCTGGTGAACGGTGATCAAGTTCACGGTTGAGTTCCAGATCTGCCAAAAAAAACGGGCGACCCAGTAGGGTCGCCCGTCGCATTCACCGGATCAAAATCGTCTCACGAATCAGACGGCAGCGCGGCGACGACGAATGGCGCCGATTGCCAATCCGAGACCGCCGAGACCCAGCAGCGCCAGTGAAGAAGGCTCGGGCACGGTGCCTCCTGCTGAGAGTGCTCCACCAACGGTAAATGCCGTTCCCGCATCGACGGCAGCTTGCAGGGCGGTGATACCGTCGGCGTTGAGCGACAGATGGAGCGTCCCACCGCTCAATCCCGTGGATTCAACATAGGATCCGTAGCTCGTTCCCGATCCCAAATCGGCGAAGATTCCCGCATCGGGACCGGACAGGTTTTCAAGGTCCGAGATCGACGTGAAGACGTCAAAGAAACCGTAGGTGACGTTTTGGACGGGTCCAAATCCGGCAGCCCCAGACCCCTGTGCCGCGTCGATATTCAAGCTGACTCCCGTAATCGTCGCTCCAGCGAGACTCCCGGTATCAAGTGAGAAGTAGTCGTGGTAAGTGGCTCCGCCAATCGAACCAACGATGTAATTGGTGTTTCCAACGGTGTGACCGGTAGTATCATTCCACCAACCTTGACCAGAGGTCGACAAGGTCACGTCCCCGCCTGTGGTATTCACGGTGAACGACTGGATATTTCCACTGAACCCAAACAAGAAATCATCCGCTTTGGCAGATGTTGCCCCAGCGATCACAGCCAATGCCCCGAAGGCAGAAATCATATTCTTAAAAAGTTTCTTCATTTCGCATTCCTCAAGTCATTTTGAAATTGTTTGAAATCACGCGATGTCGTCTCATCGCCCAAGCACGATCAAGTCAATCGATTGATCCGATTCGCTTGAGGAGGTCGCAACAATTCAAACGGAGGTGTGGGAATAGCATCGATCGTTCGGGGGATGCTGATCCAACCGGACAGCTGAGCGGTCGGCAACTGATCCACAACGTGCACGATCGCTTCTGTTGACGACATTCCTCGCGGTGTTGAAGGAGTTGAGGAACTCGAACCGCCTCGAGATGATGGATTCGGAGAAATCACTTCACTCGTCCGATGCTCGAATTCCGTTTGATCGAGTGGCGACGTGGGATCAGGTGAGTAACACGAGGCAGAATCGGTCATCGCCGAAGCACCACATGCGGAGTCGAAGCAATCAGAAATGCGGCTTGCGAATTCCCCGAAGACCTCATCTTGATGCAGAAGCATTGATGCATTGGCCGACGAGGATGCGAAAACCGTCAGGCTGAAGAAGATCACTGCGGAAATCCGCGGTCGGATTACCGAAAGCAAGTGACTCTGACGATTTACACTGTTCTTCAACGCATTGGCCCGTGCGGAGACGTTTGTTCAGTTGACAGGCTTAAGCTATATCCAAGGCCGACCCTACGCAATCTTAAACAAGCGCTTATGGCGAAAAATCTTGCCAATTGCGCCATCGAGCGTAAGTTGACCCGGCCGCGGGTCGGCGGGATTCGCGATTGGGTCGGGTTGGGAATAGGGATACGGCTCGCGCGCTGCGGGTGAGAACTTGCTGACGTTCGTGTTATCCGATGGTCTGCACACTGGATCCCACGGATAGGGATGACGGGCGTCACCCGATTGGTCGACGGTTCGAATGAGTAACGATTCGAAGAGAGATTGGAGGTCGGCGATCGAGTTCTGTCATCGCAGGGGTGAACTCGGCGTCCCCACGCAAAACGGAGGACGATCAGGAATTTGATCCAGGAATTCTGGTATTGAAATGCAATTCGGCGCTCCAGAGACCTCTTTTGGCGACGCGCGTTGGCGGTGCCACGAATAGGTCAGCACGTGACCAGTGCCGTATGTCGCGATCAGTCGTCCGTCGCAGTTGCTGTGCTTACGCTTCTCGAATGTGATCCAAATGTTTGTCCCTCGGCACGCGACCAGTTCATCGAAATCGCGTCCTTCGGGCAGATCCAGCCAATTCCAGCTCGTCGCCAAGTTTTCGCGGACCGACCGTTTCGAATCCCAGGAAGAATTAATCACTTCCCGATAACCCTCAAGCCGCGCCGTTTCGCACAAGTTGACAAAGATGGCGGGCAGTTGCCCGTCACTGGCGATTCCATCAACGACGACGTCATACGAATCGAGACTGGTGTCGCTGAAGACTTCGATCGTGTCGAAGGATCGATCCAGGTTCGTCAGGTTCAAGACCGATTCCAGGTTCTTCGGCACGGTCCTTCCAATCTTCATTCGGCCCCAGCCAGTGTCGCGCCAGATCATGTAAGGAACAAGTTGACAGGCGAGCGAGGTCAGGATGACAAAGATCGAACCGATTGCAATCCAGAAGGGCGGGCCGAACCATCGCTTGTACATTCTCTCGTTCCGATACCAGAACTGAGGCATTGGACAATCATCAATCTCGTTGTTCCACCCAGAGGCTGCGACCAAAGAATGACTCGTGAGCGATTCAGGATCGTATCACCGTGATTCACTCGACAGGAGACTGGTTCAACCTCGTTCCGCGGCCTGTTTCAACTGGGGCAGCACGAACGAACTCCAGCCGCCGGCGAGCATCTCGCGGATCGCGCGGATTTGTTCGGGTTCGAACTGGTCCCAGCCTGAATGGACCAGCGTGACCGATGTCTGCCTGGGGGCGGATGCTTTCAACTGGATTTCGACGCGCGTTTCGGGCGTGCCAGGATGATACCAACTGAATGCGAAGACTTCAGGTGCGGTCAGTGTGTCGATGCGGCAATGCGTCGCCCCGGAGACATCGTCTGCCTGACGCTTCTGGCTGTCCTGCTGCATATAAAAGACATGCCCCAGGGTGTTCTGATACCGCATGCAGCCCAGCCATTGAACGACATACTCGGGCTCGGTCAGGATCTTCCAAACATGCTCGCGCGAGGCATTGATTTCGATCGACGTTTCGATGTTCCGCAATCGCTCGATCATTTCGAGTCCTTTTCTGCGAGGGCTTTCAGGGCACTCAATTTCTTGTTCCAGAATGTTTCCAGCCAGGCTGCCAACTGACGCAGGGCGTCGTCCTTCAGGTAATACAAGTTCTCGCGACCGACCTCGGACAGGCCGATCAAGTTGGCCTGTTTCAACAGCTTCAGATGTCGCGAGATGGCCGGTCGACTGATCGTGAACCGACCTGCCAGTCGATTCACAGGCTGCGAACCGGCCGACAGCGATTGAAGAATCTCACGCCGTACGGGGTCGGCCAGCGCTCGAAACACGACATCTTTCGGCTCAGAATTGGTAACCATTGTGTTACCAATTGTGCCGTCACCACACCGGCGCGTCAAGAATCAGCTTTCTCCCAGAGTTCTTTTCGGAGTGAGGGCGCGATGACTCGGAATGGCTTGCGATAAGAAGTGACTTGCGACAATTCGCACAGTTGTCGCTACGTAGTGGAGACATCGCTCCATATTCCAAGCAGCCCGATTTGGAGGAATCTCGACGGTTTGCGGTTTCCGGTGGTCCCCAACGGAGGAAAACCCGATACACTGTGGTCGAACTTGGTCCTCGTCAATTAAGGAATGTCACATCGCCAAAAATCGGAACACCTACGCAAAGCGGCAACGGGAAGTGGAAAAACGCCAGCGAGCCGATGACAAACGGCTGAAACGAGAAAAGAAACTGACTCGTACAGATTCTGATGGGGCGGCTTCCGAGCCTGGCTTTGATGCTCATGCGCGAGCAAATTCCGTCGATTCCGCGGAATCTCTCAGATCTGATCTATCCGATTGACAATGGTCGTGCTATTCTTAAGGTGTTGGTGAAATACCTAAGAAAGTCTGCTGTTTCGTTCTTCGATCTGTGAGTGAAGTTGAGAATCTCAGTTCTCCTTCATCTACCTCAATCCTGACGACCCTGGCTGATTCTCCCCGGGAGTCGCTGTCTGGTGGGTTCTGTGAAACCCTGTTGCCGTTCTTTTGGTGAACGCTTTAATTTTTCCAATTCAGGACACCTGTGGGCTGCCACGCGATGACAACGATCATCGATATGCAGTTCTGCGATCGCCGACGTGTACTACTGAAGGACATTGTTTCGAGTGACACAAATCTACGTAGGGAATCTGCCCTACACGACTTCTGAGCGCGACTTGCGCTCGACCTTTGAACGTTTTGGGCGCGTGTCGTCCATTCGACTTGCCCGTGATCGAGAAACTGGTAATCCACGTGGCTTCGCTTTCGTTGCCATGCCATCATGGGACGATGCCGACGAAGCGATCACCCGACTTAACGGAGCCAGCCTGTCCGGGCGGCAGATCGTTGTCAACGAGGCTCAATCGGAATCGAACCGGCCGCCTCGACCGAAAACCTCAGACGCGTTATGGTCATGTCTGTAGTTCAATTGCTTTTGGCTTGTTATCTGTTTTGGTTTATAATTTGGGAAGCACTTGGCAGTGATTGTCGCTGCCGTTGATCGGTTGGCCATCGCACCTGTCGCGAGGGCCGGTATTTGAGTTTCGTCTCGCATCGAACGGTCCCTTTTCGGATGTCTGGTTCGGTAGGACGTCTCGGAAAAGGATGAAAAGTTTATGACGACGAAACTGTATGTGGGCAATCTGTCCTACGGCACGGACAACAACACGCTGGAACAATTGTTCGCCGCTTTTGGCGAAGTTCGTTCCGTTCAGGTCGTGACAGACCGCGACACGGGTCGCTCCAAAGGTTTTGGCTTCGTTGAATTCGGCGACAGCCAGGCTGCCAGCAGCGCCATCGCCGCGATGAACGGCAAAGAAATTGATGGTCGCGCGCTGACCGTCAACGAAGCTCGTCCCCGCGAAGATCGTGGCGGCGGTGGTGGCGGTGGCGGAGGTCGCTCACGTGGATTCGGCGGCGGCGGTGGTGGCGGCGGACGTCGCTATTAATCTGCCCCAGGCCTGAAGCCATTGATCAGTTGCCAGCAGCCGGTACATCCAAGTGTGCCGGCTGCTGGTGTTTACGGTCCAGGTTGAAGACACGACACGAGACCCATCTCGGGAAACGCCATTTCGTTCTGTTGCAGTGATATCGAGTCGGTATTCTCGATTCGCGGAACTGGCAGTGGCCTACCGACAGGACTCAATCATCACTAGCGCGCATCCATGTTAAGTGTGGAGGTTCGCGAGCCTAAATCCCGGGCGTCTAACCCATGTTTCAACGCGACACGTCCGTGCGACACGCATTAGAGCGCGTCCGTCGTCAGTCTAGCGCCATGGCCGCAATTTAGGTAATCTAGCAAACAACTCAAGAACAGGGAGGTTTGCCATGGTGCCCTATTCGAAGGAAATGCGTCGCGACGTTTTGGCGGCGTGCGATCGAGGCGAAGGAACTCGGATTGTCGCGTTGCGTTTTCAGTGCAGCGAGTCCTGGGTTCGCCGGGCGAAGCAGGAGCGGCGTGAGTTGGGTAAAAGACGGCACCGATACTGACGCGTCGTCGCGTCCCGAAATGGGAAGTCTATCGCGTCAGGATCATCGAACTGATTGAATGGGTCGGTCGCACCGCGGTGCTGATCTATCGTGAAAAACATTCAACCATCGCGTGTCGCTTTGGCGACATCTGGCCGCCTGGATTCGTGGAGATCCAAGATGACTGGTCTATCAACGGCAACACGCTGAGCTATGTCGGGTACAAAAAGGACGCGGTTGGCAGGTTGAGTTTGCCGGATCTCGAAGTGATGGACTCAATTTCTATGTCTGAGGCCTTCCGCTTGGGTATCGTCTTTGATTAGAGCGATAGCAACTAAGCGACAATCCTGTCAAAAGTTGCGTCGTCCATCGTCGAGCGGTTCTACAATACTCGTCCAGACAATCTGGCGAGGATTTTAGGAAAAAGGGGCTTGTGGCTTCCCGAACTGGGGTTTAGATTGGGCGGACTGACCAGTCAGTCTCTTGCCGGATCGCCCGCCCGTGAACGCGCCCATCACCAGCCTCGAACCCAAAGCAGACCGCTGCGCCGAGCGGCGGGAAGAGATTCTCGACGCGGCGACCAAGCTATTCGCCAAACATGGGTTTAACGACACCGACACGCAGCAGTTGGCTG
>Ga0207694_10002273_pt1 | contig 15715 bp, 13 predicted proteins | sample KBSC34metaG_FD_184353 | JGI IMG/M metagenome (GOLD analysis project Ga0207694, IMG submission 184353) | Corn rhizosphere microbial communities from Kellogg Biological Station, Michigan, USA - KBS C3-4 metaG (SPAdes) (version 2) | ecosystem: Host-associated > Plants > Roots > Rhizosphere > Soil...
CTGCGCTTCGACGGCCGCGAGCGCGACGCCCACTATTTGCTCGAGGACCAGCAGGGGGTGCGGATCCTGGATTTTCACGGCGCGCCCTCGGCCCCTCTTCATCTGGCGCGCCCGGTCGGCCGCGGTCCCCTCTATCTGCGCCGGGTCGCCGACGGGGCCGAGCGGATCGTGCCGCGGACCGACGGGCCGATCCAGCTCGACGAGCTCCCGGTGGTGGCGGCGCACGCCGAGCCGCGCGGCGCCGCCCACGAGGCCTTCGGGCGGCTCTTCGCCCTGGGCTTCGACGGGGCGGTGGTCGAGCGCTGGCGGCGCGACGACGCCGAGGCGAGCATCCGGGCCGAGGGGACGGAGCGGGCGGAGCGGGAACGCCAGCAATCGGAACATGGGGAGACCTGGCGGCGGCGCATCGGCGCCGCCAGCCTCGGGATCGGGGGCGCCGCGGCCATCGCGGCGGCGCTGTGCCAGTGGTCCGCCTACGACCTTCGCCAGGGCTCGAGCCCGGGCGAGACCCAGCGATCGGCCGCCGAGCGGAACCGCGCCATCGATGACCGCAATGTCGCCGCGGTCGGTCTCTCGATCGGAGCAGCGGCGGCGCTGGCGACGGGCGCCCTCCTTCTGCTCTGGCCGTCACGCCCCGCGTCCTCGGTCGAGCTGGGCGTCAGCGCCCTACCCTCGAGACAGCGCGCGGCGATCGGCGCACGGTGGCGCTTTTGAGGTCTTGAGTCTTGAATGTCCGCTTCGTCCAAAGCGCGCTCCCGAGCCGTTTCATGTCCGGAGGCCAACCATGAACGTCGAACGAAACAAACTCTCCTGGGGGCGCGTGGGCGGGGCGATCGCGCTCGCGACGGCGCTGACCGCGGCGTGCGTCGATCACGTCGACACCAGCATCAAGCCTTGCCCGTGCGAGAGCGGGCTCGTCTGCTGCGAGTCCGGCGTGTGCGCGGCGGACCCGACGAGCTGCGGCGCCGCGACCGCCGCCCTCTCCGCGAGCGTTCAAGGGAGCTGGTCCGGCTACATCGAGAACTTCCAACCGGACGCGCCGGACGCGGTTCGGATCACGATCGCGGTCGCCCCGGATGGGACGGTCTCCGGTCAGGCGACGTTCGGAAATGGCGCAGCCCCGCCGCCCCCGCCCGATCCGGCGCTGCCGTGGCCGCCCAACTACGATACACACCGCGATCCGACCTTCATCGCGGGCGCCACCTACCACGCGAGCGACATCAACTGGCAGTCGCGCCGTCTCAAGCTGAAGCTGCTCCTGTCCGAGCCGTGGCAGCCGTGGTGCGCCCTGTTGCCGTCGTACGCGACGGGGAACGAACCGCCCTCCTACGGCTGCGCGCAGCCTGGGATCGGCTCTGACGGAAACGGCGCCTGTCTGCTGCCGGGCGCGACGGCGCCCACCAGCTGCGACAAGTGGCAGATCTGCGGCCTGCTGTGCCAGTGCGACGCCAGCGGCTGCCGCGCCAACACCTCCATCGAAGGATTCACCATTCCGCTCGACATCGCATTCGACGGAGCCAAGGCCGACGGCAGCCTCCGGGTGGTCGGCTCCACCTACAATCTGCGCCTCATGCGCGAGCCCTGACGCGATGGCAGGAATCGAGATTTTCAGGAAGGAGCGGTCTCGGAGATCTCGATCGCGCGCACGTCGTGCGGCCCGGTCCGCAGCGCCAGGCGCCCTCGCCACAGGAGCAAGACGCGACGATCGTCCGCGTCCACGATGATCGTGTCCAGGTTCAGCGGGACATCGGCGGGCGCGGCAGCGGTCGAAAGGTGCGCCCGAACGCGCGGCGGGACCACGCCCGGCAGCGCGAAGGAGAGCGTCGCTCCCGACGGCCCTACGCCCGTCGCCGCGATGGCCTCGTCGCCCCGCAGGTACCCCGCCGCCACGAGGCCCGGCGACGCCGCGTTCAGGTGGCGCCGATCGAAGTCCTTCGGCAACATCGGCGCGCGGCCGCGCTGCCAGGCGTCGTCGAACGTGCCCGCCAGCGCCGCGCGCGGCTGCCAGTGCGGTGAGACGAAGCCAAAACCGGCGGGCGGCGGCCGCCCCCCGAGCGAGCGGAGCGGGTGCTCGGGATCCTCGAGGTTCGGCAGCCGCAGGCCGTCCTGGAAGGTTCCGCTGCCTCGGAAGCCGGTCCCCACCGGATTGCGCGGCTCGAACGAGTGCTTCGTTGGATCCGACTGGCTCCGGTCCCAGCCGCCGAACGCCCGCTCGTAGACGAGGGGTATCCTCTCGAACGAGCGCGGCTTCGTCGCCGACACGAAGCCCGCCACCCGGTGCCAGACCCGATCGCCCAGGACGGCGATCTGCTTCTCCAGTGCGCCGCCGCGCGCGCCCACGCGTAGGGCCACCGTCATCTCCGTCGTGTCTCGCCGAGGCGCGTGGGCGTGACCCATCAGCACCACGTCCGTTGCCGGCTTGACGAAAGCGATCTCCGGCTCGTACTTGTACGACGACGTCCCGGGATCGTCACCCCAGCACTCGCCGCTCAGGGAGACGGGCTCTTGCTTCTCGGCCCGGACGCAGCGGCCGTCCTTGCCGATCTCGAACGTCCCTTTCACCAGGGGAACCAGCAGCGGCCGCAGCTCCTCGTCGACCAGATGCAGCGCCTCGAACACGAACGGCGTGCGGTTGTGAACCTCGGCATGCGCCATCGTAGCGGGCGAGTTTATCCGACGGCGCCTCCGAAGGGGACGCTCGTGGCGCAGGGCCTCACTTGCGCTTCAGCTGCACGTCGTCAACCCAGAATCCGAAGACACCGTCGGCAGGCGCTTGATAACGAAACACGATGGCGCTGGAGGCCGCCAGCGCCTCGGCGGTGATTCGCTGGCCGTCGGGGTCCTCGAGCGCGGCGAGCGCGACGTTGTTGGATCCGCCCGAATCGCCCCAGGCAGACTGAATCATGGCGCCTCGGCCGCGAAGGCCGTCGCTCCAGAACGCCCCCGCCGCCGTCACGACCCCGATGCTCAAGATCAAGCTCGGGTTCGGGTCGGAGCGAGACCAGAAGTCGATCTCCTTGTAGTCGTTCAAGTCCACGCTCGCGAGCGTCAAGGTCAATTGGGCGTATTGCCCGGCAACCAGCGAGCCGGACAGATAAAGCGCGCGATAGCTCGGCGCCGGGTGCGAGGCGGGGAGCTCGACGGTGACCTCGTGAGGCTTCACGGGCTGGCCGGGCGCCGGCATGGACGTCCCGGTCGCTTCCACGGACCAGGGGCCGGCCAGGCTCGGACAGCCCAGCCCGTCACCGTCCTCCAGGTCATCGAGCATCACGAGGGTGGCGCTGTCAGCCGCCGCCGCGTGACACCATCCCCCCGAGAGCGCACCCTTCTGAGGCTGATCGCACCCGGTCAATCCCATGGCGATCGTCCCCGCGGCCAAGACGACGGCCGACGCCGAGCTAGAAAGCGGCCGCACAGGTCACCCCCGTCCCCGACGGCAAGCAGCCCGCCGAGGCCGTCGTGGCGCCGTCTCGATGGTCGCGCCGTGAAAGGACCACCAGCACGACGGACGAGGCCGCCAGCACGCCCCCGGCGATGAACCCGACCTTGGCGAGGAGGGAGGCGCTATCGCCGTCGCTCAGGAGTCCTGGGCACGCGCCGCCGCCGTAAGCCGGAACGACCCGAGGATCGGCGTCGCACTTGTGAGTCCAGTTGGGTGCCGTCGAGGTGTCGTTGAACTCTTTATACTTCGAGCTGGCCGCGAGCTGCTCGTAAGCGCCGAACGCCAGCGCCAGCACACCCACCCCGCCCAGGCCGATGGCAGCTTTCATTTTGCCGTCGAGGAGGCTCCACCGAGACGGCTTCTCGGGCTCTACGCGAGCCACCGGCGGCGCGACGACGAGAGGCAGGGGCGGCGCCACCACGGTGGGTGCGGGTTCGTCGAGCTTCGCCTCGACGACGACGCGCTCGCCGGCCTTGAGGTCGAGGTTGCGGATGAACGCGGGGGTCGGCGCCTTCTCGAGCACCAGCGAGTGCGGCCCGGGGTCGAGCCGGATCGGCACCTTGCGCGGCGTGGTGCCGTAAGTCCGACCGTCCACCGAGATCGCGGCCCCTTCCGCCTCGCAGCGCACGACGATGGTCGCCACCTTGGGGAGCAGCTCGCTCCGCAGGCGCTCGGCGTTGGCGCGCAGATCGGGCGACGCGTCCGTCGCCTCCTCCAGGAACTTCTCGAACGCCTCGACCGCTTCGGTCGTTCGTCCGAGGTTCAGGTACGTGAGCCCGAAGTTGTAGAAGATCTTCGGGCTGGGGACCAGCTCGTACGCGTCCTGAAACCGCCGGAGCGCATCCTTGTATTCGCCTCGCTTCAAGAGCTCGCCGCCCTCCACCAGCTTGGCCCTGGCTCTGCTCTTCGCATCGGAAGCGACCGGCGCCGGCGCGTCCTGGGCGCGCGCCGCCAACGGCACCGCGAAGCCCGACACCAGCGCGAGCACGACCGCAGCCCCTCTCCAACGCCCGCCCCGCGGCCCCGGTGAGCGATTCGCCATCGCCAGCTTGTATCCCGTCGAGCGACGACCGGTCAAGGCGCTCACCGACGGACCACCACGGACCTCGGGCAGCCGAGCGGCGTGGTCACGCCACGTTCTCTGCCGGGCCAATGGTGAACGCGGCGCGGGTGCCGTCTTCGGACGAGAGCCACGCGACGACCCCATGAGGGCCGGCGTATCCGCGGGCCAGTCCCCGGCATGCCATGCACGCGGCCGCGGGACCACTCGCCGCGCCGATCGCGCCGAACGCCAGGGCCGGGATCCATTCGCGGGCCGCCGCGAACCCGAGCCGCGATCGCAGCCGAAGCGCCGCGTTCGCCCAGTCGAACGCCCGCGAGTCCTCACCCGTGAGATCCGAGATGACGACGTCGGGGCGCTCGCGAGCCGGCACCGTTGCCAGCACCTCCTCCAGGCTGGCCGCCAGCGCCTCGCCGCGAGGCCGCGCGCCGGCCTCCCACTCCTCCGAGCGTTCGCGCGCCGACGCCCACGTCCGAAGGATCCCGAGCGGCCGATCGGGCGTGGTCGACGGCCGCGCGGGCGAGGTGAGCAAGACGAACCCTGCCCCTTCGCCGGGAACGCGACCGTTCGGCTGGTCGGGAGTCTTGAGCATCCCCAGACGGTGCAGCGCGCTCAACGACTCGGCCTCGAGCTGGGTGTCGATGCCTCCCACGACGCACGAGTCGGCCGTGCCGCTGGCGAGGAGCTCCGCGGCCGCCTCGACGGCCGTGACGAATCCCGCCTCGCCCCCGAAGATGAGCCGCGACCGATGGGCGGCCAGATCGAGTCCAGCCGACAGCGCCAATCGGGGGAGCAGGCGCGCGCTCAGGTTGGCTTGGCGCTCCGCCACGTCCTGCAACACACGCTCACGAAACTTTGGGGCAACCGGCGGCGCATCGGGCCATGGGGCAATCAGGCTGCGGGAGAAGAGACCGTCCGAGCGGACCGTCACGATGAGCGCCGTCCGACCGAGCGCGCCGACGTCGACACCGGCCAGGAGATCGTCGAGCGCAGCGCCCCCCAGCCTGAGGAGCCGTCCCACACCCTCGAACCCGCGCGTGACCCGATCGACCGGGTGTCCGCTCGTGAGCTCCAACTCGCAGGTCTGCGAATTCCAGACGGGGAACTCGTCGAGCAACCGAGAGCGCGAGAGGCCCGCCCGCGCGGCAGCACACACCGTGACCGCGCCCTCGCCCAGTGACGTGACCAGCCCGATGCGGCGAATGGCGAGCGTCACCGTGTTCTTCTGTGATGGGGGGGACATCATCGACGCTGGCCAGTACGAACCTGGCCTTTAGCGCATCCAGTCCGGACTCTCGCCCGACCGCTGCGACCGCTTGGCGCGGGCCAGCGACGGGATCAGGGGATACTGCGATTCGACCGGCAGCCCTGACCGCTCCGCCACCTCCAGCAAGGCGATGCCTTCGATGTAGACGTGCCCCTCGACGGCGTAGGCCTGCCGATCGAAGCTGACCTCCGACCGGTACGCCTGCAGATCACGGAGCCGCTTGGCCAGGACCGCCTCGAAGCTGGACGCGAAGGCCGGCCCGTCAGCGAGGGCCACCGCCTTGCACGCGGCCGCGGTCGCGCTGTCGCGACCATCCAGCACTTGCTCCCACCGCGCCAGGTTGGTGGCGGCGGCCGACGCCCACGGCCCCCCTGCGCTCAAACCGAGAGCCGCGTGCCGAAGAAAATCGACGAACAGGAAGTCCTCCTCGTACTCCCACTCCGGCGCGTGGCTGCGAGCCAGCAGGTCGGCGATCCACGACGCGAGCGTCAGGTTCCCGGACGCAAGCGCGGCGAAGAACCCCAGGGCCCTGGTCGCCGCAATCCCGCGCGGCTCGCAGGACGTACCGGCGGCCACCTGGCGCAAGAGGTGCCAGCGGGCGGTCGCCGAGCGGTCGAGCCGTTCGACGAAAAGATCGGGATCGGCCTGTCCCAGGAGCGCGCACGTGGCCAGGACCCGCTGCGCGGTCTCGATGGCCTGGAAGGACGACGCCACGTCCACACCGCTTCGAAGCTGCTCCGCGGCCGATTCGAGGAGGTACGAGAAGGACTGCTCGCAGTCCTCGAGGTCGGACATCGTCAGCTCTTTACCCGTCCGGTGGGCGGTGAAAACGTGGCGCCCTTCAGGCCGCGCCGCTCGATCTCTTCCTTGATTGATCGATGGATGACGATCTTCCGCGGAAAAACCGAGAGACGAAAGATCCGGGCGTCCTCGGGGATCGCGCCGTAGTCGAGGTGCAGATCCCGGATCAGGTTGAAGGTTCCCGGGTACAGCGCATCGTCGCGGCAGTTCGACGCCGCGACGTCCACGCAGGCGAGCTTCACGAGGACGTTCGCCACCCAATAGGTGTCCGGCAACGTCACGCCCTTGTGATTGACGACCTTGAACGAGAGCCACTCGATCGGCTCCTTCGTGTGCTCCACCAGCAAAGCCTTGGCCGCCCCGGAGACCATCAGGTAGCCGAACGCATTGTTGATGAAGTCGGGGACCACCAACCCCGGAAGCGACTTCTCCATCGCGAAGCGCGGCTCGGAGGGCCAGTCGTTGTCATCCGGCTCGCCCACGGACGGTGGATAGAGCTGGGTCACCTCGTCGGGGGCCTGCCATAGGCCACAATAGGGCCCGCCGAGCTCCGTGCCCAAGATGAACAGATCGTCGTGAGTCATGGTCACCGGGGTTGCGCGATGGGACAGCGATCGATGTTGTTCTTGACGGCCGCCAGGGACAAGGTCTTGCCGTGGCTCACGATCTCATCGAACTGATCCTCCTGCCAGTCGATGAGCTCTTTCTTGTAGCTGTCGACGTTGTCCTCCGTGATCTCGTGGGTCTTGCCGCTCCTCTGGTCCTTCCCGCGTAGCTTGTTGACGATGTCGTTGATCGCCAGGTTGTAGGCGGGATGGCCGTGCGGGTGGTCGGGCAACTGCATGGCGATCGCGTAGTCGAGCGTGCACGGGAGGATAATCATGTTCTCCTTCCCGTTGAGGTTGTACTTCGCCTTCTGCAGCAGCTTCAGCTCGCTGCTGTCCAGGGTGTGCAGCGAGGTCGCGGGCATGATGTGATGATAGTTGTGGTTGAACGGGACGTACGCCACCCGATAGTTCTCGTCGACGCCAAAGTGCCAGGCGTTCTTGTCGGCGATCGGGTTGTTCGGCGTGCGGAGGTTCGACGCCAGCTTCTTGTGGCCCAGCTTGTACTCGTCGATGAGCTGTTTGGGCAGGCGCATGGCGTTCGCGTCGACGGTGAAGTCGATGTGATAGAGGCCGACCTTGGCCGGGCTCTTCATGTAGTCGTAGCCTTGCCCGCGGTACGAGCAGAGGTCGCCTTCCTTGAAGTCCGTCTCGTGCTTGGTGACACACCCGCCCTTGCTGTGCGTCGGGTCGGTCTTCAAGTCGGCGATGTGCTTGCCCATCCCGCTCTCCCGCTCTTACAGGTCCTTGTCGCAGACCAAGCACACGGGCTTCTGCGGCGAGCCCACCGCGATGATGGGACCCTGGATCAAGGGGACCGGCGGCGTGTTCTTGTCGTTGTGGAGCATCAGGTCCATGGCGCGGGGCACGTTCTTGCCCTCGATCTGCACGTCGAACGAGAAGTTCACGAACTCCGCTTTCCCCTTCACCTTGTTCGAAGCGACGCCGAACAGCGAACCAGCCTCGTCGCCGGTGCTGACCATGAAGTTGGAGTCCTTGACGCACACCGGATTTCCATCGCAGGTGACCTTCTTGGCTCCCTGAGCCGTGTCGCTCGACTTCGCGATGTTCGGATACGGAATGGGGATGGGCGGCGCCGGCGGCGCGGGAGTCTTGCAGACGTCCGGGAACGCGACGGTCACGCCGTTGCTGCCCGCGTGTACGACGCTCATGTTGTTGGCGCCCACGGTGACCGGCATGTCGTAATCCTATCCCGGGCTCGCGCGACCGGGAAGATACTCCTCGCGTCTTCGAGACTACCGCGCGCCGCGAGCGTCGGCCGCCGTCAGAATGAGCACGAGCCCGCGGTGGAGCACGTGGGCGTCAGGCTCTGGCCCTGACAGATGGCGCTGGTGAGATCGACCATATACGTCACGCCGTCGCACTGAATGGTGATGAGGTTCGGCGTCGTGGCCGCGCCGAAGCCGGTCGCCACGGTGGTGCTCGTGCCGGTATTGGTCCACGTATAGTCCGTTCGGGTCGCCGGCACGGTGTCCTCGATCTTGAGCTCGTAGCAGAGCCCGCTGTCGCCGATGAGCGACGTCGTGGTCTTCATCTTGCTCGAGGACGTGGTCGTAGTCGTCGCCGACTTCGTCCCATCCGACCAGCAGGCGTAGGTCGCGGGCGGCTGAGACGGTGCCGTCCTTGCCATGCAGGTTCCGGTGCCCGGGCACTTCGACGTCAGTCTGGTGATGCACGAGGGAAAGCAGGTGGGCGGTGGTGGCCCACCGCCAGCGCCGCCGCTCCCGGGGGAGACACCACCGGTTCCGCTGCCGCCCGTTCCAGATCCTGGGCCCCCCCCCGCGCCGCCACTCCCCGTCACGACGCCTCGCCCGGCGCTGCCGCCGACTGCCCCGCCGCCGGCGCCACCTTTGCCAGCTGTTCCTGCGCCCCCGGCGCTGTTGGCGGCGCTTCCCCCTCTTCCGCCCTGGCCGCCCCCACCGGCGGCACCACCCATCGGACCCCCCCGGCCCCCGACCCCGACGGTTCCGCCCCCGCCTCCCACGCCCACGTTGCCGCCTCGACCTGCCTCTCCGGCGCCCGAAACTCCTCCCAGACCCGATACTCCTCCTTCCCCCCTCCCCGCGATTCCGAGTCCTCCCGTGCCTGCGACGGGCGCCCCTCCCAGGCCAAGCCCGCCCGCGCCGCCCGTACTACTCGCCGCGGCTGTTCCTCCGCGGCCTCCGAGCGGCCCTCTTCCGCCGCCCCCCGCGTCGGGCGTGGACGAGCTTTCAGAACAGGATGCCAGCAACGTCGCCAAGGCGATCAGGAGGCGAGAGTGGAGAATGGGTCGTTTCTGCATCGCGGCCTCCCAGATCATGAAGGATTCTGAGGCCACAAAAGGCCTCTTTGGACCTTAACACGTGCTCCCGCCCTAACGGACGTCTGCGCGTGCTCGATCCGAGACGGCGGCCGAACACGAAGTCTCACCCGAGCTCTGGCTGCCCGCTCAGCCGAGCTCAGTTGACGGTCACTGCGATCGTTGCCTCTGGAACCTTGCTGCCGGAGCAGGTCAATACATAGCTGCCGCTCGAAGGCGTCGCAGACGCAGTCACAGTGACGTCCTGATCTACCCCACCGTTGCCTGCCGTGAACGTCAGGGACGAGGGTGAGATCATAATCGGATCCGACATGCCCTTCGTGCAATTCACCATGGTTGCGCCGACAGGCTGAAATTTGAGGTGCATCTGGAAGGTCGCGCTCATGCCGTGGGTCACGGTGATTGCCCAGGAGACCGAACCGTCCATCGCTACCACCTTCGTGATTCCGCCCCCGCTCAGGACCACGGCCTGACTGTTGCCGTCGTGGATTGTGAAGGTCAGATCACGCATGGCCGCAAAACCGGACGAGGACAGCAGGATGTGTCCGTCCTCGTCTTCGGCATCGCGGTCATCAGGCCCCGTGGTGAACGAAATGATCTGGGGCGAGTCGTAGTTCAGGGTGGTGAACATCAGATGTGACAGGAGCGGCGTCAAGATGTCCATCTCGGTCATCGGGATCGCCGAGGCCGTGACGTCCACGACCGTGTTCGACAGGGGCTGGTACTTGAGCGATACGCAGATGTTCAGCTGGCCCCCCCCCTCGTTCACCTGGTCCAGATTGTTGTCTGACGTGGGCGCCAGGCACGTCAGGCTGCTCGGATCCGTTCCCACTGCCTTCGAGATCACGATCGACTGCGTATCGTCATCGATCTCGGTGATGTCGAAGAACTGATCGGGCACCGAGAGCGCCCCCGCGCTCACGCGGATCGAGAACGGATCGGTGCGCAGATCCTTGTCGAGGACGCCCCGTACGTAGACGGTCTTCGTGGGACCTCCCGCCGGGTTGGTCGGGTCCATCGAGGGGCTGGTAGGCCACTCCGACGGATCGAACGTCAAGGTCGTGGTGGTCGCGGCGGGGCTCACCTGATCGCCCGCCGACAGCATCGTGTTGTAGACGCTGATACCATCGGTCGCGCTCGGTGAGACCGTGACCGTGACGGTCGTCGAGGCAGCCGGTTTGGCGCCGAGCTTCACGGTGAATGAAGTCCGATTGGCCATCATATCCGGCATGTCGCCCGTCTTCATTTTCTCGTGAATCATGGCCGGCGACCCGCCTCCGAGCATGATGGCCTGGTGATCATCGTCGTCCGAGGACACGCTGACCGTGGCGTTGGCCGTGATCGCGGCGTCCGAGATGGTGACCGTGGCGGTTTCGTCGAGGGCGTTCGCGTCGGCCAGCGCGGTGACGTTGACCTTGCAGGTGCTCACGTTCGTCGAGAGCTTGCACGTCGAGTCATCCAGCGCCGCCATGAACGGCGCGCCGGACGGCGTTCCCAGGGTCGGCGTGATCGGATTCACCGGGGTCGCCGTCAGGCCGATCACGAATGATCCCTGCGTGCCCTCGCCGATCGGCGCGACGGGAACGCCGCTGACGATCCTGAAGTTGAGCGTGTCGATGTCCGTGACGGTCACGGGGACCGTCACCGGGGCCGCCGAGAGCATGTTGTCGTACACGCCGTCGGAGCTGGCGCGGAGGGTGACCATCTTGGAGCCGACTGTGAAGTCCCTGGGCGCGTTCAATGTCACGAACTGGTTCGTGGCGTAGGTCGCGTTGCCGAACTTCACCGTAGCCGGGGAAGGCGAGAGGTATGCCGATGCCGAGGTCTTGTCCATCAAAGTCGTGTCGAACGTGATCGACTCGTCTTTCGTGGGAATCGGCCGGTAAGACAGCCGCACGCCGACCTGAATCGAGGAGCTCTCTGGCAAGGTGACCGACGAGCCGGACGTGAGGACGATCGTCTGCATGTCGGTGTTGGTCTTCTTGACCTTCACGGGCCAGGCTGTCGAGACGCCCGCGGCAGCGCCCTGGACCGTCACGATCCCCGTGTAGTCCTGCATGTCGTCGTCGTTCATGGCGCGAACCGTGACCATCTGCGGTTGCATCGAACCCGCGAACGTCAGGGTCGGAGGGCTGACGTCGAAGTCGCCGGGACGGTCCGAGAAGAGGCTCACGGTGGCGGGGACGACCGGGTCCAGCTTCAAGGCGACCATGAAGGAGGCCGCTTCCCCCTCGGAGATCGCGCCGAGGTCAGACGTGGTCACCATGAGCGCCTGCTTGTCGTTGTCAGTCACCATCACGGGAATCTGGCGCTGGGTGAGGGCGACGCCGCCGACCAGCGCCGAGATGGTGATCATCGCCGAGTCGGAGCGACCGTCCTTGTCGGGCGCAGCGGCGACCTGAACCGTGCAACCCTTCTCCGTGTAGGCGTTGCCGCTCGCCACTCCGCCCGGGATCGTGCACGAGGCGGGAACGAGGACCTTCGCGGTGTCACTCGAGGCGAAGTTGATCGTCACGTCGGCGGCTGGCTGCGCGATCAACTTCACGGTGAGCGGTGCCGTCGTGAAGACCTTGACCTCGACCGATTGCGCGTCGAAGAAGTTCTCGGCCACGGCCAGCGTGCCCGGATTGGCCGACAGATCGAGGTTCTGCACGTCCGTATCGATGATCGTGACCGGCAGGTCCGCTCTGCCGATGTCGCCGCTCGTGGCCGTGAACGTCACGTAGTCGTCGACCGTGTCGATGTCGTGAGGCGCGTTCAGCACCACGAACTTCGGGATGGAGTAGTCGGCCGGCGCGAAGGACAGCGTCCGGGGCGCGAAGGCGAGCTTGCCCAGCACGGAGGTGTCGAAGTTCACGGTCACGACCTCGGCGGGCCGGTACGCCAGCCGGACGCCGACCGTGCTGTTCGAATCGGGAGCGTTCAATCGCGTCTCCTGCATCGTCAACGCCGTGCCGCCGCCCGCCGGGATCAGCTGGATCGACTGGTGGTCGTTGTCGGCTATCGCCACCGCCACGTTGACGTTGCTCTTGGCCGACGCCGCAACCAGCGTGACGTTGACCGTGTCGTTCACCAGATCGTCGTCCTCCAGAGCTTGGACCGTGACGGTCTGTGGCGTATTGAAGGTGGTCGCGTCGAAGTGGAGGATGGGCGGCAGCACCTGGAGCTTCCCCGGGTTCTGCGAATAGACATTGACGGTGGTGTCCCCGTCGGGTTTCAGGGACAGGGCGACCGTGAATGTGCCGGACATGCCCTCCGTCGTGGTCAGCATGAGCGGCGTCGCCTTGACAGACTGACTGTCGGTGTCGTGGACCGTGACGACCACGTCGCGCGACGGCACCGAGTCCATTCCGACCGCCGACAGCCTGAAGGTGACGACCTCGTCGCGCGCGTCGCCGTCCGGGACGGCTGTCGCGGTCACGATCTGCGGGATCGACCAGTTCACCGCGTTGAAGGTGAGGGAAGCGGGCGCAGGGATCGCCTTGTCCGAAGCGGACGACGCGACTGACACCGTGACGTCCGCCGCGGGCGCGCGCGTCAGGGCGACCGTGAACGTTCCGCTCGTGGCCACGCCCGAGCCCTCCATCAGGCTGACGCTCGAGGGGGCAACGTCGATGTTGACGGCGTTGATATCGATAATCTCGACGTTGACGTCGAGGTCAGGGATGTTGCCGGTCGCGCTGGCCGTCACCTTGACCTGCTCGTTGATTGCGTCGTCGTCCTTCACCGCCGTGAAGGCAACGGCTTGGGGGATCGAGTAGTTGCTGGCATCGAAGGTGAGCGTGGCGGGCGTGGGGGTCAGCTTCGCCGGCTGCGACGAGGTCAGCGTGACGACCACCGCGCTGGCCGGCCGGAACGCCAATCGGTAGCTGACGGTCTCGGCTCGGCCCTCCGTCGTCGACAGGTTCGGCGGCGTCGCGAGCAACGCCTGAACGCTGATGTCGGCGACTTCGACCGTGACGGTCTTGGAGCCGGTCTCCTGTGAAAACACGGTCAGCGTCGTTCGATCCATCACCGTGTTGTCGTCGACCGGCGCCATGACCTGGACGACCTGAGGGGTCATCGTGTTCGCCGGGAAGGTGACGGTCTCGGGTATGACGGTGGCGACCGCGGGGTTCGCGGACACGATGGTGACGGTGATGTCCTGCGAGTACGGGCGATCGATGCTGACTTGCAGCTTGCCGGCCGTCGGCGAGCCTTCGGTCAGTTGAATGTCGGTTGGGCCGACCATCAGCTTCACGAAGGTGGTCCCCGGGCTGTCCATCCCCCCGGCCCCGCCGCCCGCCGCCCCCCCGGCCGCGCCGGCAGTGCCTCCGCCGGCTGCCCCCCCGGCCGCGCCTCCCTTTCCTCCTCCTCCTCCTCCGCTGGTGCAACCGCTGAGCGCCACCGCGAGCGAGATGATCACCAGGTACAACCGGGTCTTGGCCCGATTCGTCGACTCCACAATGGCCTCCTTGGGGCAAGAAAGAAACAGGCGCATACCGATATCCCGAGCCGCAGGAAACCGCAAGGGTCCAGCAATGAAGGTTGCCGGCCGACACCTCGTCGCCCCGGCGAGGGCGACCGCATCGTTGTCCATCGCTCATTGCGGCGCCCACAATCAGACGGTCGCGGGGGCTAGGTGATGTTCGGTAAGCGGAGGTGTTGAGCGTGCTCGTTCTTTGGCTGTGCTTGGCGTGGCAATCAGACGCCGCGGGTGATGGTCAGCCCCTCTGCGGTGGCGGCGCGCCCCACGGCCGGCGCGGGTCGATTGCGAAGGCGGCCAGGCGCGCTCGCTGGTGGCGCGCCCAGGTGTCCCCGTCCAGATCCTGCCCCGTGCGACGCGCGAGCTCGAGGCACCAGATGCGCCGGCGCCAGGTGGGGCCCGTTTGGATGGCGGCTCGCACGAGCTCGCCGGCCAGCAGGCGGCCCCCCACATAGCGTTGCTCGGGGTCGAAGGGCGGGTCGGCTTTGGATTGCGCCTTCGCCCACCAGGCGCGCAGGTGGTCAGGATCGGGTCTCGGCAGATCGTCCTCGGGACGAAGCACGGGCAAAGGCGCGTCCTCGTCGTCATCGTCGGGCGCCGGTGGCGAGGTGTTGTCGGTCTGGCCGACCAGGACCAGGTCGCCGGCCAGCGTCGCGCCCGTGATGGTGGCGAACGAGTCCCCCGCCACGGCGCCGATCGTCTCGTCGCCCGCCAGCGCCAGGGCCGCCGCCGCGGCCTCGAGGGTTCCCGTGAAGCCCAGCGCCCACGCGGCGTCGCGCCGCAGGGCCTCGACCTCGAGTCGCTTCATGACGGTCGCCCGATCGACGGCTTCGCCACTCAGGGCCAGCACGGCGAGGGCGAGCTTGCAGCCCGGGGCGTTGCGCGCGACGAGCTTGTTGCAAGCCCGCCAGGCCGCCTTCAATCCCAGGACGACGCCGGCCTCGATGGCGGCGTCGCGAACGGTCACGTAGGGTGAGCCGAGCGCGGCCTCGACGGCAGGGGCCAGCTCGGGATCGGGCGCACGGCGCAGCGCGCGCAGCGCCGCCGCCAGCAACTCGGGATGCCGGCTCTCGAGGAGCGTCGCGAGCGGCAGCTCGCCGCCGGGGACCGCGCCCCGCCCGGCGCCCCTTTCCGCCGCCGGAGCGGCGCCGACCTCGGCCACCACCGCCGCCACGATCACCGCTTGCACGTTGGGAGGGCTCGCCCCCAGCCGGGGCAGCAAGCGCCGCACTCGATCGGTCCGGTGGCACAGCTCGAAGGCGCGGCCGATCGCCGCGCGCGTCTCTCGCTTCTCGGCCGTGGCGACGGCCTCGAGCACGACGTCCAGGTGGTCGGCGTCCTCGGCCTGCAACAGCGCCCAGGCGGCCGCGGCGACCTTGCCCGGATCGTCGTCGGCGAGCGCCGGCAGCAGCAGCTTCTGCGCGACCGGCTCGCCGCCCAGGACCAGGCCGTCCAGGTGGGCGAGCAGGCGCTCTTCCGGTCCGGCGATGACCTCGTCGAGCGTGTAGTTCGCGGCGTCGAGGGACTGCTCCCAGGCGCCCCATACGAACGCCGCCTCGTCGAGGTGCTCCTCGTAGATGTCCCACGGGATTGGCCGCGCGGTCGGTATCGCGGTCAATTGATCTTCACCGAGCCGCCCTTGATGCGGTTGATCCCCCTGGCGTACGTCTCTACGTAGGCGCCCCGGAGCACCATCCGGCCGTCGCGCCGCAACGTGATGCTGGCATCGCCGCACTTGAGGACGATCTCTCGTTT
>Ga0207694_10002280_pt1 | contig 15698 bp, 14 predicted proteins | sample KBSC34metaG_FD_184353 | JGI IMG/M metagenome (GOLD analysis project Ga0207694, IMG submission 184353) | Corn rhizosphere microbial communities from Kellogg Biological Station, Michigan, USA - KBS C3-4 metaG (SPAdes) (version 2) | ecosystem: Host-associated > Plants > Roots > Rhizosphere > Soil...
CCGGTTGGCTTCGGGCAGGTAGTACTCGTTGAAGGCGAACAACGCTGCTGAAAGCAGAGCCGCAACAGCCAGCACCGGTGCCACCACCCGATAGATCGAGATACCTGTGGCCTTCATTGCCGTCAGTTCAGAGGAGCGATTGAGTGCGCCAAACGCCACCAGCACAGCCAACAGCGAGCACAGCGGCACCACAGCGGAGATGATGTACGGAATCAGATACCAGAGATATTCGCCCACCACGATGAACGGGGTCTGGTTGCGCGCGATGTCGCGGATCAGTTCAAAAAATGTGAATACAACATAGAGCAGAGTGAATCCGCCCAGCGAAAGCATAAAATTCGCGAGGTAGGAGCGCATTACGTATTCATCCAGCAGCAGCGGAAAGCCTGTGCGGAAGAAGCGGCGCAGGCGTTGCGGCGAAGTGCGCGGTTCAGCCGTTGCGTCAGCCGTGGTTGCCTCAGATGCTTCGGGCTCCGCCGAGTCGCTGGCAAAGAGGCGGCGAGGATTCAGCCGGGCAATAGCCTTCTCCGAGTTGACGCCCAGCGAGGCGAACAGATCGAGCAGTAACCCGCCTCCGGAAAGTTGCCGCAGCAGCATCAGCCCAACCAGGCCGAACACAATGTTCGCCGCCCAGACGCCGGCGAATGGCGACAGCTTTTTCGACTCTGCAAAACCCACGCCAACGACCGATATCAGGTAGTACGCGAAGACCAGCAGTAGAGTCAGCACAAAGCCGCCGCTCTTGCCGCCCCGCTTGGAGGAGAGGCCCAACGGCACGCCGATCAGCATCAGCACCAGGCAGGCAAACGGATAGGAGAACCGCGTCTGCAGCTCAATGCGCGCGGCCAGGCGATCAGCAGAACTGGGCGCAGGCTCACCGGCAACCGCTTCACCGCGGATGCGTGAGCGGAGCTCACGCAACGTGAGTGCCTGTAGATACGTGTTCCGGTGCGAGACGTGGGTGGAATCCTGGCTGTTCAGCTCCAACGATTGCGTCGTCTGGTCGATCGTGGAGAAGTTGTACTGATTCGGATCGGTAGGCGAGATCTGATGCTGACTGCAGTTGCGCAGCAGCAGGCTCATCTCCTGCGGATTGGAGGCATCGGGGTGCGAGACGATCGCCTGGTCCGCTGTAGTCACATCGGGATTGGCGGGCTGACTCAGATCGGCGAGAAAGACGTGCCGCCATACACCCGATCCAGGGCGGACATCCTGCACATAGAGAACATAGTTCTTGAAGTCCTCGTAAAAAACCCGCGGCTGCACCTCAACCGTTGCCTGCGACGATTTGAGCCGGTCTTCCAGCCGCAGCAAATCAGCTGCGCCGCGCGGGACAAAGTAGAGAGCATTGACGAGCCCAAGGCCGAATGCAGCGAACGCCAGAACTGCAACAATGCGCACGAAACTGAACGCGCCGATTCCGCAGGCGCGCATCGCCGTCACCTCGGAATCGGCAGCCAGCCGCGAAAGCCCCAGCAGCACCCCCGTAAGCACCGCAATAGGGATCGTGACGATGAGAGTATTCGGCAGCAGGTCTGCAAAGATGCGCAGTGCCTCAGAGAGAGAGGCGGAGCCGCGCACTAGCAGATCCAGCACCCCCTGCATGCGGCTCATAAACAGCACAAAGGTAAACAACACGGCGCCCAGCAGGGCGTAGGAGCTGACCTCGCGAAGGATATATCGGGTGAAGATGCGCATGGGCTCGTGCTAAGTGCCAGTGTACTGCGCTAGAAACTGATGCGCGCGACTAACTGTATGCTTCGCGGATCACCCACCGCCGTGGTCTGCCCAAAGTTCGCGTTCGGCGAGCCAGGATAAGCTCCACTGCCCCACGTCCCGTTGGGAATCATGTCATTGCGATGGTTCAGGCTGTTGAAGGCCTCTGCGGAGGCCTCCAGCTTGACTCGCTCTGTCAGCGCAAAGCTGCGGCCCAGGCGCGCATTCAGGCTGAAGAAGTCAAAGCCTCGGCCTGCATTGCGCCCAATCACCGCACCGGAAAGTCCCTCTGTGCATGGGTTAAGTCCTCCATTCGCCGTGAGACTGTATCCGGGCGCGCAGGGCCGCTGTGAGGTGGCCTGCTTCGTGTTCGCTCCTGTAGTGATGTTGAACGGCAGTCGCGAGTAGTACTGCAGGATTCCACCCAGTCGCCACCCATGCGTCAGATGGTCAGCGAGGTTATGCGCTAGCTTAGTGGATGTGGTCAGGCTGACGTCGAAGACGACACGATGGCGCTGATCATCATCGGAGCGGCTGCGATCCTGGGCCACGTTGAAGTTGTTGATCGGCGCGCTGAAGAAAAACTCTCCGATGTCGTCAATGGCCTTGGAGTAGACATACGAGATGCGGGCCCATCCCCACGCCACCGGCCGCTGCTGGAAGCTCACCTGCAGGCCATCAAAGTAGGAATCGAAGATCGAGCTGTACGGCTTGATGTTCCCGCGCGTTGAATCCGGTCGTGTGCCGTCGACATTGATATTCGTATTGATGGCGCCGATCAGATGCTCTCCGCGCAGATGCTGATAACTGACGCCAAGCACGCTTCTGGCAAAGAGTTGTTGCTCAATGCCCAGGCTCACCTGCTGCGAATAGGGCGTCTGGATATCGCGCTGCATCAGCGCAAAATTCTCAACCGCGCCTGCGGGCGGCGCGCTTGCTACCGCCGGAAATACCGGCGCGCCACTCTGCCCCGGGGAGAAGGTGTAACTGAGCAATGCGGCCTGGCTAAGGTCAGTGGTGTTGTGGGCGGAGAGCAAGGCATTGGCCAGCGGACGCAGAGGCACGCGATCGTAATACAGGCCATAGCTGCCGCGCACGACCAACCGCCGATCGGAGTACGGAGTCCAGGCAAAACCCACTCGCGGCGAGATATTGTTCTTGCCGGTCGTAATCGTCTGCAAATACTCAAGGTCATAGCGGATTCCCATGTTCAGCGTCAGTGAGGGCGACACTCGCCACTCATCCTGCGCGTACATGCCGATATTCGGATTGGTCTGCTCGACGGTTGGATTGCCGAAGTTCTGGGTAAATCCCTGCGAGTTGTAAGTGCCCGAGAAGAAGCTGGTCGCGCAAAACGTACCGGAATACCCCACAGGCGCCTCGCTCGTCTTGTCATACAGGCACCCGAACGAATACGAACCGCGTAGCGACTGCGGGAAAGTAATGGTGTCGTCGTTGTAAGGGAAGTCAACGCCGGTCTTGAAGGTGTGCGCGCCGTACTGCATGACGAGGTTATCTACCACCTCGCCAAGGTAATTCAGGCGTCCCGTTGGAGAGGACGTTGATCGCCCGAAGACAGCAATCCCTGAGATCGTCACCGCCGGCCCGATCTGGTCATTGGGCGGCGCGTACAGACTGTCATAGATAAACTGCCCGCGCGTCTCATTGAAGATATTCGGCGTCAGCGTCGCGATATTGCTTACCGCGAAGGTATGGTTGGTGTCGTAGACCGACGTGCCGTTGCTCACCTCATTCAACGAGCCAGTCCCGCGCGCGTTCAGACTGCTCAGCTTGTAAAAGCTGTAGCGTGCCTCCAGGCTGTCATGCTGCGTGAACCGGTGATCACCCCGCAGAAAGGCCGTGTCGGTATGCAACGTAGTCGGGTAGGGCGTTGTGGACGTGCTCGCCACCGGCAGCAGCGGCGCAGCATACCCAACCGCCACCAACCGCGCGTTGATCGCAATCGCATTCGCCGGCGTCACCGTGATAATTCCGTTCGTTCTTAGTCGCTGCTCCTCGTAGTTGCCGAATAGAAAAGTCCTGTCTCTCTTGAGCGGCCCGGACAAACTCGCGCCATATTGCCCCTGAGTCAGCGGCAGCCTCGTTCCTGACAAAGCATTATTCGCGTTTAACCGCTGATTGCGCAGGAAGCCATACGCCGTTCCATGAATCTGGTTTGTGCCACTCTTCGTCACCATGTTGAAGTAACCGCCCAGCGCGCGCCCAAACTCCGCATGCCCGCCCGAGCTCACCACTTGGAACTCCCGTACGACATCCATGCCCAGCACATTGCCGGCAACGCCGGCCGCATCATCATTGTCCGAGAGCCCATCAACTACAAAGCTGTTGGAAAAGTTACGCTGACTGCTCACTGAATATCCTTGGCCTACCACCTCCGAGGTCTCCGCCAGAGTCTGCGTGCTCGCGGTATTCGTCGGCGAGACGCCCGGCAGCAGCAGCGCCAGGTCGAGATAATTGCGGCCCTCAAACGGAAGGTTCTCCACCTCAGCCTGCTGCACAGTCTCCGACAACTGACTGCGGTCTGCCTCAATCAGCGGAGTTCCGGCCATCACTTCATCGACGAAGAATGCCTGTCCCACCTTCAGTTGCAGCGTCACATCGAAGGCCGAGCCAACGCTCAGTTGCAACCTCTGCGTCGTCGCTGCAAAGCCGGACATTGCCGCCGTAATCCTGTATTCCCCAGGCGAAAGATAGGGCAGCCTGAACCGCCCTTCTGCGTCCGTCTGCCCTGCATAAGTTTGATTCGTAGCAAGCTGCAAAGCGGTAACGGTGGCCTTTGGAATTGCCGCTCCCGTCGGATCAACCACGCGGCCGGCAACGGAGGACTCGGTCAGTGTTTGCTGGCCGCGAACCGCGCACGGCATTGCCGCCAATAGTAAGAACGCTAAAAAGCGTAGACCTGCACGGTGAAACATCGGTCCTCCTATGGACCCATGCACAAATGCGTGCCGTCGGCCAGCGCAAATGCAATAGAGGCGCTGGACAGAGAGGAGAAGGGATTTTATGGATGGGGCTTAGGCGAAGCGGACAGGAGGCCCGCGATCGCCGCGGGTGCGGGCGAGGAGCAGTTGCGCCCGCCGCGCTGTCGCAGCAGCTAATGCTGACGCCTGGACATGTTCAAACGAATGATCTGGCGCAACGGTCAGCGCAAAGCCAGCCAATTGAGAGACCGTCGCTCCCGCTGGGTACTGCAGGCACGGCGCAGGAGCTACCTTCGGCGCACCAGTGTCCAACGACTGCAGCATCCAGTGCTTCATCGCGCAGTGGTGCGCGCCATGGCTGCGGCAGCAAGCCGGCAGGTTGGCCTCAGGATCGGTAGTCAGTGCGGAGAGCTCCGGCACAAGTGCCGGCGCAAACAGCCCGATCAGCAGCGCGATGGCCAGCACTCTGCGCATAACAATAGAGCGAGTATAACGGTGCCGCGCGTACGAATTTGTCACCCCTCGTGCTGTTGCACCGAATATCGTTTCACCACACCATACAATCTGGCTTATGCCGGAGCTGCCCGACATCGCGGCCTACCTCACCGCGCTCGAACCGCGCGTCGTCGGCCAGCCGCTGGAGCATATCCGTCTCGCTAGCCCGTTTCTGCTGCGCACGGCGCAACCACCGCTCAGCGCACTTGAAGGCCGCACCGTACGAGTTCTCCGCCGCATCGGCAAGCGCATTGTGTTTGGGTTCGCCGCAGCAGACAAAGCGACCATCTTCGCCGTGCTGCACTTGATGATCGCCGGCCGTGTGCATTGGCGCGAACGCGGCGCTAAGCTCGCTGGCCGTAACTCGCTTCTCGCATTCGACTTCCCTTCCGGCTCGCTCATCCTCACCGAAGCCGGCTCCAAACGCCGTGCGTCGCTCTATCTCTTCAGCAGCGAAGAAGAGATGCGCTCCATCGACCCCGGCGGCGTCGAAGTTTTTTCGCTCGATCTCCCAGCCTTCCGCGCCGCGCTTACGCAGGAGAATCGCACTCTCAAGCGCGCCCTCACCGACCCGCGCATCCTCTCCGGCATCGGCAACGCATACTCCGATGAGATCCTCCACGCGGCGCAACTCTCGCCCATCTTGCAGACCCACAAGCTCACTGACGAGCAATGGGAACGCCTCTTCACCGCCACACGTGAAACGCTGCAGCTCTGGATCAACCGCTTCGCCGCCGAAGCCGCAAAGAAATTTCCTGAGAAGGTCACGGCCTTTCGTCCGGAGATGGCCGCGCACGGAAAGTTCGGCCAGCCCTGCCCACGCTGCGGCACGCCCATCCAGCGCATCCGATACGCCGACAACGAAACCAACTACTGTCCCAACTGCCAGACTGGCGGCAAACTCCTCGCCGACCGCAGCCTCTCCCGTCTCCTCGGCTCAGACTGGCCCAAGACACTCGACGAACTCGAAGCCCTCAAAAAGAAGTGAGCCCGCCCCCGTTCTCGGCGCGCTTTTCCTTGAAATCACCCCATTCAGGCGTAAAATCCAGCCAGCGACCTCGAAAGGGTCGACGGGTGTATCAGTGGCACAGAATGAACTGACCTACCTCTCCGATTCCTCAACCCTTCGCGCGCGCCCTCTGCGCCGCGCCGGACTGGGCCTGTCCGACGTGCTCACCATGTATGCCGAGCGCTACAACGCAGGCCAAGTCCCCCAGGTCAGCCTCGCCGAATGGGAAAAAGGTGTTGCGGAATCTAAAGCCGCGCTGGAATCTGCCGGCCGCGACCTTCGCAGAAAGCTCGCACGTCGGACCCTCCGTTCGAAATGAAGCGAAAGTGGACGGTAGTTGTCTCCAAACTCTTTGAGAAGGAGCGCGACCGCTACCGCAAGCGGCTCGCCGATCAGGCGCTCTTCGCCGGGCTGCGCTCCAGTCCGGCTGAGGCCGCCGAAAAGGCCGCGCACGACATCAAGGTCTTTGAACAGTTTCTTGACGCCATCACCGCGCTGGGCGGACCCGGAGCAAGGCCCGATCTCCTCCCCGCGGCGTATGGCGAAGACGCGCGCCCCATTTCTCCCGGCTTCTGCCAGTTGGAACTGCGCCCCTGGATCGCATACATTTACCTCGACACCCGCAACCCGGATCAGCCGATCGCCTCCTGCGCGGTCATGTTTCACGAGGACCACGTTCCTGCGGGCCTGCGCAGGACGCATAAGGCACTGAAATAACCGCCCGGGGGAAGAATTCCATGTCGCAAAAAGGCATCTATTATCTCGCCATCATCGCCTCCGTGTTCGCTGCCGTCGCCATCTTTATCTACGCGATCCACGAAGGTTCCAAGGACGATGCCGTGCGTGGCGGCGCCCTGCCAGTGCTGGTCTCGTTTCTTCTACTGTTTCTCAGGCGCAATTACAGCGAGCAGAGCTTTGATGAGCTCAAGCGTGCTGCCCCCGGCATCGCCGCCAAGCTCGACGGCTTCGCGCAGACGCAGACGCTCCCAACATTCACCCAGCCCGAAACATCACAACTCCTGCTCGCCATCCTCAGCCGCATGAATATTGAGGCCAGCGAGCGTAAACTGCAGGACGCCGCCCTCTTCATCGCCAGCGTAGTCGGAACCATCCAGCTCGCCTTCGGAGACTATTTCTTCAAACTGATTCACGGCTGAGACACCGCGCTCATTCGCGCAAATGAAATCCCCGCCGCAGCGGGGATCTCATCTTCCAAACTCACTCCAGACTACAGATGCATCTCCATCAGCTGCTGCAGCACCTCGCGGCCCGGCCGCGTGCGGCTCTCCGGCAGCGTCGCGAGGGGCTCGTCCACCATGTTCAGCAGCGTGGAGAAGTCCTGCTTCTTGGTGTCGACGTAGAACACGCCCGTCAGCACTTCGCCTGAGTCGTGCGACTCATTCAGCATCTTCACCGCCTGCACCTTGTCCGTCGGCGCATATTCGTCGTGGATCTTCCGCAGCCGCAGGTGCGAGCCGTCATGCATCTCTACGTCCACCGTGGTGTTAGCGTCGTACTCGATAGAGATGTCGTCGAAGAACGGCACAAACCCAACCTCGCCGACCTCCTCCTCGTGCTCCTGCATGTACTTGTAGCTCTTCGTCGAGCCCTCGTGGTCGTTGAACGTCACGCACGGCGAAATTACATCCAGCAACACCGTGCCCTGGTGCGCCAGCGCGGCCTTCAGCATCGCCGAAAGTTGCTTCTTGTCGCCAGAGAACGACCGCCCCACAAATGTCGCGCCCAGTTGGATCGCCAGCGCGCAGATGTCGATCGCCGGCAGATCGTTAATCACGCCGCTCTTCTGCTTCGACCCCATGTCTGCCGTCGCCGAGAACTGGCCCTTAGTCAGCCCATACACGCCGTTGTCCTCGACGATGTAAATCATCGGCACATTGCGCCGCAGCAAGTGCACAAACTGCCCCATCCCAATCGACGCGGTATCGCCGTCGCCCGAAACCGCCAGCGACCGCATCGTCTTGTTCGCCAGCAGCGCGCCGGTGGCAACAGAAGGCATGCGCCCATGCACGGAGTTGAAGCTGAACGAGCGTGACATGAAGTACGCCGGCGACTTCGACGAGCAGCCGATGCCGCTCATCTTCATCACGCGTTCCGGCTGGATTCCCATCTCGAAGAACGCCTCAGTAATGCGCTCGGAGATGGCGTTGTGCCCGCAGCCCGCGCACAGCGTGGTCTTGCCGCCGCGGTAATCCAGGATCTGCAGGCCGATGCGGTTCAGCTTCGGCGCCTTCGGGGCCGGTGCAACAGGTGTAGTAGCCATTTACTTCGCAACTCCTTCTTGCTTGCAAATCATCGTCGTCACGGACCTGGCATCGATCGGCAGTCCGTTGAAGTGCAGCACCGAGCGCAGCTTGGTCACCTGCGCCGCGTCCAGGTCCACCTTTAGCAGCGACTGCATCTGCGCATCGCGGTTCTGCTCCACGATGTACACGCGATCATGCGCGGCGACAAAATCATGCACCTCCTGTGTAAACGGATACGCCCGCACGCGCAGGTAGTCGGTCTCCATCTTCTGCTCGCGCTTCAACTGGTCGCGGCTCTCGATGATCGCCCAGTGGCTCGTGCCGAACGCAATGATGCCGACCTTCTCCTTGCCTGTGCCTTCCAGAACGGGCTTCGGCACCAGCGTCTTCGCGGTCTCAAACTTCCGCGCCAGCCGCAGCATGTTGTTCTCGTAGTCATCGGGCCGCTCAGAGTAAAGTGCCTTCTCGTTGTGCCCCGATCCACGCGTGAAGTAAGCCGCCAGCGGATGGTCCGTGCCCGGCAGCGTCCTATATGGAATGCCGTCGCCGTCCACATCCTTGTAGCGCGCAAATCCGCCGAGCTTCTGCAGGTCTTCCGCGCTCAGTACCTTGCCGCGCTCAATCGGTTTCTCCGGATACTCAAACGGCTCGGACATCCAGTTGTTCATACCCAGGTCGAGGTCCGACAGCATAAAGACCGGCGTCTGCAACTGCTCGGCAAGCTCAAACGACTCCATGCCGAACTCGAAGCACTCCTTCACGCTTCCGGGCAGCAGAATCACATGCTTCGTGTCACCATGCGAAATGCCCGCGATAAACGTCAGGTCCGCCTGTGAGGTGCGCGTCGGCAGTCCAGTCGAAGGGCCCGTCCGCTGGATGTCGAAGATCACGCCCGGCAGCTCCGCGTAGTAGCCCAGGCCCGCGAACTCAGCCATCAGCGAAAGCCCCGGTCCGCTCGACGCCGTCATCGCGCGTGCGCCGGCCCAGCCTGCGCCCAGCACCATGCCGATCGCCGCCAGCTCATCTTCGGCCTGCACAATCGCGAACGTCGCCTTGCCGTCCTTCTCCACTCGGTACTTCTTCATCAGGTCGATCAGGTTTTCGACCACGCTCGACGACGGTGTAATCGGATACCAGCCCACCACCGTGACACCCGCGAACATCGCGCCCATCGCCGCCGCGGCATTGCCGTCGATGATGATCTTGCCCTTCGTGTTCCGCGGATGGTCCGCGGCCAGCGCCTCCACCACCAGCGCATCCTGCTTCGCCAGCGTGGTCTTCGCGTAGTCAAAACCCACGCGCACCGCGTTCAAATTCAGTTCCGCCGCCTTCACCTTCTTCGCGAACTGCTTGCGCACCGTCTCTTCCACCTTCTCCATCTCAATGGAGAGCAGTTGCGCCGCAATGCCCACGTACACCATGTTCTTGATCAGCTTGCGAAGCTTGGCCTCGGCGCCCGTCGCGACAGTCAGCTGGTCGAACGGCACTGCATAGAAGATCAGGTCGCTGCGCAGCTCATTCAGCTTCAGTCCCTCGTCGTAAATCACCGCGCCGCCGGCCTTCATCGACAGCACATCCTCGCGCGCCGTCTCTGGGTTCATCGCGATCAGCAGGTCAATCTCCGTCTTGCGCGCCACCCAGCCGTCCTGGTTTACGCGGATCGTGTACCACGTCGGCAGTCCCGCGATGTTCGACGGAAACAGGTTCTTGCCCGAGACCGGCACGCCCATGCGGAAGATGCTGCGCAGCAACACGCTGTTCGCCGACTGCGAGCCCGACCCGTTGACCGTGGCTACCTGGATGGAAAAATCGTTGACGACGCGCTTTGCGCTGCCCGCCGGAGCAGCCGCAGACTTTGGCTCCGCCTCAAGTTGCGTGGGTGTCATTTAAGGAGTGCTTCCCTTCTCAAAAATTCTCTTGGGACCTTCGCGCAGGAGTCAGTGCCGATGCGCGCATCGTTCGCGCCGCATATCGCACTCGGCTCATCGCTTGGGCGTCACAACCGCAAAGTCCTTCGCGATCCACCAGTCATCCATTCTATTCCGATTAATAAGGACGAATGGGTGCCGTGCGATGTTCCACCTTTTGTGCGCGAATATCGACCCGAACTGACATCGCACCATCAGCCTCGCGTCCCGCAAACTATCTCCATCGTCTGCTAGAGTTATTGCCAAAGTCCTGTGGTGGTTTTTAAGCATTTGGTGGCGGTTTTTTAGAACTCAGCGGTGGTTTTCAGCATTATGCCCGGCAGCACCTATCTCCCCATCCTTGTGCTTCTCGTCGCAGCCATCGGCTTCGCGCTGGCCCCGCTTGCACTTGCATGGCTGTGGGCGAAGGCCTTTTCACCGCGCAAACCCGGCGCCAGCAAAAACGCCGTCTACGAGTGTGGCCTCGAGCCCACCGGCGACGCCTGGATCCAGTTCAAGCCCGGCTACTATCTCTACGCCATCATCTTTCTCGTCTTCGATGTGGAAGCCGTCTTCCTGCTTCCCTTCGCCGTCTCCTTCACGCATCTCTCGCTCGCCGCCTGCATCGCCATGCTGGTCTTTGTCCTTCTATTAGTAGAGGGGCTCGTCTGGGCATGGCAGAAGAACGTCCTCGTCTGGGATTAAGGATTCAAATGGACGAACAGCTCAAATCCGAACTCGCCAAGCAGGGCATCTTCGCCACTACGCTCAACGAGATCTACAACTGGGGGCGCAAGAGCTCCATCTGGCCACTCAACTTCGGCCTCGCCTGCTGCGCCATTGAGATGATCGCCACCACCATGGCCCGCTACGACCTCGCCCGTTTCGGCGCCGAGGTCTTCCGCCCGTCGCCCCGCCAGGCCGACCTCATGATCGTCGCCGGCACCGTCACCAAAAAGATGGCCCCGCAGGTCGTCCGCCTCTATAACCAGATGCCCGAGCCCAAGTACGTCATCTCCATGGGCGCCTGCGCAATCTCCGGAGGCCCCTTCAAGCAGGGCTACAACGTCCTCAAGGGCATCGACCGCTACATACCCGTCGACGTCTACATCCCCGGCTGCCCGCCCCGTCCCGAAGCCCTTATCGACGCCTTCCTCATGCTCCAGAAGAAGATCGACGAGCAGGTATTGACCGGCACATCGCGCCCGCGCCATCTCGACGCCTCGCAGCCCAGCGAGTTCCCAATCCCGGCATTCGGCGCACACGACCTCGAACCGCCCTCCAACCCCGCACTCTGGCAGCCGCCCGCACCCGATCTCGTCCAGATCGCGCCCGCCACACCGTCCGCCGCCGGAGGCCACGCCCAGAAATAATGGACCTCACCGCCATCCAATCCGAACTCGAGAAGTCCATCCCCGGCTGCCGCCTCGAGATCGTTCCCAACCCCGCGCCCGCCGCGCAGCACTCGCTCGTCGTGGATGCCGACCACGCCGTCCTCGTCGCCACCTACCTGCGCGACTTCCTCCACTTCGACTACTGCTCTAACGTCACCGGTGTCGACTTCCTCCCCAAAGAGCTCTCCGAAAAGATCAAGGTCAAAAAGACCGTTGACGGCCCCAACGGCCCTGAAGAGAAAGAGGTCGACGAGGTCCGCAAGACCACCATCCCCGGCTACCTCGAAGTCGTCTACCACCTCTTCTCCACGACCAATCGTACCGGCCCGCTGCCCCTCCGCCTGCGCACTCCCAACCGCGACCTCACCCGCGAATCCCTCACTCTCCCTTCGCTCACCCCCGTCTGGCGCAGCTGCGAGTTCCAGGAGCGCGAGGTCTACGACCTCTTCGGCATCCACTTTGACGGCCATCCCGATCTCCGCCGCCTGCTCATGTGGGACGAGTTCACCGACCACCCCATGCGTCGCGACTACGTCGACCCCGATGACTATGAGTACGAGCCCACCGCGCACGACGAAGTCCTCGCGCGCCACCGCGCCCACTACTCCACCGGCGCCGGCCCCGCATTCCCGGAAGGAGGCGGCCAGTAGATGTCCACCCTCACCCTGCCCACGCCGCTCACCACATCGCCCGAACCCGGACACGAAGAACGTCTCCTCGAAGTCTCCATGGGCCCGCAGCATCCCTCCACCCACGGCGTCTTCCGCATGAATGTCGTGCTCGACGGCGAGCGCGTCGTCCGCCTCAAGCCTGTCTTCGGCTACCTGCACCGCAACCACGAAAAGATTGCCGAGAACGAGACCTACCTCGGCTCCATGCCTTACACCGACCGCCTCGACTACATCTGCTCCCTCACCAACAACTGGGGCTACGCCCTCGCAGTCGAGCAGCTCGCCGGCATCACCGTCCCCGAACGCGCCGAATACCTCCGTGTCATCACCGCCGAACTCACCCGCCTGCTCAACCACGCCTGCCTCCTCGGCTTCCTGCTGCAGGACATGGGCGCCAGCGGCACCCCGCTGATGTACGCCTTCCGCGAGCGCGAAAAGATCCTCGACCTCTTTGAAGCCCTCACCGGCGCGCGCATGATGTGCAACTACATGCGCTTCGGCGGCTGCCGCGTGGACACGCCCGCCGGCTGGCTCGACCAGGCCCGCAAGGTCGTCGCTGACTTTCCCAAATTCCTCGACGAGTTCGAAAAGCTCCTCGTCTCGAACGAAATCCTCATGGAGCGCACCCAGGGCGTCGGCGTCCTCTCGCGCGAGCTCGCCATCGCCTCCGCCATCAGCGGGCCCATGGCGCGCGCCAGCGGCCTCAACTACGACATCCGCAAGGTCGACAACTACGGCATCTACTCGCGCTTCAGCTTCCGCGTCCCGCTCGGCTCGCATGGCGACGTCTACGACCGCTACATGATCCGCTTCCTCGAGATGCGCGAGTCGCTCAAGATTCTCAACGAGGCCCTGCGCGACATCCCCGCCGGCCCCATTATCGACCCCAAATCCAAACCGCGCGGCTTCCGCCCCAAGCCCGGCGAACACTACGGTCGCATCGAAGCCCCCAAGGGCGAGCTCGGCTTCTACCTCATCAGCGACGGCTCGCCTAACCCTTACCGCTATCGCGTGCGCCCGCCCAGCCTCATCAATCTCACCGTCCTCGAAGACCTCTGCCTCGGCCACAACGTCGCCGACGTCGTCGTCATCCTCGGCAGTGTGGACATCGTCCTCGGAGAGGTGGACCGATGATTGGTAACGGCATCCTCAAAGGCCTGACCGAAACCGCGCGCAACTTCTTCGGCAGCTACGTCTCCAAAGACCGCCTCACCACCGTCCAGTACCCCGAGCAGAAGATCCCGCAGATCGAGGCCTCGCGCAACTTCCCCTTCCTCGTCTACGACGGCGCTGACTGGGACGCTGGCATGCGCTGCGTCGCCTGCCAGATCTGCGAGAAGGAATGCCCGCCGAAGTGCATCTTCATCGAAAAAAGTAAGGACAAGAAGCCCGACGCCGTCGGCAAGGCGCAGTTCTACCCCGCGCGCTTCGATATCGACATCTCCGTCTGCATGTCCTGCCAGATCTGCGTCGAAGTCTGTCCCTTCGACGCCATCAAGATGGACGTCGAGTTCGATCTCCCCACCGACAATCGCTTCAGCGGCCTCCTCCTCGATCGCCACAAGCTCGCCAAGTCGAACGACTACTACCACCAGATCCATCCGACGGAAGCCAGCGCCGTCGACGCCGCCCTCGCCGAAGAGCGCGCAAAGACTGCCGCTAAAGCCGCCGCCGCACCTCCTGTCGCTGCTGCCGCCGCAAAACCCGCAGCACCCGCAACTGCGGCCACGGCGACCTCCGCTGCACCACAGCCCGCAGCTGCCTCCACACCAAAACCCGCCGAGGGTGACGCCAAATGATCGCGCTTATGAACTCCGGCGCGTTCAGCGCCGAGAATTTAGATCAGATCTTCGTCCTCGCCAAGCACGCGCTCCTCGCTCGCACTCCGGGCATGCTGCAGCCGCTCGCCTCCGCCATCATCTCCATCGTTCCTTTGATGATCGTCTTTCCTCTGCTCTTCGCCATCACTACCATCCTCGAGCGCAAAGGCCTCGGCCGCATGCAGAACCGCTACGGCCCCAACCGCGTCGGCCCTTTCGGTCTGCTGCAGCCCGCCGCCGACGGCATCAAGGCGCTCATCAAGGAAGATGTTGTCCCCGCCGCCGCCGACCAGCTCGTCCACTTCTTCGCGCCCGTCGTCTTCGTCGCCGCGGCCTTCCTGGGATATTCCGTGCTGCCCATCGGCCGCAACATGGTCCTCGTCAACCTCAACGCCGGCGTGCTCTTCTTCTTCGCCGTCGGCTCCGTCGTCGAGCTCTCCGTCTTCATGGCCGGCTGGTCCAGCCGCAGCAAATACTCGCTCCTCGGCGCCATGCGCGCCATCGCGCAGATGATCTCCTACGAGGTCCCGCTCGTCCTTGCCGCCGTCCCCGCCATCATGGCCGCCGGCTCGCTGTCCACCGTGGACATCGTGGAAGCGCAGGCCGGCTACACCGGCATCTTCCCTCACTGGTTCCTCTTCACCCCCTGGGGCATCGTCGGCTTCGGACTCTTCCTCATCGCCGCCACCGCCGAATCCAACCGCTCTCCCTTCGACCTCCCCGAAGGCGAATCCGAAATCATCGCCGGCTACTTCATCGAATACTCCGGCTTCAAGTTCGCCCTCTTCTTCCTCGCGGAATACCTCGGCATGTTCGCGACATCCGCATTGGGAATCACCCTCTTCCTCGGCGGATGGTCCGCGCCGCTCTCCTTCCTCAGCTTCATCCCCTCCTGGATCTGGTTCTTCACCAAGCTCCTCGCGCTCATCTTCTTCTTCATCTGGATTCGCGGAACTCTTCCCCGCCTCCGCATGGACCAGCTCATGGGCTTCGCCTGGAAGTTCATCCTTCCCATGGCGCTGCTCAATGTCTTCGTCACCGGCCTCTGGCGCTTTCTTCCCGCCGGGCCGCTCAACTCAATTCGCTGGGCCGTCTGCGCCGCCGTCCTCGCCGCGCCCTGCATCGTTCTCTCGCAGTCTCTGAAGCAGAAGAAAAAGCTCCTCCTCCGCACGTATCATTTCGCCGAGTAATGATGACCGCAACCTTCCTCATCCTCGCCGCTATTGCAGTCGCCGGCTCCGCCACAGCCATGTCGCTGCGCAACGCCGTCCATTGTGTTCTGGCCCTCACCGCCGGCTTCCTAGGACTCGCCGGCCTCTATCTTTATCTCGGCGCGCAGTTCGTCGGCCTCACCCAGGTCATGGTCTACGTCGGAGCGGTCGCCATCCTCGCCGTCTTCGCCATCATGATGACGCACCACCCCGGTGAGCCTGAGGAACGCTTCTCGCGCCTCTGGCTCAGCGGATTCATCATTGCTGCT
>Ga0207694_10002284_pt1 | contig 15689 bp, 10 predicted proteins | sample KBSC34metaG_FD_184353 | JGI IMG/M metagenome (GOLD analysis project Ga0207694, IMG submission 184353) | Corn rhizosphere microbial communities from Kellogg Biological Station, Michigan, USA - KBS C3-4 metaG (SPAdes) (version 2) | ecosystem: Host-associated > Plants > Roots > Rhizosphere > Soil...
TACCAGCGCCAGTAGCCCGGCGACCAGACATAGCCGACGCGTGCCGCCGGAATCACCTCGACGCGCGGCGCCGGCGGCGCCACACCGATGATCAACTCCCCCGCCTGGCTCGCCTGCGGCGCCAGCGCGGCGGCTATCGTCAGCAACAACCCACCCGCCATCATCTGCATACGCATTGCCTTGCTCCCGTCGTTTGCAAAACTCACCGGAAAAACACCGGTGTCCCGAGGGCAAATAATGCGCGACGGCACCGGCCGTTGACGGGTCAGGCAGCGATGTTCATGCGCCGTTTGGCAATGTCACGATTTCGTCGGCAGGCGGAAATTGCGCAGCGCCTCACGCGTGCGCACGCGACCGAGTTCGATCACTTCCTCGGCGCGGTGGAATTCGTAGAACGCGCAGGCATTGCGCGGGATGCGCACCACCAGATCCGGCGGCTGCGCGGCCAGCTTGAAACGCGTCACGGTTTCCTGCACCACATCGAGCGAGCGCGCGAACAACTCAAGAATGCCCGGCTCGGCCTGCACGACTTTCTTGTCGCGCTTGAAGCTGTCGATGAACTCGGCAATGCGTTGCCGGTAGCCAGGCGCCTGTGTTGCATCCGTGCCGGCTTCACCCTCGGTGCCACCCTCGACAAGCATCGGCGTGGCGCCATCCGGCGCTGCCGGCAAGGCCTCGGTGTCCGCATGATCCTCGGTCAGCATATCCGGCGCGAGTTCGCCATCGCCGTTCAACGGCTCCGCCTGGGCGTTGACGTCGATCGCGATCGTGCAATCGGTCAGGTCACGCAGCGTTGGTGTGATCGGTACCGGGTTCAGCAGCCCGCCGTCGACCAAAAGACGGCCCTGGTAACGGTGCGGGCGCAGCACGGTCGGAATCGCGATCGAGGCGCGGATCGCATCGAACAATGCGCCGCGCGAAAACCATACTTCGCGTTGCGCCATCAGGTCGACGGCCACCGCGGTGTAGCTGATCGGCAGGTCCTCGATGTTCACCTCGCCGATCATGTCCTTGAGCTTGCCGACGATGCGATCGCCTTTGATCAAGCCGCCGCGAAACGTCCAGTCGAGCAGGCGCACCACGTCCATGCGCTGCAGCGCCATCACCCAGTCGCGATACACATCCAGCTTGCCGGCCGCATACACGCCGCCGACCAAGGCGCCCATCGAGGCGCCGGCGATGCTCTTGATGTCGTAGCCCTGCGCGCGCAGCTCCTCGATCGCGCCGATGTGCGCATAGCCGCGCGCGCCGCCGGAGCCGAGAACGAGGGAGATCGTCGGTGCGCTCATGATTGTTGTCGTTTCCTTAAATTCGCGGCCGATGTGCCGTGCAGCACATTCTTTACCGCGCCGGCAGCATTTACCATAGGCGCCCCGACGTCACCAGCTCGACGCGAAGGAACAATCCCATGATGGATTTCCGTACCGGACAGATTTTCGGCTTGCTGATGCGCACCATGCCATTCCTGCTGCTGCGCATCGCGGTCTACATCGGCATCACGCTCGCTTACATCGCCGCGGTGGGCGTCGGCGGCGGCATGGGCTACCTGTTCGGCAAGATCGGCAGCAATGCCGGCGGCGGCGCGGGCATCGGCGCCTTCATTGGTTTTGCCATCGTCAGCGGCGCGCTGTATTGGGCGCGCGAGTACCTGCTGTACCTGGTCAAGGCGGCGCACATCGCGGTGCTGGTCGAGCTGCTCGACGGCCGGCCGATCGCCGCCGGCAAGAGCCAGATCGAATTCGGCCGCGACGTGGTCAAGCAGCACTTCGCCACCTCGTCGCTGCTGTTCGGCCTGCACCAGCTGGTACGCGGCATACTGCGCGTGTTCAACCGCCTGACGGTGAGCATCGCCTCCTGGCTGCCGATCCCCGGCCTCGATGTCGTGGTGAAACTCGTCGACGCCGTGATCAACACCGGCCTCGCCAGTCTCGATCAGGTCGTGCTGGCGCAGATCCTGCGCCGCCACACCGACAATCCGTGGGCCGTGGCGCGCGACAGCATCGTGCTGTATGCGCAAAATTATAAAGGTGTACTGAAGAACGCCGCGTTCCTGACCCTGATCGTGTGGGGCCTGACCCTGCTGATCTGGATCGTCGTCGGCGTTCCCATCGCCGCATTCGTCGGCCTGTTCCATGTGCAGGGCTTCTGGCCGATCGTGCTGGCGCTGATCACCGCACTGAGCCTGAAGGCCGCGCTGATCGATCCATTCGCGACCGTCGCGCTGATCCAGGTCTACGACAAGGTCACTGCCGGGCAGACGCCGAATGCCGAATGGGCCGGGCGGCTCGACACCATGTCGGGGAAGTTCCGTCAGTTGACGGAGAAGGCGCGCAGTGGCGCGCCTGGTTCGCCTGACGCGGCCGGGATGGTGCCGCCGGCGACCTGATTTTTTTGCCTTATAGCCAAAGCTTCCGCTCCTCCTGCGGAGGAGCGGGTAACTTTCTTTGCTGTCGGGTTGACGCTGCGCTTGGGCTGAGGAAAGAAAGAGCTTCCACTGCTCCTTCGGATCAGCGGGTAACTTTCTTTGCTGGCACAAAGAAAGTCACCAAAGAAATGCCTTTTAGAATCTGAGCCGTCCCAGGTTTGACGCAGTTCGGCCCTGAAAGCCTGCGCAGATCCCTCTTACGTGTTCGTCGAGGAGGCGTAACGTCCTGGAGAGCTAGCTGTGTTGCTTCGGCTCTGTATCGAGGGAGTCACTTGACGGCATCGCCGTTCTGGCAACAACCAGTCAGATCGGGAGGGTGCGCGACATCGCAATCTGAGAAAGCGTGTTCCCTTGGCGGCTCAGATTGAAAAGGCATTTCTTTGGTGACTTTCTTTGTGCCAGCAAAGAAAGTTACCCGCTGGCCGAAGGACAGTGGAAGCTCTTTCTCTCCTCAGCCCAAGCGCAGCGCCGCCCCGACAGCAAAGAAAGTTACCCGCTGGCCGAAGGACAGTGGAAGCTCTGGCTTCTCCACGAAAGTTACCGCGGGACGAAGATAGCGGAAGCTCGCCTTCCCAAGAGAGAGCAGAGCCTACTGTTGGTACGCGCCCACGGCGAGTTGCAACATGATCTTCATCTCCTCGCGCAGCGAAACCGGTGAGACGACTTCGGCATCGGCTCCGTACTTGAGGACATCCATCAGCAGCTCGCGTGAATTGCTGTATGGCACTTTCAGTTCGTAGCGGCCGTCGTTGAGCCACTGGCCCTGCTGCTGCGAGTGCCAGTGTTCGTCGGCGACCCAGCGCGCGGCGTGCGGCGAGAAACGGATCGTCGCCCAGGCTTTCGGTGCGCCGGAAAAAATGCCGTAGCTCGAGGCCAGGTGCTGATTGAGTTCTTCCTCGGGGCGGTCCTCGGCAACGGCGTCGAGCACATCGGCGCGCGCCATGCGGTCCAGCGCGAAACTGCGCAGGCCCTCGCGGCCGTGGTCCCAGGCATCCAGATACCAGTTGTCGCGGTAGTGCGAGAGGCGTTGCGGCGAGACCGTGCGCGTGGTCGCTTCGTCGGTCGAACGCGCGCGATAGTCGAACTTCAGGCGTTGGCGGCCGAGCACGGCGCTGGCGACGTGACGGAACGTCGCCTCGTCGACCTTGCGCGTGCCGTAGCCGATCACGCGGATGCGCGACAGCGGAAACGACTTGCCGTCGGTCTGGTTCGACAGCAGCCGATCGATGCGCGAGCGGAACGGCGCCAGCGCCGTGGAAAGAATTCCCGGCCCGGTCTTGCCGATCAGCTCATTGAGCGCGAGCAGCGCCTGCAATTCCTCGCTGTTGAGCCACAGGCCCGGCAGCTCGAAGCGGTCAGCTTCGTCGGCGGCGTAGGAAAACGCGGCTTGTTCGCCATCGCTGTCCAGCGGTGCGCCGAGCGCGTCGCGCAAGAAGGCGATGTCGCGATACGCGGTGGCGCGCGAGCAGCCGAGTTCATCCATCAGTCGCGCCAGCGGCACCGGATAGCGCGCGTTCTTCAACAGCCGGTGCAGGGTCAGTATGCGTTCGTAACGGTCCATGCGTGTATTGTGCCGCATATGCGTGGCTAGGCGGACATCACCTCCTCATCTTCGCGTGCGACCTTGATCATGTTGTCGCGATTGCGCGCCCAGTCGCGGGCCATTTCCTCGGCACCGCCGCTGTCCTTGCCAAGTTTGTCGGCGACCGCGCCCAGCCAGCGCGGCGGCTTGGCCGGCAGCTGGCTTGGCCGCGCGCTGGCATTGCTGGCGAGCAGATCCCACAGGGTCTTCAGCCCGATCAGCACGTATAGCACCGCGAACGGTGACTCCGTCGCCATCATCGCGCCCATGCCGAAGATGATCGTCAAGTGCATCACCAGCACGCGGCCCATGCGCTGGCCGACGTAGCCCTTGAGCCAGGCAAAGCTGCGCCCGCGCATCAGGATCGCGTCGACGACGAACTCGGCCGCCATCACCAGCAGCATCAGCTGCGCGCCCTGCAGGAACTCGGCACGCGAGAACTGCCAGATCGGCTGATTCGGGTGATTGGATGCAGCGATCGCGACGAAGGCGCCGACGAAAATGCCATGCACCAGCGTGAACACGAACGCGATCAGCGCGTATTCGCCGAGCAGTCCCGCCTTGATCGGCTGGCCGTTTGCCTGCGCCCCGAGTGCGCCCGCCCGCCAGTGCCCGCGCTTGCGCGTCAGCTTGCGATGCAGGGCGATGCGCAGGCAGGTGAACACCGCCACGGCAAGATTCTCGAACCAGTACAGCACCACCACGGTGCTGGCAGACCAGCCATGCGCCTTGACGCCATACAGCGGAATGGCGTTGAGCAGCAGTGCGAACAGCAAACCCAGCATGCGCATGCGCTTCCCCGTCAGCCGCATGCATGCAGAATATCACCGCGCAAGTGAGCGGATGGGGTGTGCGCATCCGGTATCATTGCGCCGGATGGCGTACGCGAAGCTAAAACTCAACGAACCGGTCGGCGATCAAGTCAAGACGACGACTTGCTACATGTGCGCGTGCCGCTGCGGCATCAAAGTGCACCTGAAAGACGGCCGCGTGCGTTACATCCAGGGCAATGCGGCGCATCCGGTCAACAAGGGCGTGCTGTGCGCCAAAGGTTCCGCCGGCATCATGCAGCACTATTCGCCGGCGCGCCTGAGCAAGCCATTGCTGCGCGTCGGCGAGCGCGGCGCGGGCGAGTTTCGCGAGATCGAATGGGAAGAGGCGCTCGGGCTGGCGACGAAATGGCTCGGCGATATCCGCGCGCGCAATCCGGACGAACTGGCGTTTTTCACCGGCCGCGACCAGTCGCAGGCATTGACCGGCTGGTGGGCGCAGCAGTTCGGCACGATCAACTACGCAGCGCACGGCGGTTTCTGCTCGGTGAACATGGCCGCTGCCGGCATGTACACGCTCGGCGGTTCGTTCTGGGAATTCGGCGAGCCGGACTGGGATCGCTCCAAGTACCTGCTGATGTTCGGCGTCGCCGAGGACCACGATTCCAATCCGATCAAGCTGGGTCTCGGCAAGCTGAAAGGCCGCGGCGCGAAAGTCGTCGCGATCAATCCGGTGCGCACCGGGTATGCGGCAATCGCCGACGAGTGGATCGGTATCCGTCCCGGCAGCGACGGCCTGTTCGTCGGCGCACTGATCCGCGAACTGCTGCTGCACGACTGGATCGACTTCGACTACGTGGTCAAGTATACGAATGCGCATTATCTCATTGTGCGCAATCCGGGTGGGGCGGACGACGGGTTGTTCGTGCGCGACGCGCAGGGGCATGCGCTGTGTGCGGCGCGCATTGAGGCCCTCTCCCCCATTGGCTCCATCAATGGGGGAGAGGGTTGGGTGAGGGGGCAGCGCTCGGCCAGCTCCAACGCCGCAGAAAACCGCGGCGCCGCCCCCTCACCCCAGCCCTCTCCCCCATCGACAAAGCCGATGGGAGAGAGGGAGCAAAGCAGCGGCTGGCAGTTGTCACGCGCCGACGCCATCGACATCGCGCCGCTCGTGGTTGGCGAATTCATGCTGGCCGACGGCCGCAGGGCGATGCCGGCGTTCCAGCTGCTGGCCGAGCGATTCCTCGCCGATGAATATTCCGCCGACAATGTCGCGACGCAATGCGGTGTCGACGCCGACACGATCCGGCGCATCGCGGCGGAAATCGCCGAGGTCGCGTTCAAACAGGAAATCCGCGTCGCCCAACGCTGGACCGACACGCACGGCCGCGAACATGAGGAAATGATCGGCCGGCCGGTGGCCATGCACGCGATGCGCGGCATCAGCGCGCATGCGAACGGCTTCCATACCTGCCGCATGCTGCATGTGCTGCAGATGCTGCTCGGCGCGATCGACACACCGGGCAGTTTCCGCTACCAGCCGCCGTATCCGAAATCGGTGCCGCCGGCGAATCGTCCCGGCAAGACACGCAAGGACAACGGCGCGCTGGATGCCGGTCCGCTCGGCTATGTGCACGCGCCGGAAGACCTGCTGGTCGACGCGCACGGCGCGCCGCGGCGCATCGACAAGGCGTTTTCCTGGGAACACCCGCTGTCCGCGCACGGCATGCTGCAAACCGTGATCCGCAACGCCTGGGCCGGCGATCCGTACCCGATCGACACGCTGTTCCTGTTCATGGCCAACATGGGCTGGAACTCGGCGATGAACACCACGCAGACGCGGCACATGCTGTGCGACAAGCGCGCCGACGGCGAGTATAAAATTCCACATTTCATTTATTCCGACGCCTACCTGTCGGAAACCGTGAATTTCGCCGACCTCGTGTTGCCCGACACCACGTATCTGGAACGGCACGACTGCATCAGCCTGCTCGACCGGCCGATCTCGGATGCCGATTGCGCCAGCGACGCGATCCGCCAGCCGGTCTGCGCGCCCGATTCCGATGGAAGCGGGCGGGATGTGCGGCCGTTCCAGGATGTGTTGCTGGAACTCGGCGCGCGCTTGCAGCTGCCGAATCTGTGCAATCCGGATGGCACGGCGAAATTTCCGGGCGGCTACGCGCAATACATGGTCGAGCATGAGCGCGCGCCGGGCGTCGGCCTGCTCGCCGGCTGGCGCGGCCGCGACGGCGGCAAGCATGGCGTCGGCGAGCCGAATCCGCGCCAGCTCGACATGTACAAGGCCAACAACTGCTACTGGCAAGCCGAAGTGCCGCACGCGGCGCGCTACTACAAGATGGCCAATCGCGATTACCTGAGCTGGGCCAAGTCGCTCGGCTTCGTCGGTTCGACCGAGGCGATCGTGCTGGAGATTTATTCGGAGCGCCTGCAGAAGTTCCGCTTGGCGGCGCAGGGGCATGGAGTGCAGCAGCCGCCGGAGCAGGATCGGGCACGCGTGGCGAAATACTTTGATCCGCTGCCTTTCTGGTATGACTCCGTGCGCGAGGAGCAAAGCGGAGGTGCGGACGCTAAAAGCCCTCCCCCCCATCGCGCTCTCGGCGATGGGGGAGAGGGTTGGGTGAGGGGGCAACGCATCAGCAGCGAAAGCGCAACCGCAAGCACCTCGACTTTGGGGCGCTCAGGCTCTTCCCCCTCACCCCAGCCCTCTCCCCCATCGCAAGCGATGGGGGAGAGGGAGAAGTCCGACGCGCCGGCATCACAGGAAATGACGTACGACATCTCTGCCATCACGCAGCGACCCATGTTCATGTATCACGCCTGGGGTTCGCAAAACGCCTGGCTGCGGCAGATCGCGGCGCGCAACTTCCTGTACCTGCATCCGGATACGGCGCAAACGCACGGCATTGCCGACGGCGACTGGGTCTGGGTCGAATCCGCGCAGGGTCGCATCCGCGTGCCCGCGAAATTTCACGACGGCACCGCGCGCGGCGTGGTCTGGACCTGGAACGCGATCGGCAAGCGCAAGGGCGCCTGGAAGCTGCGCGGCGATGCGACGGAGTATACAAAGGGATTTTTGCTCAACCACGTGATCGACGACCTGCTGCCGGCGCGCGACGACGGCTATCGCTACGCGAACGCCGACCCGGTCACCGGGCAGGCAGCGTGGTTCGACCTGCGCGTGCGGCTGGTGCGCGATGCGCAGCCGCAACGGGACGGCCATGAGATCCGCATGGCGGAGACGGCACGGTGACCGCGCAGGCCTGGATCGTCGCGGCGATCGTGGTCAGCGCGATGGCGCTGTTCATCAGCGAGAAGCTGCGCTACGACCTGATCGGGCTGCTGGTACTGGTGGCACTGCTCGTGTGCGGCGCCGTCACGCCAGCGGAAGGCCTGTCCGGCTTCAGCAATGAAGCAACCGTGGTGGTGGCGGCGATGTTCGCACTGAACGCCGGTGTGGTCGGCACCGGCGGGCTGGATCCGCTCATTCGGATCTTGTCGCGCATCGAGCGGCCGTGGCTGCTGACGCTGTCGATCATGCTGATCGTGTGTTTCCTCGGCGCGTTCGTAAAGAATACCGCGCTGGTCGCGACGTTCCTGCCGGTGACGCTGGCGGTGTGCGCGCGCAGCCGCACTTCGCCGGCGCGCGTGCTGATCCCGATGTCGTTTGCCGCGCAGATGGGCGGCGTGTGCACGCTGCTCGGCACCTCGTCCAACCTGCTGACGAACAGCCTGGCGCAGCAGCATGGCCTGGCGGCGTTCGGCGTTTTTGAATTCACCAAGCTGGGCGCCGTGCTCGCCGTGGTCGGCATCACCTACCTGATGCTGGTCGGGCGCTGGCTGCTGCCGAAGCACATCGATACCGACTACGTCGAAAACTACGCGCTCGGCAAGTTCGTCACCGAACTGCGCGTAATGAAGGATTCGCCGCTGCTCGGCACCTCGATCGGCGATGCCAAGCTCGGCGAGAAGCACGGCGTGTACGTGCTGGAATTGCTGCGCGGCGACGAGCATCTGTGGGCGCCGCGCGCGCAGATCCTGCAGGAAGGCGACGTGCTGATCGCGCGCGGCGACTGGCAACGCTTGGAAGAATTCAAGCAGCAGATGAAGCTCGAACTGGCGCCGGTCGCGGAGCTTGGCGACAACGCGCCGGCACAGCGCCGCGTGCTGATCGAAGCGGTCGTGCCGCCAGCGGCGCGTCTGGTCGGGCAAAGCATCGCGGAGGCGGATTTCCGCCGCCACTACGACGCCACCCTGCTGGCGGTGCAGCGGCGCAACCACATCGTGCGGGAGCAGCTCAAGCACGCACGCATCGCCGTCGGCGACGTGCTGCTGCTGCTTGCCGATGAAGCCGCGATCGCACCGCTACGGCGCGAGTCCGGCCTGGTGATCCTGAGCGAACGCGACGACACGCGGCAGTCGCGGCGCCGCGCGCCCATTGCCATCGCGATCCTGGTCGGCGTGATCGCACTGGCCGGCTTCGGCGTGCTGCCGCTGGTGATCGCCGCGCTGCTCGGCTGCGTCGCGATGGCAATCACCGGCTGCTTCAGCTTTGACGAAGTGTATGAGCTGATGGACTGGAAGGTGATCGTGCTGCTCGGCGCAATCCTGCCGCTCGGCATCGCGCTCGACAAATCCGGCCTCGCCCAATACCTGGTCGATCACGGCATGCATGCGGTCGGTCCGCATGGTGCACTGGCGGTGCTGACCATGGTGTACCTGCTGACCGCGGTGCTGACCGAAATGATGGGGCACAATCCTTCCGTGGTGCTGATGGTGCCGATTGCGATCTCGGTGGCGCAGCTGCTCAACGTCAGTCCAGTGCCGTTCGCGATCACCGTCGCGTTCGCGGCAGCGACCTCGTTCGCGACACCGGTAGGTTATCCGACCAACACCATGGTGTATGGCGCCGGCGGTTATCGCTTCGTCGATTTCATGAAGGTCGGCATTCCGCTGATCCTGATGTTTTGCGTGTTGTCGATGCTGTTGATCCCGCGTTTCTGGCCGTTTCATCCATGAATGACCCGCAGACCGACGCATGACTGCCCTGCCCCCGCCCACCACGAAGAAACTCGGCCTGGTCATCGACCTCGACATTTGCGTCGGTTGCCACGCCTGCGCGGTCGCGTGCAAGGAATGGAACGACGGCGGCCAGTTCGGACCGCTGCCGGACGAGCATGCCTATGGCAAGGATCCGCTCGGCGTGTGGTTCAACCGGGTGCATACGTTCGAGGTGCAGGGAACCGGGAACGGGGAACAGGGAACGCAGAAGAGCGCGGACATGACCGTGCACTTTCCGCGCTCGTGCCTGCATTGCGAGACGCCGGATTGCGTGACGGTGTGCCCGACCGGCGCAAGCTACAAGCGCGCCGAGGATGGCATCGTGCTGGTCGACGAAGACAAGTGCATCGGCTGCAAGCTTTGTTCGTGGGCCTGTCCGTACGGTGCGCGCGAGTACAGCCAGGTGCGCGGCGTGATGCAGAAGTGCACGCTGTGCGTCGATCGCATCTACAACGAGACGTTCGACGAGATCGATCGGCAGCCTGCGTGCGTGATGGCCTGCCCGACGCGCGCGCGGCATTTCGGTGATCTGGGCGATGCCGATTCCGCCGTATCGAAACTGGTTGCCGCGCGCGAAGGCTACGACCTGATGCCGGAGATGGGCTACAAGCCGGTCAACAAGTATCTGCCGCCGCGCCCGCGGCGCGATGGTTGCGGCAGCGCTCCGATGCACAGCGCGGGCAAGGAAGAAAAAGTGGATTTGTCCACCGCGTCGCCGCTGCTGCGTTGGATGGACCGGATTCTTTCGCGCTGACGCCCACGCATGCATCCTGCCTTCTCCGTCATCTTCTTCACCGTTGTTTCCGGCTGCGGCTTCGGGCTGATGATCGTGCTTGGCCTGTTGCTGGCGAGCGGCGCGGGGCTGCTCGGTCGCGGCGAAGCCATGTTTGCGCTCACGCTTGCCGGCGCGCTCGCCGGCGCCGGACTGCTGTCGTCGATGCTGCATCTAGGTCAGCCGCAACGCGCTTGGCGCGCGCTGTCGCAATGGCGCACGTCGTGGCTGTCGCGCGAGGGCGTCGTTTCCATCATCACGTTTGCGCCCCTGCTGGTCGCTCTGTGGCTGCTGTGGCGCGAAACGAATCCCGATGCGCTGCGTTTGTGCGGCCTGCTGCTGGCGTTGTCGAGTGCGCTGACGTTGTATTGCACTGCCGGCATCTACAGCTCGCTCAAGACCATTCGCGCCTGGCACAACGCGTACGTGTTGCCGGGTTATCTGCTGCTTGGATTGCTCGGCGGCGGCGCGTGGTTGTGGCTGATCGATGCAGCCGCGTCGAACGGCGGGCGCTCGCTGCAGATCGAGCTGGCCTTCGCAACATTGCTGCTGGCGCTGGCCAGCGCGGCTCTGAAGCGCGGCTACTGGCATTTTGTCGATGCGCCGGCGACGGCGTCGAGCGTGGAAAGTGCTACGGGGCTGGGACGCTTCGGCACAGTACGCGCGGTCGAGGCGCCGCATACGGAAGAAAATTACCTGACGCAGGAAATGGGTTTTCAACTGGCACGCAAGCATGCGCGAAAATTGCGCGGCATCGCGTCGCTGCTGATCGGTGTCGTACCCGCGCTATTCGCCTTGATGGCGCTGGTGCTGCTGCATCGCCACGACTCCCTGATTGCACTGCGCATTGGCTGCGCCGGCGTGGCGCTGTTGTCGGTGATTGCCGGCACGTTCGTCGAGCGCTGGCTGTTTTTCGCCGAAGCCAAGCATGTGGTGATGCTGTATTACGGCGCGCAACGCGCCTGAACGTCGCCATAACCCGCCCGCGCGCGGACAGAAATTTAACCGGCGCGCCGCCTCATCCGCGATAAAATAATGCAACCGCCGGCGCCGGCGGTTTTTTGTTTTCTCCAGGAGATTCCATGAGCCACACCCTGCTTGCATCGTCCTTGCTGATTCTTGCGCTGCCGCTGACGGCGCTCGCCGCCGATCCGCCGCCGCCGAAACAGGGTTGGTCGGGCAGCGGCGAGGCCGGCCTGGCCGCGGCCAGCGGCAACACCAAGTCGGAGAACGTCAACGCCAAGATCGACATCAAGTTCAACGACGATCACTGGAAGGACGACTTCTATCTGCTGGCACTGCGCAACAAGGCCAACGTCACGACCAAGGCCGCCGACAACACCACCACGACCAACTACCAGCTCACCGCGAACCGCTACGAGGCAGGCGCTTCGGCCGGCTACAAACTCGACGGCCGCAGCTACATCGTCGGCGCCTTGCGCTATGAACACGACGAATTTTCTCCTTACGACTACCAGTACATTGCCTCGCTCGGCTACGGCTACCAGGTGTTGAAGAATGCGCACGACGAACTCGCGTTCGAAGTCGGCGCCGGCTACAAGGTGGTGCAGCCCACATCGGTCTACGTGACCAATCCCGCACCGCCGCCGGTGTTGCTCAAGCTCAATCCGGATTCCGACAGCAGCGTCGCCGGCCGCGGCAAGATGGACTACAAGCACGGCTTCAATGCCAACACTTCGTTCGTCGACACCTTGCTGGTCGAAACTGCCAGCGGCAACACGTTTGTGCAGAACGACGCTGGCGTGGCGGTGAAGGTCAACAGCAGCCTGGCACTGAAGGTCGGTTATCAGTTCCGCCACAACTCCGAGGTGCGCGAAGGGTTCAAGCATACGGATGAGTTGTTGACGACGAATCTTGTATACGGCTTCTGACGCTGCGCTGGCTTTTTTTTCTTGGAGCTAGGGAGGCCGAAGCGTCCAATATCTTCGGCCTGCAGCAGCTTTCTTGGAGAAGCCAGAGCTTCCACTCCTCCTGCGGAGGAGCGGGTAATTTTCTTGGGAAGCCAGAGCTTCCGCTGTCCTACGGCCAGCGGGTAACTTTCTTTGCTGGCACAAAGAAAGTCACCAAAGAAATGCCTTTTAGAATCTGAGCCGTCCCAGGTTTGACGCCATCAGGCTTTGAAAGCCTGCGCAGATGGCTCTTACGTATTCGTCGAGGCAGCGTGACGGCTGAGGAACAGCATCGCCTCGCTCCCTATCGAGGGAGTCACCTGACGATATCGCTGTTCAGGCAACAACTAGTCAGGTCGGGAGGGTGCGCGACTTCGCAATCTGAGAAAGCGTTTTCCCTTGGCGGCTCAGATTGAAAAGGCATTTCTTTGGTGGGCGCAGTTCAATCTAGAAGTGCATCGTCGATCTTCTGTGCGAGGTCTGGACGGCCTAGCGCACGCATGAACATTTCTGCAGGGCAGTGGTAATCGAGCGTTGCGCGGGGACGGGTGTTCATCTTGCGCGCCACCGCATCCAGCTGCTGCTGGGTGTGCAGCGACAAGTCCGTTCCTCGCGGCAAATATTGCCGAAGCAGACCGTTCGTGTTTTCGCAAATGCCCCGCTGCCAGGGACTGTGAGGATCGGCGAAATAGATCGACAACCCCGTTCGCTTCGACAGCGTCTTGTACAGCGCCATCTCTTTGCCTTGATCGTAGGTCAACGTCTTGCGCAGCGAGACCGGTAGCGGCGCAAAAGCACGCTCAAACCCTTTCAGCGCCTCGTGCGCCGTGCAGCCCCGCATCTTGACCAGCTTCAGGAACAACGTGCGGCGATCCACCAGCACGCCGACCGCTGACTGATTGCGCGCACCTTTGATGAAGTCGCCTTCCCAGTGACCCGGCAACAAGCGCTCGTTGGCTTCGTCCGGCCGATCGTGGATGCTCGGCAAGTCAGCCATCCGCCCGCGGCGTTCTACGCCGCGGCTGCGCGGCATTCGCACACGCTTGTGCTGGCGCAGCAATGCGACGAGGCCTTGCCGTAGTGCGCCGCGCGGCATGGCATAGATCGCCGTGTAAATCGTCTCGTGTGACACGTGCAAATCCGGCCGGTCGGGGTACTGGCGTCGCAGTGTGCAGCTGATCTGCTGGGGCGAAAAGCCCTTTCCCAGCCACCGTTGTATCTGCCACCACAGCCATGTCCCAACCGCCAACTTGCGTCGACGCCGCGCTTTGCGCGCCAGGCGACGCGCACGTCGGCCGGCTTGCGTTGCATCGTAGCGCTGCACCTTCGGCGGCCGACCGTTGTGGCGACGCCCCGGTTCGCGGTACCCGTTACGCTTGAGCTCGCGGCTGATCGTGCTAGCCGACCGGCCCAGCAGTCCCGCAATCTCCCGCGCACTCGCGCCACCAGCCTTCGCCACCATGATGGCACCGCGCTCTTCCGAACTCAGATGACTGTAGTGCTGACCCATGCAACTTCCTCCAGTGAGGTGTTGCATTTGAGTCTAGAAACCGCCGTGACTTTCTTTGTGCCAGCAAAGAAAGTTACCCGCTGATCCGAAGGAGCAGTGGAAGCTCTTTTTTTCGTCCGCCAAGCGCAGCGTCGACCGTCAGCAAAGAAAGTTACCGGCTGGCCTAACGCCAGTGAAAGCTCTTGATCTGAGGCCAAGAAGAGGACGCGGGAACGTCGCCGGCAAAGAAGCGTGGCGTAGCCCAAGTCATAAATCCACAAATCCACAAATAAAAAAACGCGCCGCAGGCAACCTGCGGCGCGTCCCTAATCGAGAGTCAACCCAAACTCAACGCCGCATGCGCACCCGCGCGCGCCGCGCGCCCGCCCCCGCCAGCAGGGCCGACATCAACGCCAGCATCCAGCGCGCATCGATCGGCGTCGCCACCACCGGCGTCGGGCCCGCCGGTGTCACGGTCGTGCTGACCGACGAGCTGTTGTTGTTCGGCGTCGGATCCGGCGTCGCGCTGGTGACATTGGCGGTATTGATGATGCTGGTGGCCGAATATCCTGCCGGCACGTGGAACGTGACATTCGGAATCGTGATCGTCTGGTTCAGCGCGATATTGCCGAGGTTGCACGGGAACGCCGCACACGGCGCACCGGACGACACGAACGTCAGTCCCGGCGGCGGCGGATCCGAGAGCACCGCGTTGAGCGCGGTATCCGGACCGGTGTTGGTCACGCTGATCGTGTAGACGACGTTCTGTCCGGCCGTCACGGTGGCCGGTCCGGTCTTGACGATGCGCAAGTCCGAACTGGTCGCGCCGACCGGCACCGGCGTGTCGACCGTGCTCGAGCAGTTCGGTCCGGCAGGACAGGTCGGATCGCCGCCGCCGCTGACGATCGCGGTGTTGGTCAGCGTCGTGCCGCCCGAGGCCGCGGTCGCCGTCACTGGAATCGTGAAGCTCACCGGCGTGTTCGGCGCCAAACCTGTGGCGATCGTGCAGGTGACCTGCTGACCGGTCGCGCTGCAGCCGGCCGGCAACGTGCCGAGCGTGAGCGTGCCCGGGATGTTGTCGGTGACCGTGGTGATCGACGTCGTCGCCACGCTGCCGGTGTTGGTCACCGTCAACGTGTAGCTGGCCGGCACGCCGACCGCAAACGTCGGACTGCTCGCTGTCTTGACGATCTGCAACTGCGGCGCGCCGACCGGTGTGGTCGTCGTGCTCGTGCAGTTGGCGCCCGCCGGACAGGTCGGATCGCCGCCGCCGCTCACCGTCGCCGAGTTCGACACGGTGGTGCCGGCGCCGGCCGCTGTCGGCGTCACCGGGATGACGAAGCTGGCCGAGTTGCCAGCTGCAAGTCCCGCGGCAATCGTGCAGGTCACGGTCTGACCGGACGAGGTGCAACCGGCCGGCAATCCGCCAATCGTCAGCGTGCCTGGCACGTTGTCGCTGATCGTTGCAACCGCCGTGGTGGCAGCGCCGCCGATGTTGGTGACGGTCAGCGTATAGCTCGCAGCGACGCCGACGGTGAAGCTCGAACTGCTCGCGGTCTTGACGATCTGCAGCGCAGGCGCATTGACCGGCGTGCTCACCGTGCTCGAACAATTCGGATTGTTCGCGTTCGGACAACTCGGATCGCCACCACCCGAAACAGT
>Ga0207694_10002288_pt1 | contig 15679 bp, 11 predicted proteins | sample KBSC34metaG_FD_184353 | JGI IMG/M metagenome (GOLD analysis project Ga0207694, IMG submission 184353) | Corn rhizosphere microbial communities from Kellogg Biological Station, Michigan, USA - KBS C3-4 metaG (SPAdes) (version 2) | ecosystem: Host-associated > Plants > Roots > Rhizosphere > Soil...
AGTCTCAATTTGTCACTGCAGTGCGGGACGCAGTTTCAACTGGGGCCAACGGTGCAGCTCAAGCCGATAGCCCTGAACGAGAATTTTTGTCTAACTGGGACACGGAAGACTTCGAGCCGGTTTTTATCCAACGCATCGCCGGCTACTGCCAGGCGTTGACAGCGGGCATGACCGATCCCGAAGTGGTGGATGGCTGGTTCCGATTGATGGAATACCGGCGGAGACGCTTCCGTCGCAGGCCGCTCGCTGAGTTTTCATTAACTACGCCCCGCACCAACATTCCCGAGAACGCGCCACCGCTTCGCATGAATCAACAAGGCAGGGTCGAGCCGGTTAACCTGGCGACACCGCCATCCGACAACTCCCCAACTACAGAACCTACACCGAAGGCACAGTCGGAGTAGGAATGACTATTACTAATCACCCCCTCCACAGATCCGGACGAGCGCTACTAACGCATCCGGCTCCTGCCTTAGGTGATGACGCCAAGTCGTCGCAAAGGATAAGGGTGATGCAGCGTGGGCGGTGGCAGCCAACGATTAGCCAACGGAACCATCTGCGTCCAAGTCAGTCGCCGTGTTTGGCTGCGTCGCCGCAGCGACCAGTACCAGTGGGCCACCACCTGAAAGCGAAACGACGCCAGCGAGTGCTGGTTCGAAGGCACTCCGTAATAGCGGTTGTGTCCTTCCACCACCGACCGCAACCACTTACCGACCTCGGCCACACGGTGATGCATTCGTTTGCGCAGTTCCTTTCTGACTTCCTTCAGCTTCGCTCGTTTCCTCTTGCTCATCGTCCGCCGATAGACCGTGAACATGCCGTTGCTTCGCTTCTTGCCACAGATATGCGTGAAGCCAAGAAAGTTGAATGTCTCCGGTTTCCCCTTGCCACGCCGCTTTCGATTGTTGGCTGCAAAGTAGCCAAACTCGATGACGCGTGTTTTCTCGGGATGCAGTTTCAATTTGAACTTGGCGAACCGCTCCGCCAATTCGTAATGAAACCGCGCGGCGTCCGCCTGGTGCTCAAAGCCCACCACGAAGTCATCAGCCCAACGAACGACTATCATGTCGCCTTTGGCTTTTGTCTTACGCCAGTGCTGCACCCAGAGGTCGAACACGTAGTGCAGATAGACGTTAGCCAACAGAGGCGCGGCACTACCGCCCTGTGGCGTTCCCTCTTCACTGCACGACCACTGTCCTTCTTCCAGCACGCCCGCGTTCAGCCATTTACGGATGAGCCGCAGCACGCGCTGGTCAGCTACGCGATGCTCGACGAACTTAATCAGCCATTCATGGTCCAAACCATCAAAGAACGAGCTGCTGTCGCCATCCAGCACCCAGTTCACCTTTCTCGTCAGCAACGCGGTGTACAAGGCGTCCAGCGCATGATGCGGACTCTTGCCGGGCCGGTAGCCATACGAGAAACCGAGAAAGTCAGTCTCGTAGATGCCATTCCACACCTCGACCGTCGCGCGTTGGGCGATTTTGTCTTCCAACGCGGTGACGCCGAGCGGTCGTGGCCGCCCGTCGTCTTTGGTGATGAAGGCTCTACGCACCGGCTTTGCTCGGTAAGCCCCGCGCCGCAGCCGCGCCGAGAGGTCTGCGAGATTGCTCTCCAGATTCTCTCGGTACTGGCGCCACGTTTCTCCATCTACTCCGGGAGCCGCATCACGCTTCAACGCAAAGAAGGCTTCGCGCAACATGCTCAAGTCGTAGATATGGTGCATGAGGCTGGTGAACTTCGCCTGCTTGTCCTTTACGGCAGCTTGCCGTATCCGCGAGAGCGCATTTTGCACGACGGCCCGGTCCTGTGCCCGGTTCGTGTTTTGCCCCCGCGGTTTCCCTTGGGCCAGACCCCTTCGCTCCACTCGCTCCGCCATCGTCACGTTACTGCTATTGGTTGTCGTGCCGACTTTGTTCGCGGGCTTCGTCGCTACTACAGGTCTGTCCGACTTCCTGCGTCCGTTCATCATCGCCGTACCTCATCAGAGTTCTCGATGCGTCCCAAGCGTCTCGGCTTGGGCGGTCGCAGGACCTCCCGGTTCTCGCGCAGGTTGCTTCCATGCATGCCTGGGGTCTCTGACCTCGCGGGATACCAATGCCTCTTGCCAAAGCGAAACATTGGCTGTGGCCTTCCCCTTCTCCTTAAGTACGGATTCAATTAATTGACTGACGAGCATCTTCATCTTTACCTGCCTATGAAAGCGATCGAGAGATTAGATCTTTAACGCTGCCGCTTTATTTCGGTATCAAGCCCAACAGGATGATAAGATACGGAACCTCCGGGGCGCCGATCTCGGTGATTACCTGCTGAGTGTGAATCTCTTTACATATGCCGCAAACTTTTGACTGTCCCAAGTGTGGTGCGCCGGTAAAATATGAACGCCCCACCAGCGCCGCGAAATCCACCGTGCGTTGTGATTACTGTCACAGCCAATTGATCGCCCCAAATGAATTAGCCGGACAACCTGCACAGATCATCCGCGTCCACTTTGGGTCTTCGAAGTTTCCCAAGTGGATCTTGCTGGTGCTTGCGATTCCCTTAATCAGTGTAATTGTTGGCCTGCTCGCTGCCTTTGGCGCAATAGGTTCCGCATTCTTTTCCGTGAGCCGCGCAGTTAAAGAACCCACCAAGCCCGTTATTCCAACCACTCCCAAGAAAGAGAGCACGAACACATTCGCGAATGTGTTGCTCGAGTTTGGAAGCGAAGGGATCGGACCGGGCATGTTCAACGACGCGCGCAGTATCGGCGTCGATGGCGCCGGACGAATCTATGTCGCGGAGTACACGGGCGGTCGCGTTCAAGTATTCGATCCTGCCGGCAAGTTTGTCACGCAATGGACCATTGGCGATCGAAAGACGCTTATTCGCGGCTTTGCAGCCGATCGCAAAGGCACGGTCTATGTCGCCGAGGGCGGACGCATCGATCGTTATCGCGGCGAAACCGGCGAGAAGCTTGGCACACTCGAATACGAGCGAAACGGTTTTGATGACGTGACGGTGGCGGCAGATGGCGGATTAGTAACCGCCTGGCAAAGCAATCGCGACGACATTGTCGTGTTTGACGCAAACGGCAAGCTGGTACGGAAGATTCCAGAAGCGATCAGCGGCGCCAGTGGCGATTCGGAGCTGGCCATGCGAGTCGCAGTTGATGGCGCGGGCTATATCTATGCACTCGGCAGATTCAACAATGGCGTCTTCAAGTTTGGGCGTGATGGGAAGTTTATGAATCGCTTTGGCAGCGACGGCGATAAGCCGGGCCAGTTCCGCGCTGCTTATTCGATCGCGGTGGACGGGTACGGCCGTATCTACGTCGGCGACATGAAAGGCATTCAGGTCTTCGACGCGAATGGACGCTACCTTGCGCTCATCAGTTCGAAAGGCATGGCGTTCGGAATGGCCTTCAACGACAAGAATGAGCTCTTTGTCATCGCGCGCGACCACGTCATCAAGTTTGCGGTTCCAGCGCAGTAAGCCAACCAATCGCCATGTCTCTGATCGAATTACTTCTTCTTGGAAGTGCGCTTCTTCGATGATCGCTTCTTCCCGGACTTCTTTCCACCCTTCTTGGAGCTCTTCTTCGCCGGCGGTACTTTGGCGCCTTCCTCACGCGCCTCCGACAGCCCAATAGCGATCGCTTGTTTCTTACTCGTGACTTTCTTGCCCGAGCGGCCGCTCTTCAGCGTGCCCTCCTTCATTTCGTGCATCGCACGCTCGACTTTTTTGCCGGCCTTCTTACCGTATCTTGCCATTTCGCCAACTCCTCCCTTGGACCGTTCTCTCTACTCCTCATCAGTTGTAACTCTGGACCATGAATTTAGTCCTGCTAAAACTGACAAGTTTGTGTGGCAAAATGTAAACGCGCTTAAGCTTTCGTTGAACCAGCCTTCGCGGTCCGCCATTCCGGCTTGCGCTCTTTACTCGCTTGCGAGAGTGCTTTCTTCACGCCGTCAGCGTCGAAATCCGTTCCATAAACAGGAGTGCCTGGCTGTTGTTTCCACGACTCGTCGATCGTCCCAGCATCGACGCCATCGAAGCCGAGCTCGTCGAGCAGCTTGATTACAGTCGCCTTCGCTTCGCTGTCGTCGCCTGCAACTGGCAGTGCGATGCGTCCGGACGCGCCGGCGGGCTTGCCATGACGCAGAAGGTGATCGGCGTAGATGTTATTGAAGGTTTTTACTACTGGCCGGCCGAGTTGTTGCGACACCCAGCGGCTCTCGGTCGCGCCCTCTTCGATACCATCGATACGACCATCGCGCTGTTGCGGGTAATAGTTGCCGGTGTCGATAACGATTACATCGTCCGAGACACCTGCAAACAAATCGCGCGGCAGCTTCGCGATGTTCTTCTCCGGGATAGTGACGATGACGATCTCTCCGTTTCGTGCTGCTTCATGAATTGACACGGGCGTCGCGCCGGTTTCGCGAGCCAGGTCAGTCAACGTTTCGGGACCACGAGAATTAGCGACGAATACCTTGTGACCGAGCGCGCTCAGACGTCGTGTAAGCGCGCCGCCGATGTGCCCCGCGCCAATGATTCCTATGTTCATCTTTTCAACTCCTTACTTGTTTAGCTGTTTAGCCACAAAAATGCACGAAAACACAGAAATGTTCTTCCCGTATTTTGTGTTTTTTTGTGCTCTTTGTGGATTTCAACTGTTGGATCGTCTGAATAGCCTGCGCAGCCTGGTCCACATTCCGATAGTCTCGACTGCGCTGGACGGAGCAACTACAGTGTCCACCTGTGACTCTCCGTCCTGCATCTGTCTGAGACTTGCTAACACCGTGGAAGCACGCTCGAAGTCGGTCGCGTTTTCAGGCGCCACACCCTCGTCCTGCCATTCTTTCAATGACTTCTCCAAATAAGGTATTGCTTTGAGGTCTCCGAGCAGCAGGTACGTGCGAGCGTTTTGAAAACGCAACCCGGGCGCTTTGTTCTTTTGCAGGATGCTTTCAAGCTCATCGACCATTCCCGGCACACCTAACTTGTTCAGCGCAATCGCGGCCCCGATATTTACAAGCAGATATTGATCAGCGAGGGCTTCTTTCAATGGCTCGATGGCTGCCGGTAATCCGAGTTTTCCCAACGATTCCGCCGCCGCCATTCGCACACTATTCTTCGAATCGTTTTTGAGAACATCCAGTAGCGGCTCAAGTGCGCGCTCGCGTCCAAAGTCACCAAGCCCAACTGCTGCCGCAATTCGCACTTCAGCGTCGGTATCCTTTAACGCGACGAGCAATAAATCGACCGCATCGTCGCCGATTTCAGCCAGTGCCTTTGCCGCCTCTCGACGCAGAGATTCATCTGGCAACTTCAGAGCCTTCGCATAGCTACTCAAATCGCGCGGCGCCGGCGCATCTGTGTCTGTGAAGGAATCCCGTTTGGGTAACGGATCAGGTGGTCCTACCAGGACTTCGAGGATTTTGTTTATCGAACTGAGAGCTCGATCAGCCTCATCAGAGTTACGCTTCTCTCGATCGGTGGTAACGACATTGGGTTTGTGAATTCTCCGAAAACGTTCGAGGTGACTAAGCGATTGCGGGCTCCTAACTCTGCCTAAGGTCTGGATCACGCTGAACTGAGCATCCGGATCGTTAGACTGCAACAGGACGTGTAGCCCATCGAGTTGTTTTTCATCACCAAGCTGCATGAGTGAACCCATCGCAGCCACGCCAACTGCGAGGCGATCGTTTTGCACAGCATCCTGCAATGGACCAATCGCGGCTACGTCTCCCAGAGTCCCCAGCGCTTTCGCGGCATCAGCGCGTATGAGAGCTTCAAATGCACCCTGCGCCGTCGAGTTGTTGGCGCCACGATCTTTCACAATAGCGACAAGGGGTTCGAGGGCTCGCTTGTCACCGATTTCTCCCAACACTGTCGCCGATCGTTTTCGGATCTCCGGATTTGCCGTCAACGACGCCGTGTACAATGGTTCCGCAGCAGGCTTACCGATCAATTTTAGAGACTTTATCGCTTCATCTCTGACGAAAATATCAGGGGAATCAAGCAAGCTAATCAATGGCTCGATCGCTTGAATTTCACGAAACTCGCCCAGCAGCTCAATAGCGTTTTGGCGTGTCCAGGTTGATTGGTAGTTCAGCACTTCGATCAGTGCAGGACTGGCTGGTTTTCCGATTCGTTTCAGACTCTCGACGGCAAAGACCCAGACTGTTACATCGTCTGACTTCAACATACGGATCAGCTCATCAATTGCTGCTGGACCAAAATTCCCGAGCGACCTGATGATCGTCGCCCGCAACGCGAAGTTGCTAAGTGTCTCGTCCTTCGGCCCAAACATCCGAGCAATCGGTTCAAGGGCCCGCACGTCCCTCAATTTACCGAGTGACTCGATGGCCGTACGTTTAACCGTTTCCTCTTCATCTGCCAGCAACCCAATCAACGGTTCAACCGCTCTTGTGTCTCCGATATCGCCAAGTACTTCTGCAGCATGCCAACGCACGGCGAAATCGGGATCACGCAATACGTCGTTTACTCGTAAGGTAACGGTGGAACCGAGCTCGACCAAGATCGGTTTGATAACTTCCTGGAGATATGGATTGCCAAGAAAATAGGCAAACAATTTCGAGCTGCCTTTATCGCTCGCCTTTTGCTGGAAAAGTTGTTTCAGGAGTTGCTCAACATTTGGAGTTAACAAAGGATCGTTTCGGTCAAACAACCCTTTTACGAGGTCGACCAGTTTCTTAGGAGCGACATTTGCGACACTGGCAGCGGCTTCGACATGACTATTCGTCACGCCTTGACGAAGGCTGACTATCAACGCATCCGTAATTCTTGTATGCACCCCTTTCCCAATAAAGTCGATCGGTTCGAGCATCGCCCTCGCAAAGAAGAGACGACGAGGATCCTGGCTGTCTACAATTGCCGCTTCGACGAGCTCTGCACGTTTCTTGAAATCAAACTGATCAGCGGCAAGAGTCTTTAGCATTAGCAAGGTTTCCCACCAGTTAACGTCTCCCGCATGTTTTTCAAAGACCTCGTGCACTGATTGGGGATCGGAGCTGAGCTCGAGAGCAGTTAAGTATTCGCGAATCAGCCGGTGGCGAAACCTGACCGGAGGCCATCGATCCTTATCGGCCAAATCGTCGAAGTTGACTAAGAGCTCGTCTCTCGCGAGCCACAGGATGTCTTGTGGTCGTAATTTTTCGATTCGCGTTTGCTTCGAGAGATACTTCTCAATGACCTTCAGTGCTTCTTCACCGTCGATCTGTTCATTCTGCTGACCAGTAGAGATTTGCAGCGCCAACTCGGCCAGCGAGTTCTTCGTATGCAGGAACTGTTCATCTTGCGGTAATGCTGCTACCCACAACCTCTTCGAGCCAACCCGGTTCCATTCGCGATCGAATAACGCCTTCAGCGCGGACGCAAAGATCTCCGTCTTGCTGTTGGAGAAAGTCTCGCCCTTCAGGATTAGATCCAGCCAAAACGGGTTGCGACCGAGACCACCTTCGCTGAGTAGTTGATTTTGTTCGAGACTTGAAAAGATCTCTGACGGAGTTTGCGTGAGGTTTTGGGCTGCAATCGCAGTACGAGACAAAGTTAAAACCGCCTCATCGCTGAGCTCTTCTACCGAGAATATTTCCATGTCGGCAGGAAGATCTTTTTCGTATTCGCCGCGACGTCCGGTGATCACAACGGCGAGGTTCTGATAATCCGGAGAGGACAGTAGGTCGTTGATCTCACGGACGGCATTTGACCCGAGCGCTTCATCAAGCGCATCCAGCAGCAGGACCATCCGTCCTTCCTGAAGCAACTTCTCCATTACCGCGCTCAGCTTTCGAGATTCTTTGCCGAATATCTCGCGCGTGTAATCGAGGAGTCTTGTCTGGCTGTATCTACCCAGAGGAGCAAGGATTGGAATTGGCTTTCCGATTCCGAATAGCTTCGCGCCATCGCGAATCATCCGCAGTCGGAGTTGCTTTAGCGCCGTGCTCTTTCCGGATCCAGCCTCGCCGAGGATCAGGATTCGTCTCGGTTTGTCGCGAGTCTTTAATCGTTCGTGAAGTAGGTTGACGAGATTCTGTCGTTTGCCATCTTGCATTACCTCAATCAGAAGCTCGTCTTCGGATTGATCAGGATCTTTGAGGATGCGTTCCGCTCCGAGTGTTCCGACTTTGGAGATTTCGTGAAAGTAGCGGCGACGATGCCAGGGCCAGTTAAAGGAGATGAGGGCTCTGGTTTCCACAACCCAGGTGAGGGCCACCAAAACGAAGAAGAAAATCGCAATGAGAATTATTTGTTTGCCTGAGGTGATGGGCGCCCTTGGATCGCCAGTTACCCAGGCCACAATGCGGGCGCCTAAGGTTGCAATGGTGAGTCCTAATACTGCGAGGGAGATTTTCTTGAGCATGGACAGGCAAACTTTGCCACAAAAGTGCCGCAGTGACGATAGTTTTCTCCCGGTAGTTGACTGCCGGAGTCAAAATAGATTTCTAATAGTGCAGGCAATGAAGAAACAAACGCTGTACACATCCGTTTGGGTGGGCGCGCTGATCCTCGCCATAACGCTGGTCGTGATCAGCTATCGCGGCGGACGAGCGCATCCCAAGAGCGAAGCTCGCATCCTGGAGGTTGCCGCTGCGGTGGAGACTGAGCCGGTCAGCACGGGTGGCGACTCCGCTGACGACGCAACCGTCTGGGTCGATCCTTCAGACCCTGCGCAGAGTCTTGTGATCGGAACGAATAAGAAGCGCGGCCTCGTCGTCTACGATCTGACGGGCAAGGAGATTCAGTCTCTTGACGATGGCCAGATGAATAACGTGGACAGTCGTGACGCGCTCGTCACCGCAAGCAATCGCAGTAACAACTCGATCGCGATCTACAAGATCAACGCTGAAACGCGGCGACTCGAAAACGTCGCGGCTGAGGAAATCAAGACTATCGAAGCCTACGGTTCGTGCATGTACAAGAGTAGTAAAACCGGAAAGCTTTATTACATCGTCACGAGCAAGCAGGGCGTGGTCGAGCAGTATGAGTTGTTCGACACGAGCAAGGGCGTGTCAGCGAAGCGAGTCAGGCAAATCAAAGTCGGCTCGCAGTTGGAAGGCTGCGTTGCTGACGACGAGCTCGGCTATCTTTACGTCGGCGAAGAGGACGTCGGCATTTGGAAGTATTCAGCCGAACCCGATGCCGAAGCCAAGCGAAAGGAAGTCGATCGCGCGAGACCAGGCGGCAGTCTGGTGGCCGACGTCGAAGGACTCACGCTCGCTTACGGAAGCGACGGCAAGGGATATCTGATTGCATCGAGCCAGGGCAACAGCACGTTCGCAATTTATCGTCGCGAAGGTGATAACACATATGTGAAATCATTCCGCATTGTCGCCGGCAACGCGGTCGACAACGTGACCGAGACTGATGGAATACATGTAACGACCGCCAATCTCGGGCCGCAATTTCCGAAGGGAGTTTTCATCGCGCAGGACGGCGCAGATGATAAGGGCAAACAGAATTTCAAGCTTGTTCCCTGGCAGTTGATTGTTGGCGAGTGATGGTTAGACAGGATTTACAAGATCTTTCAAGATTGACATGTAAATCCTGTCCAATCTTGTAATCCTGTCTACCGACTGACTTAGTTACCCCAGACTCTCACCCAATCAACCTGCATCTGTTGCGGAAACACAGTCGTGCCGTCGGGATTGCCGACGAAGTTTCCGCCAACTGCGACGTTGAGAAGGATAAAGAACGGCGCCTGAAACTCAGACGTGCTATTGATCCCGCCCGAGATGTTCGCCTCCGCATACTGCACACGATCGACGTACCACTTGATTGAAGTCGAGGTGCGCGAAATCGCGAACGTATGGAAGCCCGCCGTGAGCGAGGTCGACGAATTGAAGGTTCCGCCGAACGAGGCGTGTTGTCCATTGACGTCAGCCCAGTGAATCGTGCCGAAGTTTCTTAATGGGTTCTGGCCCTGGATCTCCATGATGTCGATCTCTCCGCACGAAGGCCACCCAACCGTACTGATGCTGTTACCGAGCATCCAGAAAGCGGGCCAGATTCCCTGCCCTTCCGGCGCGTTGATGCGCGCCTCGACCCACGTGTTGATGCCGAACGATTGTTTGCCCTGCGTCTTCATGCGCGCCGAGGTGTAAGCACTGCCGCCGAAATTCTCTCGTCGCGCTTCGATTACGAGCATTCCGTTTGATATGCGCGCGTTCTCTGGTCTGTTGGTGTAGTTCTCGAGCTCGTTGTTGCCCCAGCCGCCGCCACCGAGATCGAAGCCCCAGTTTGCTGAACTGATTGTGGTCCCATTGAATTCATCCGACCAAACGAGGCGAGAAAATCCCGGCGGCGCTCCTGCTGGCGGCTGTGAGCCGACCGCGCCCCACGTAAACTGTTCCCACGTACTCGCCGCCGTGCGATCAGCCACGAGTGCTGCGCCGCGGTTGAGATCGGCCGAAACGAAACGGTTGTTTCCTCTTGAACGGAGAGTGAACGCGCCACCGGCAATGTCTGTCCAGGTAAACTGCTCCCACGTACCGATACTCGGCCGATCGGCGACGAGGGGCGCCCAGGCTGCACGCGCTTGATCCGCCGACACGATGAGGCCCGTGCCGATCGATCTAAAAGCAATGAAACCGCTGCCGGCGTCGACTACCTGAAATTGCTCCCACGCATCGACGGCAGAACGATCGGCGACGAGTGGAGCAAACGTGCCGCGGTTCTGATCGGCCGACGTGAACTGACTATTTGCAGACGCGCGTATCCAGATGGTCTGGCCCACAGGCGCGGCGGCCTGTGCGCTCACGGCCAGTAAAAAGGTGGTCAATATTAGAAACAAGATTTTAGTTGTGTGTGACGAGAATTTGTTGGTAGAGCTATTTGGCTTCGCCATTATACTTCCTCCTCATTGGGTGCTGCGCCCCTTTTTTGTTGACGTCGAAGTTGTAGGGGAATGCGAGTCCGTCGACGTGCTGAGCGTCACGTGAGAACCAAACTGGGAGGCCCTGAATCGGTCGGCATAATATCACGATCAAATAGCTGGAGGACATTTATGGAGCGGCGAGCTTTACTTCGCAACTTGTTATCGACGGTGGTGATTGGTGTTGTTGATACGAAGATAATTGCTAATGCGCTTGTAGAACCTGACGATGAGTCGCATATGCGGAGAGCGATTCGGTTGGCTGCGAACAATCCAAAGTATCCGTTTGCGGCAGTGTTGGTGGATGAAGACAAAAGAGTTGTTGGGGAGGGTTGGAATCGTTCAGCTCTCAATCCGACGTGGCACGGTGAGATGGATGCGATCAACAAGTGCGCCGCCGCGCATCCCAGGATTGATTGGACGAAGTTGACGCTTTATACGACCGCCGAGCCCTGTGCGATGTGCCAGGGCGCGGTTGCGTGGGCGGGGATCAAGCGAGTGGTGTTTGGCTCGTCGATACCTTTTCTGAAGAGCATCGACGTGTGGGCTATCGACATCCGCGCTGAAGAGCTGGCGCGTCTGGTTGCGTTTCGGAAATGTGCAGTGGTTGGCGGCGTGTTGGAGGAGGAGTGCAATAGACTGTTCCGGGCAGCTCTGATGGTCAAATAATTTTTTCACGCAAAGACGCAAAGGCGGGTCAAATGATTCGGGCGCCTTTGCGTCTTTGCGATCTTTGCGTCTTTGCGTGAAATCAATGCATGGGCGCCGCGCCGCCGCGGGCGCGGACCTTCTTGAAAAGAAATCCTGCGGGCATGCAGAGCAGGCAGAGGAACGCGAGGAGGCGGAAGTTATCGATGTAGGTCAGCAGTGTCGCTTGCCTCACGAGCGTCTGATACATCGCGCCGTACGCTTGTTGAGTAGCTGTCACAACATTGCCGTGCGCTGATAAGTTCGCAATCATCTCACTCAAACGTTCGCGATACACCGGATCGTACGGCGTCAAGTGCGACACCATCGCCGCCTGATGCGCCTGCGCCCCACGCGCGAGCAGCGTCGTCACCATCGCAATCCCAAAACTCCCACCCACGTTCCGCATCAGATTGTAGATGCCGGTAGCGTTGCCAATCTGCTCGTTACTAAGCGTACCCGTCGCGATCACAGTTAACGGGACAAAAACAAAACCCAACGCGAAACCACTAAAAACCTGCGGCCACGCGATGTTGCGAACCGTGATCTCCAGATCGATGTTGCCGAGCAAGTAAGTAGACGCCGCCAGAATCCCGAATCCGAATACGATCAGATAACGGCCATCAATCTTCCCGATCAAACGTCCGACAAGGACCATCGAAACAATCGCGCCGATACCGCGTGGACTCACCGCGAGCCCACTCTGCAACGCCGGGTAACCCAAAAGCGTTTGCAGGAACAACGGCAGCAGCGCCGTGGTGCCGTAAAGCGCAATACCGACCGTAGCTATCAGCGCTGTGCCGGTTGCGAAGTTGCGATTAGCAAGCACTCGCAGATTGACGATCGGATCTTTTGTGCGCAGTTCCCAGATAACGAACGCAACCAGGGCAACGATCGCGATCATGAGCGATCTCACTATGAACGGCGATGAAAACCAGTCGTCTTCCTGACCTTTGTCGAGAACCAGTTGCAGCGTTGCAAACCCGACCGCCATCAAGCCGAACCCGATGTAGTCGATGCGCCCGGGCCGCCGGTTCCTGATGTACGGCGGATCCTCGATGAACGTGTTTGCCATCAACATCGCGAGGATGCCGACCGGGATATTGATGTAAAAGATCCAGCGCCAGGAATAGTTATCGGTGATCCAACCGCCGAGCGTCGGCCCAATGATCGGCGCGACGACGATTCCCATCCCATAAACCGCCATCGCAGACCCACGTTTTTCAGAAGGGAAACTTTCCAACAGCACCGCCTGCGCGATCGGTTGCAAAGCTCCGCCGCCAGCGCCTTGCAGAACGCGCGCAACCAGCAACATACCCAGACTTGAAGCCGCGCCACACAACGCTGACGATAACGTGAAGATCCCGATGCAGACGATCAGAAACCGCTTGCGACCAAAGAAGTGGCCGAGCCAATTCGTCGCCGGAAGAATGATTGCGTTGGATATGAGATAGCTCGTCAGCACCCACGTCGACTCTTCCGCGGTAGCCGAGAGGTTGCCGGCGATGTGTGGCAACGCCACGTTCGCGACGGAAGTGTCGAGCACTTCCATGAACGTGGCGAGCATCACCGAAGCTGCGATCAACCAGGGGTTGAAGCTCGGCTTCCACGGTTCCGAAGCACTCATTTAACAGTCACCTCGGGAACGACCGACATTCCCGGCGCAAGCATGTGTTTCGGATCCGGCGGCTCGTCAAAAACGATCTTTACAGGCACACGCTGAACAACCTTGACGTAGTTGCCCGTCGCATTCTCGGGTGGAATCAAGCTAAACCGTGCGCCAGTGCCGGCCTGAATGCTGTCGACGTGCCCCTTAAATACCTTGTCAGGATATGCATCGACGCTGATCTCTACGGACTGTCCCGGCGTCACCCTGCCGATCTGGTTTTCCTTGAAATTCGCCGTCACCCACACGTCGCCAGGAACAATCGCCATCAACGGCTGACCGATTTGAATCAGCGCGCCTTCTTCAACGCTCTTGCGCGTTACTCGCCCGCTCTCAGGCGCATAGATCTTCGTGTACGAGAGCTCGAGCTCAGCTTGTGTAACTTGCGCACGCAACTGTTCGGTCGTCGCGCCCGCCGTCTCGGCTTGCGCCTGGCTAACCGCGACTTGCTGTGGCGCCGCATTGGCCAGGGCCAGACGACCGAGCGCCTCGTTGACACCTGCCTGGGCGCTTCCGATTTGTGTCTGCGCCTGCTGCGCCGTTTGCGCCGCCGCACTCTGCGCCGCGCGCGCTTCGTTCACGAGCGCCTCTGCTGCTCCAACTTTTTGTCTTGCAGCATCGAGCTGGGCAGCCGCTGTCTTAGCCGTTGTCTCGGCCTGTACTAACCGTTGTTGTGAAATCTCGTCTTTCGCGTACAGCTCTCGGTAACGCTCGACGTCGGCATTCGCGCGTGTCACATCCGCTTGCGCTGCGACGACCTGGGCTTGAGTCTGAGCGAGGTTTGCCTGCGCTGTCGAAATGGCGGAAGCGGCTTCATTCGCACGACTACGCAAACTAGCGGCGCCCGCTCGCGATGACGCGACGTCCGAACGCGACTTCTGCACTGTCGCACGCGCTTGTTGAACGGTTGCGGAGCTCGTCGCACGCGTCAACTTCACATTCGTTTTAGCCTCGTTCTCTTTCGCGAGGCCGGCGTCGAGCGCTGCCTTGGCCTGCTGCAACTTGACCTCGTAATCGCGCGCATCGAGCTCGGCAATCAGATCGCCCTCTTTAACTTGCTGGTTGTCAGTCACATAGATCTTAGCCACGTAACCGGAAGCTTTCGGACTCACCTGAATAATGTGACCGTCGATAAATGCATCATCGGTCGATTCATGCGAACGCGAGTAGAGCCAGTAACGCACGCCGAAAATTGTTCCGAGCACGAGCACTACCGCAGCGATGACGATCACACTGCGGCGTTTATAAAACGGGCGCCGCGCTGCTTCGGCGTCCGGTTGTTCAGGTATGGGGTCCTCTTCTTCAACCCGCGTAATTTGCGGCCTGGATCTCACCATCTAAATGTCTCCGCGCGTCCTAGTGCTGCCGCGAGATTCAAACGTGCGGCGTTGTGTTGAGCCAATGCAGTCACCTGCGAAACACGCGCATTCGCGAGCGATGTCTGCGCCGTGATCACCTCGAGATTGTCTGCCACGCCCGCGCGGAAACGATCGCGCGCCATCTCGAGCTCGCGCTGCGCCAACGTCACGCTTTCGTCCGCCGCACGCACTTGCACGGCCGCAGTTCGCAACGTCGTCAACGCCAGGCGCACGTCTTCTTCAACCTGTCCGCGAATGTTTGCGAGCGACAACTCAGTTTGTCGTTGGCGACTCGCGGCCGCCATCACTCTTCCCTGCGTCAATCCTCCATTGAAGATCGGCACGTTGAGCTGCACCGCGACGCGACGGGTCGGTAAATCGAAACTACCCGGCGTGATACCGCTGGAGCCGTAATCACCGAGCACTTCCAGTGACGGCAAGTGTTCCGCACGAGCAGATTGCGCCTCGAGTTGACTGACCCGGTTCTCTTCTTCGGCTACCTGAATCTCACGACGATCGTGGGCAGCCGAGGCCACGGCTGTTTCGACTGAAGGTAACGGATCTTCGATGAATCGCAGTTGATCCATCAGCGTCAACGGACTGCCGAGCGGCAAGCCGATCAGTCGCTGCAGATTCAAACGCGCCTGTTCAGAATCCGTTTGCGCCTGCGCCAAGCCGACCTGCTGCTCGGCCAAACGCGTCTGAGCACGAATCACGTCGACTCCGGTTGCTACTCCGGCGTTGCGCTGATCTTGCGCTAGCTTGAATAACGCCTGGGCCAACTCCACGTTCGCCTGTGCAGCAACAACTGCACGATCAGCACGTAATGCTTCGAGATAAAACAGACCCGTGCGACTGGCGACTTCTTCACGCGCGAGGGATTCGTTCAACTCCGCCACGCGAACGCCGGCCTTTCCGGCCTGATAGTTCCGAATCGCGCTGAGATCGAAAACGGATTGTCTTAAGAACAAACGTGCGTCGAAGTTTTTGAACGGGCCGAGAAAAGTCTTACTGATACCCGGGAAGGTTCCGGGCTGGAAACCGAGAGCGACGAGATTCATCGTCAGGTTCGCCTGGTATGCAACACCG
>Ga0207694_10002289_pt1 | contig 15673 bp, 11 predicted proteins | sample KBSC34metaG_FD_184353 | JGI IMG/M metagenome (GOLD analysis project Ga0207694, IMG submission 184353) | Corn rhizosphere microbial communities from Kellogg Biological Station, Michigan, USA - KBS C3-4 metaG (SPAdes) (version 2) | ecosystem: Host-associated > Plants > Roots > Rhizosphere > Soil...
CACCACTGCTGATTGCAGCGTTGTTCTGGAGAGGAAGCACCAAGTGGGGCGCGCTCGCGGTCACTGTTTGGACCGCAGCCACTGTCATTGCTGTCGCTGTTTTGCAGTCAATGGTTCCGGCGCCGGCGCCTGGACCAGCGACGGTTGTCTGGGCGCCTGGAGGCGTTGAGATCCTGACTCGAACTCCCGGCGGCACGGCGGTCTATGGATTCATGCCGGTAGTGCCTATGGTGATTGGATCGACGTTGTTGATGATCGTCGTATCACTGCTCACTCAGAAACCCGCCACGAGTACGTTGGCGAAGTATTTTGGAGGAGGAAAGCCGTGAAGAAACTCATTCTGCTGTTTGTTGTCATCGCGTGTGCTTCGTCTTATGCAGTTGGTCAAACTGGTAAACGCCGTGCAGTGAAGACCGGGCCTCCGAATGGGATCTTCACGCCCGCGATCGTCACAGGCGATCTTGTCTTTACATCCGGACAGATCGGGATCGATTCGAAGACTGGTCAGCTTGCTGAAGGTTTCGAAGGACAGTTTCAGCAGGTGTTCAAGAACCTGACGGCAGTGCTTGATGCTTCCGGCAGCAGCATCGAACACGTGGTGAAGGCGACGGTTTTTCTGGCCGATATGAACGACTACAACACGTTGAACGAGCTTTACAAGAAGCAGTTCAAAGGCGATCCGCCTGCGAGGACGACTGTGCAGGTGGCGCGCTTGCCTCGTGACGCGCGCATTGAAATCGAGGTCGTCGCGGTGTTGAAGTAAGAGTTAGACAGGATTTACAAAATTTTTCAGGATTAACAAGAAGAAAATCCTATTCATCCTGAAAAATCTTGTAAATCCTGTCTACAACTACCCAAAGCAATACAAGCGTCCATCCTGGGATCCGATCACGATACGTCCATTCGCGATCGCCGGTGAGGCTGACAGCGGCGCGCCAGCATTAAACTCCCAAAGTTTCGTGCCGTTGCTCAAGCTCAACACATAAAACCGCCCGTCATTCGATCCCACAAACACGCGGTCACCTGCTATCGCCGGCGACGATTCAACTCGAGCGCGTGTAGCAAACGTCCACGCCGCTTTCCCCTGCAACGTCAAACCGTGAACCAACTTGTCGCGCCCACCAATGACTACGCGCGTACTCGTTACTGCGGCCGAAGAGTAAAACGGAAACTTCCGTTCCGGATGCTCATAACGCCAGTTAACTTTGCGCTCGGCGAGATTGACTCCCAACACTTCGTTGTCGAACGTGCCGTAGAATGCCAGGCCGCCTCGCAACGCCGGTGACGCGCCCGTATACGCACCAGACGAAACGTTGAAGACCTCTTTGCCATCCGAAATCCGAATCGCGCGAAACAGCTCATCACAGCCCGCGATGAACGCCATACCGTCTGTGATACCGGGCGTAGAATGCACTGGGCCATTCGTCTTGAACTTCCAAATCAACGAGCCATTGCGCGCTGAGAGGCAATAAAGGTTTTCATCGTAAGAGCCGATCAAAACTCGATCGCCGACCACGACCGGCGACGATTTGATCTCCCCGTTGGCTTTGAACGCCCACAACTTTTTACCGTCAGTAGCGCTTATTGCATTCAACCAGCCGCCCAAATCGCCGATGTATACGACGCCATTGCCGTAAGCCGGTGACGACTCGCCGATCGGGTTTCCCGTCGGGAATTTCCAGTAGACCGATCCGTTTTCAAGACTGAGCGCAACAAGCTCGCCCTTTTGCGAACCAACGAAGACTGTGCCGCCGACGATGGCTGCCGACGATTCGATCGATTCGCCAGCTTCGTAAGTCCACAGCGGCTTCAGCGAATCGGGAACGTTCGACTGCGAAACTCCGGTCAGCAACTGATTGCCGCGAAACTGCGACCAGTTGTTCGCAGGGGCCTCCTGGGCCAACACGGCGACGGCGAGGCAAAGGATTACAAAGATACTTTTCAATAAACGCATTGGTAGATTTCGATCGCTCCCTGCTTATCGAAAGGTCTTGGATTGAACGTGCCCGTCCACTGCTCAGCGGCTTCGGAAGCGAGCTCCGGCAACTCCGAATGGTTGATGCCAGCCGCGCGCAGGCTGGTGCGCAAGCCGCCAATCTCCGCGAGCTCTTCGAGTCGACGCGCGAGCGCCTCAGTAGCTGTTACGCCATTCAATTGTCCCGCAACGCTGGACCAGGAGAGAAGCCCAAAATAGTCGTTGAATGCGAACCGTTCATTCCAGCGCACGACTGACGGCAACAACATCGCGATCGCCGCACCGTGCGCCGTCCCATAACGAGCAGTCAAAGGATTCGCACACGCGTGAGTTGCGCCGAGCATCGAGTTTTCGATCGCGACGCCGGCGTAGTAAGCGCCTAATTGCATCGCTCCGCGCGCCTCGAGATTGTCCGGCTGGCTAAGCACGCGCTCGTAATTCGGCTCGAGCAGTCGCCAGGCTTCGCGCGAGAAGAGCTCGGAAAGGGGATTGCGCTTGGTCGTGACGTAAGTCTCGACCGCGTGTGCAATCGCGTCGAAACCAGAGGTGGCCGTGATGCTTCGTGGTTGCGAAACCGTGAGCGCTGGGTCGAGGAGCGCGACGCGAAACGCTGCTTTCGGATCGCCGCACGCCATCTTCGCGTGCGTCTCGGCATCGGAAATCAACGCGTAACTCTGTCCTTCGCTGCCGGTGCCGGCGGTCGTCGGTATCGCGATCATCGGCAGCATCGGCTGAGTCGCTTTGCCGTAGCCGCGATAGTCAGACATGCGACCACCGTTAGTCAGCAGAAAATTGATGCCCTTGGCGCAGTCCATCGAGCTGCCACCACCGAGTCCGATGATCGAATCGATCTTCAGCGGCGCGACGAAAGCCGTTCCGTTCTCGACCATGCGGGAGTCGGGATTGACTTCGAAGTCGTGAAAACGAATGACCTCAACACCAGCCTTCTCTAGTGGCCCAACGGCTTCGTCGACGTGTCCTGATGCAACCAGACCATGATCCGCGACGAGCAGCGTGCGTTGAAAATTCAGCTCGCCCGCAAGTTCGCCGAGCCGGTCAATCGCACCTGGGCCAAAGACCACTCGCGTCCGCGGTTGATAATCAAAACTCTTCATTTGTTTTTAGCCGCAAAAAGGCACAAAAAGCACAAGATTATTGATACAAACAATCATTTAGTGCTTCTTGTGCCTTTATGGCAAAGCTTACGGTTTAGGCGCGGTTGCCGGCTTTACAACTGCGGCTGCTGGCGCTGCAACTGTCGTGGTTGGCTTACCGGCAGCGGCTTCAGACAGTGCGTACAGTTGATTGCGATTTGAGATGTAGAGCACGCCGTTAGCCGGAACCGGCGTCGAATAAACAGAGCTGCCCATGTTTATCTCGCCGATGACCTTCTTCGTTTTGCCCTCCTGCATGATCACTACGTCGCCATCTTCGTCGCCAAGATAAATCTTGCCGTCGATCAGCATCGGCGATCCCCAAACAGCCGCGAAGAGATCGTGGGTCCAGTAGACCTGACCTGTCTTCGCATCGAGACAGTGCAGGAAGCCGCTGAAATCAGCCTGATAAACGAGACCGTCTTTGATAGCCGGCGTCGAAATCGAGCGGCGAATCTTGTCGTAGTGCCAGACGAGTCCGGTTTTGGTGATGTCACCGCGCTTCGTTGCGTCGATGCAGTACATGTGGCCCACGCCCTCGCCGTGTTCCGGATCCTGCCCGTTGGAGATATAGACGTGATCCTGGTAAACCACTGGCGTGCTGATCAGCTCATTGCGCGTCTTGGGCCAGACTGAATCTTTCGGGTTCGTGTCAAACTCCCAGAGCTTCTTGCCCGTCTGCGCTTCATAGCCGCGAATCCAGCCGTCGCCTTGTCCGTGAACGACTTGGACTACACCGCCGATAGTTCCGACCGTCGGTGACGACCACTGCCCGTGCAGGATACGATCCTCAACCGAGTTATCTTCCCAAATGAGCTTGCCGGTCTTTTTGTTAATGGCGATGATTGCCGGCGCCTTCGGTGACGGGATGTTGACGTGACTTTCATCCTGGCCGTTGGATGTACTAACGAAGATCAGGTCGCCGTACATCACCGGCGACGAGTTTGCGAGGTTGTGCGGCAGTGATCCGACTTCCTCCATCATGTCAAACTTCCAGACGATGTCGGCGTTCGTTTCACCAGTCAGCTTCTCATCGGTGACTGGGCCATCATTCTCCTTGTCGCGGAAGCCCTGCGTGTCGAGACACATCAGCTCAGCGCGATTGGAAATGTAATAAACGCGATCTCCCTCGACTAAGGGCGATGAAGCAACGCCCTGGTACGGCCAGTCGTTCACGCGGCCGGTAGCCAGCTTGTCATGGACCATCTGCCACATAAACTGACCGTCTGCCTCGCGAAAGGCCATCAGGACGCCCTTGTCACCCGTGATCTTCGGATCGCGCAGTCCTTCGTTATTGGTGCCGACGAAGACCATGCCGCCTGCGACAACCGCGTTGCCATACGACTGCGAGCCGAGTTGAGCCACCCACTTCACGTTCTTCTTCGTCTTGACGTCCCAGCTCGTCGGCAGACCCTTCATGTTGGAGACCATGTTGCGATCTGGTGTGCCGCCCCACATGGGCCAGTCGCCGGAACCCGGATCGGAGGCCGAAACTAATGGCGCCAGGGCGCAAACAGCAGCACTGAGCAGCGTTAGAAAAATGATAGCGTTGGATTTTGTGCTTTTAATTCTCATTTGTTTGCGTACACCTTTATGTTGTCGAAATAGAGTTCCGCGAGGCCGTTGCCGAATATTCCGGGCGCGCCCTGGCGATTTGGAATCGGGTCCACTCGTTCGATCAGCCACGCGCCGGGTTCGGGCTCGTTTGCGGGCCATGCTTTGCCGCGAGCGCGTGTCGTCCCGTCAGGCAGATTCGCGACTTCCAGTTTAAGACGGTACCAGGTGTCGGGCTTCCAGGTGAACGGCACACTCTTCGTGCGCTGAATCTCAGGTTGCCATGGCTCCAGATGCAGCATCTGGCTGTTACCGTAAAGAGTCAGGACGTAGCGTTGTGCGATCACGCCTGCGTCACCTTGTTGGCGGCGTTTCTGCGTAGCATTGACGTCGGCTTCAACAGTGTAGTTAGACCAGTCTGACGGTCCTATGTAGGCGCGAGCGCGCGTCAGAAGCGAAGAGCCCGTAGTCAGCTTTGTGAGAACCTTGTTTCCGTTTTGCTCGCTAACGCTGAACTTCAGCGTAGTGTTGACCCACGTCGGTGGCAGCGTGTTAACCGCAAAGGAGTCGAAAGTCTCACTCCATGGCAACGGCGGAAACACGCGCACACTCGCAGTCCCACTCACGCCGCCGACAGTTGCTTTAACCAAACCTGCCTGAGCAATCGCGTCAGAGCTGGCAGTGAACTGACCATTCTCGACCGTGCCTTTTAGTTGATCGAGCGACCAGGTGGCCGCGGGTTCTTCACGAATGAAGTTGCCCTGCGCGTCGAAGAGACGGACCCGGAAATTCGCTTTGTCGCCCGGCTTGAGAATCAACTCAGTCGGCACGACCTGAACGTGCGTTGCCGCTTGCGAGCTGACGTGGTTTCCCACGGCGTTCGCAGTTGTCTGCGAAGAACTGCGGCTCGTTTTCTTGCCGATCGCGTAAAGACCGGAATCGCTGGCGAAATAGACGCGGCCATTCGACACAGCTGCGGATCCGATAATCACTTCCGGCTGCTCCTCGGTGCCGAGTTGATCTTCATCGAGAATCTCGCATCCGGTTGCGAACGGTTTGAGGATGTAGAACTTTCCATTCTCAGTCCCGACGTAGAGCTTGCCATCAGCAAAAACGGGTGATGCTTTCTGAATCGTGCCGAGGTTCTTCAGCCAGAGTTGCTTACCGGTGTTTGCGTCGAAGGCGGCAATGTTCGCCCCGTTATCGACTTGATACAGACGATCGCCATCGAGCACCGGTGAAGAGAAGCCGCCCTGCCAGCCGTAAGTACTCCACTTGATCTGGTCTTTCTTGATCTCGCCTTTGGCCGTGGCGTCGACAGCGAGCATCATGCCCATCTCGCTCGATTCGAGGTTCTCCTCACTATGCGTAAGGATCGCGAAGTTGTTGTAAACGACAACGCCGGTGTTCAGTCCGCGTTTGCTGATCTCGATCTTCCACACCGGCTCTCCGGTTTGTGCTTTGATCGCGTAAACAAACCCGTCGCTGCCGCCCTGGATCAGCAGTCGTGTGCCGTTGACGTTGACGATGATCGGCGGCGCATACGTGGTGTCGTAAGGACGGCCGCCAGGAGCGCTTATCCACATCGTCTCGCCCGTCTTTTTGTCGAAAGCCATGAAGCGATGCGCGCCGCGACCATGCTGGCCCCATTGAAATGTCACGCCGCTAACGATTACGAGATCGCCGTCGATGATCGGCGATACAGTGCGTCCACCGTGCGTCGTGAGCAGTCCGAAGTCTTCAGCGAGCGATCGCTCCCACAAGACTTTTCCGTCACGGTTGAGACCGATCAGGTTACCGCCCACGCCAAACACGTAGATGTTTCCGGTTGCCGGATCGCCGACGGGCGAAGCCCAGCCGACGCGATGTGGCGGCACGTCGCTCAAGTAAACGTTGAAGCGATGCTCCCAAAGAAGTTTTCCCGTGTCGGCGTTGAAGCACATGACACGTTCCTGGAGCGTTTCGCCTTTGCCGGCGGAGTTCTGCAGGTAAACACGATCGCCCATGACGATCGGCGCCGAGCGGCCGCCGTATGGCGCTCGCCAGGCGAGGTTGTCGCCGGTCGGAGACCACTTGACCGGCAGATTCTTTTCAGTTGAGACGCCATCGCGATTTGGTCCACGCCATTCGGCCCAGTCGCCAAGTGCGAAGAGCGAGAGAAAAAGGCAGAGATTCAAAGAAATGGAGATCAGGTTAGTCATTTTGGAGGCCCGTCACTGATTATGGATAAATGCGGTTTCGAGTCCGCAAAAAAAGCTGTTCGGGATTAGAAGTTCAGCGCGCTTGAAACCGGAACCATGTACAATACGTAAGCTCACGTTGCTGCGGTTACAAATTTTTTCGGTTGATTCTAGCAGGTTCCGGCTGCTATTGCAGTTAACAAAAATCAGTTTACAGGATTACATGATTTTCAGGATTATCATGAAAATCCTGTAGATCTTGTCATCCTGTAAAAACTGACGTTCCAAACACATCGCGAGGAGAAATCATGTTAGCCCTACAAAAGGTCTTCCTCTTTTCGCTACTGGTTTTACTATTCCCACAAACCCAGACCGACCCCAAACAGGCACTCAACGATCAGCTCTTCGAAGCAGTGCGCAAAGGCGATGCTGCCGCTGTCACTGCCGTGTTAGACAAAGGCGCTGACGTCAATGCGAAGTTTCGCTACGGCACGACTGCGCTGTTCAAAGCTGCTGAGCGCGGTAATGCGGAAGTAACCAAGGTGCTGCTCGAACGTGGTGCCGAGCTCGACATCAAAGACACTTTTTACGGCGCCACCGCGCTGTCGTGGGCCCTCCAAAACGATCATATGAATGTCGTTACCCTGCTGCTGGCGAAAGGCGCTGATGGGGCTGACGATGTGCTGATGACTGGTGTGCGAGGTAATAAGCCGGAAGTCGTCAAGCTCGCTCTCGATTCCGGGAAGATCAAACCAGAGGACCTCACCGCCGCGCTCGCGTTTTCAATGAACGCCAACACCACTGCTCTTACTGACCTACTTAAGAACGCTGGAGCAAAGCCGCCGATGGAAATCGATGCCGCAACGCTACAGTCGTACGTGGGCAAGTACAAAGGAGAAACTGGTCCGGAGGCGACGATCTCGGTGAAAGACGGTAAGTTGTTTGTTGCGGGATTCGGACGTGAGGTACTTCCGTTAATGGCGTTGGACAAGACGACGTTTCGGCCCATCGCGTTTGGTGGAATCTCTTTCGTGTTTACTGTCGAAGGCGAGAAAGTCGTGAGCATGACTTTCAAGCAGGACAAAACTACTAACGTAATGAAGCGGCTTGACTGAAATACTTACAAGAGAGCAAATCAATGAAACGACTCACACTGTCTATCATTCTTATCACCGTTGCTTTCACCGTTGCCTTCGCACAGAACTGGCCGCAGTTTCGTGGACCGGGCGCGACGGGCGTCAATGAAGGTTTAGCGAAACCAGTGAAATTCGACGCCTCGAAGTCAGAAAACGTCCGCTGGAAGACTGCGATTCCCGGTCTCTCGCACGCTAGCCCGATCGTTTGGGGCAACAAGGTATTCGTGGTCACTGCTGTCACGAGCGGCAAGGACGAAACACGTTTCGGCCTCTTCGGCGACGTCGCGCCGGTCAAAGACGATCCGCAACACGCATGGAAGGTTTATGCTCTCGACAAGGCTACGGGCAAGATCCTTTGGGAGCGACTCGCGTACGAAGGCATTCCGAAAGTTAAGCGCCATCCAAAATCGTCACACGCGGCCTCCACACCAGTCACCGACGGGAAATACCTGATCGTCAACTTCGGCTCCGAAGGTCTCTACGCCTACGATCTCAACGGCAAGCTCGTGTGGAAAAAAGATCTCGGCGTGCTCGACGCCGGTTGGTTCTACGACGTCGACTACCAGTGGGAATACGGCAGCTCGCCCATCATCTACAAGAACATGGTGATCGTGCAGGCCGACATTCAAAAGAATTCCTTCATCGCTGCTTACGACATCAAGAACGGTAAAGAGCTTTGGAAAACCACGCGCGAAGAGCTTCCGTCATGGGGCTCGCCGACAGTTTATGAAGGGAAGACACGCGCCGAGCTGATCACGGTCGGTCCGAAGAAGATTCGCGGTTACGATCCGGCTACCGGTAAAGAGTTGTGGTCCCTCGGTCCGATGTCAGAGATCACCACGCCGACGCCTTTCGTCGCTTTCGATCTGATCTTCGTAACGAGTGGTTACGCGCCGATCCAACCGATTTACGCGATCAAGCCGGGTGGTAACGGTGATCTAACGCTCAAGGACGGCAAAGAGTCGAGTGACTTCATCGCCTGGAGCAAACAGCGCGGTGGTCCCTATATGCCGACGCCGATCGTCTATGGCGATTTGCTTTACACGTGCTCGAACCAGGGCGTGTTGACTGCTTACAACGCGAAGACTGGTGAACGAGTTTACCAGGAACGTTTAGGTGGAACTGGTGGCGCGTTTACGGCGTCGCCCGTCGCGTCTGATGGGAAGATTTATCTTTCAAGTGAAGACGGCGATGTGTTCGTGGTGAAAGCCGGGCCGAAATATGAGTTGCTCTCGAAGAACCCAGTTGGTGAAGTGATGATGGCGACGCCTGCCATCTCGGATGGGTTGTTGATCGTTCGCACGGTCTCGCATCTATATGCGTTTGGAGAAGCACCTGCTTCGACCAGGACAGGAAACTAAATAAAGGAAAAGACTATAGTGAAACGAATCGCTCTAACGCTTATCGTTGGAATTGCTTTAGCTGTGACTGGGCTCGGCTTTTTAACCGAAAAGGCCGAGGCAGGGAATTGGCCGCAGTGGCGCGGGCCGGACGGCTCGGGTATCTCGGATGAGAAGAATCTTCCGACTGAATGGAGTCCCACGAAAAACATTAAGTGGAAAGTTGCGATCGACGGCCGCTCGCATTCGTCGCCGATCGTTTGGGGCAATCGTATATTCCTGACGACCGCAGTCGAAGGATCAGTGGTACCGGGCGCTAAAGCTGTGGGTCATACCGGAGATGACGGCAAGCCCTTTTTACATCCGGACAGTGTCGGCGCTGACAAAAAACACACGTTCAAAGTCATTTGCATCGATCGCGACTCAGGCAAGATCGCCTGGCAGTCGACAGCGTGGGAAGGCACGCCTTACGACAATCGTCACCGGAAGAGCTCGTACGCCGCCTCAACTCCCGCCACCGACGGCAAACTGGTCTATGCCTTCTTCGGCACCGAAGGTCTTTATGCTTACGACTTCAAAGGCAAGCTCGCGTGGAAAGCCGACCTCGGCAAACTCGGCACTGTCGGCATGGGCACCGGCACGTCACCGATTCTGTTCGACAATCTCGTGATTGTTCAGGCTGATGAAGAGAATGGCGCGGCGTCGTTCATCGTCGCGGTCGACAAGAACACGGGCAAAGAAGCGTGGAGAACGCCGCGGAAGGTGCAAGTGAGCTGGTCCACGCCGTTGCTTGTGCGTACGTCGAAGCGTGCGGAGTTGATCGCGAGCGGCACCGAGTCGGTGATTGCTTACGATCCCGCGACTGGAAAAGAGCTTTGGCGGCACAAGGGCGTCGAGAGCAACGCGATTCCGTCGCCCGTCGCGAACAACGAGATGGTGTTTCTCGTCGCCGGCTTCCCGGCGAAGATCGCCATGGCGATTAAACTCGGTCAGAACGGAGATCTCACCGGCACTCCGAACGTGCCCTGGACGTATGCGAAAGGCACGGCCTACGTGCCCTCGCCGATCTTGTATGGAGATTATCTTTACCTGACTACCGATCGCGGCATTCTAACCTGTATCGACGCGAAGACCGGCGAAGTGAAATACGAAGGTGGTCGCATTCCGATTCCCGCGACGTTCACCGCCTCGCCGGTGGCGTTCGAAGGCAAGATTCTGATGACGAGCGAAGACGGCGACACGTTCATCGTCAAAGCCGGTCCGAAGCATGAGATTCTCGGTACGAACTCCGTTGGCGAGCCTGTTTACGCGTCGCCGGCGATTGCCGATGGACGCATTTTCATTCGCGGTGAAAAGAATCTTTATTGCATTGGAACTTAAATCCGTTAAGATCCGTCTAATCCACTAACCACGGATTAGACGGATCTCAGGACGGATTTTATGATCAAACGACTACTCCTTCTGTCGCTCGTCTTCTGCGCAGCGTGCAGCAAAAGCTCGAACGACGCGCACTACGCTCAGCTCGAGCAGAATCGCAACCAACAAGCAACACAACCCGCACCGACCGCAGCGGCAGTCGCGAGTCCGAGCCCGTCCGCGAGTGTCGCAGCATCGCCCGGCGAAACAGCCGCCACACCTGCCGCTCCTTCGCGAAACAGTTGGACTAACTTCCGCGGGGCCCGGCGTGACGGTAAATACGATGAAGGTAGTGTTTCGACCAATTGGCCTTCGAACGGACTCCGCCAACTTTGGAAACAGCCTGTGGGTGTTGGGCATGCCTCGTTCGTCGTCGCGGATGGCAAGGCTTACACGATCGAACAACGTCGCGGTGAGGAAGTAGTCGCAGCTTATGACATCAACAACGGCCGCGAACTCTGGACACAGAAGTGGAGTGCTGAATTCAGTGACTCCACCGGCGATGGGCCACGCGCGACACCAACGTGGGACCAGGGCCGCATCTACGCGCTCGGCGCAACCGGCGAGTTGCGCGCACTGGATGCGAACAATGGCGGGGTGCTCTGGGGCAAGAACATTCTCAAGGACAACGCGGCGAAGAATCTTCCGTGGGCCATGGCGGCGTCGCCGCTCATCGTGGACGACAAAGTCGTTGTGCTCCCCGGCGGCGCCAATGGCAAATCTGTCGTTGCGTACAATAAGAATACCGGAGCAACGGCTTGGAAGGTGCTGGACGATCCACAAGCGTACGTTTCGCCGATGCTGGTTGAGCTTGCCGGGCGTCGACAGATCGTTGTTGTCAGCTCATATCGAGTTGTGGGCCTTGCGCCTGAGAATGGTGCGTTGTTGTGGAGTTATCCGTGGGATACCGACAATGGCATCAACGTCTCACAACCCGTGATCGTCGATCGAAATCGCTTTTTCATTTCGTCAGGTTACGGGAAAGGCGCGGCGCTCGTTGAAGTGAAAGGCAGTGGGAACAGTTTCACTGCGGCGACGATCTGGGAGAACAAGAACATGAAGAACAAGTTCAATCCCTCTGTTCTTCATAACGGATATATCTACGGTCTCGATGAAGGCATTCTCGTCTGCCTCGATGTGAACACCGGCGAGCGCAAGTGGAAAGACGGGCGCTACGGATACGGGCAGGTCATCCTCGCGGGCGATCATCTGATCGTGACTTCAGATCAGGGCGATGTGGCCCTCGTGAAAGCCTCCCCTGACAAGTACACCGAAGTAGCGCGCTTCACTGCGGTCTCGGGCCAAACCTGGAATTATCCGGCGATCGCGAGCGGAAAACTCCTCGTGCGCAACTCGACCGAGATGGCTGCGTACGATATTTCAGGAAAGTAATCAAATTCCATAAACAGCGGGGGCAAGCCCCTCTTCCTGACTTGTTCGGTTTCCAGTAGCTCAAGAGAATTGAGCAACTGGAACCGAACATAATTCTATTTTCAGGTATCACAAGAGAATTGAGCTACTGGAAATAGAACAAGTCAGGAAGAGGGGCTTGCCCCCGCTGTTTGTTGCTTTATTGCTTGATAAAAATTCGCTTCGCTTCGTACGAGACATTAGGATTGTCGACGTACATGTCGATCACGAGCTCGCCCTGACTCGAGATGGTCCACTTTCTCACTGTCTGAGTCTTAACCGGTCCCTTCGGTGTTTCCGCGGTTGTCACGTCAGTCACTTGAATACCGCGCTCGCCCGGCAGCCACACGGCGGTTCGCTTGCCTGTAGCCGGTGGTTGATTCGGTGGTACCAGCGGTGTGAAGTCATACTCCTTGCCATCAAGCACGTAAGTATCCTTTATCGTGCGTTCATTGTTCGGCTGAATGAGCTTGGTTTCGAGCTCGATCCGATCGTCTTTTTGCGTGATGGTGAGGGTTTGAGTCATGTCCGCCGGAAGACCAAAGCTGCGCGCCCGGTCCATGGTCCACGTACCAGTATAGTTTGGTTTCGCTGCCGCCAGCGCGATCACAGATAGTACAAGAATTGCGGCGGTCATCAATAGAGTTCTTGCCATTCGATCTCCTTTCATTTTTTAACCAGACTTAGGAGTGGCCCGGTCATAAATGTCGTCACCAGCGCCATCAACACCATCATTGCAAAAATTCTTCCCGATAGAATACCGAGATCATAACCGATATTGAGCACGACGAGCTCAACTAATCCTCTCGTGTTCATCAACACGCCGATCGAGAACGACTGCGTCCAGCTCATGCCGGTCCAACGACTCATCAACATACTGCCACCGAGCTTGCCCGCAATCGCGACCAGAATGATCACGCCGCAGATCGCCCACGTTTGCCAGTCGTTAAGAAGACTAACCTGCGTGCGCAATCCCGTGAACGCGAAGAACAACGGCAGCAGCGCGTACGAGCCGAACGCCTCGAGCTTATCTTTGAGAAAGATCCGAAATTCGGTAGAAGGCGGCATTACGACGCCGGCGATGAACGCACCAAACAAAGCATGAATGCCGATCGTCTCCGTGATCAGTGCACAAGCGAGAACGAACGCGAGAATGATCGGAATCAAACGACGCCGGTGTTGCTGCGAGTCAGGGTCTTTAATGACACGCGCGAGCTGCGGTCGCACTAAAAGAATCATCGCCACCGCGAACACCAGCGTAAAGCTAACCGTGATCGCCGCGCTCGCGATCCCGGTTGCTTTCACGAGCGCGATGACGAGCGCCAGGATGCACCAGGCTGTGACGTCGTCGACAGCAGCACACGTGAGCGCGATCGAGCCGAGTGCGGTATGCGTTAAATTGCGATCTTCAAGAATTCGTGCGAGCACCGGAAAGGCAGTGATGCTCATCGCAACACCGATGAATAACGCAAACGCGTTGAAAGAGGTTCCCGACGGCGCGAGGCCACTATATAGAAAAAGCGAGAGCGCAGTGCCGAGCAGGAAAGGCACGATGATGCTCGCGTGACTGATCATCACCGCCGCCGATCCTTTTTCTCGTACATGCTGCATGTTCACCTCCATTCCGACGGTGAACATGAAGAGCACGACGCCGATCTGGCTGAGCAGTCGCAGCGTTTCGAGTGACGACGCGGGAAACAGAAATGTCATCGCCTCGGGAGAGATCAGTCCGAGCACTGACGGGCCAAGCACGATGCCTGCGACCATCTCACCCATTACCGGCGGTTGGTGTATCGAGCGAAATAGTCTTCGAAACACCGCGGCAAGAATTAAGATGACGATGATCTGCGTGAGTAGAATGCTGAGCGATGTCCGGAAGTTTTCCCAAAGGATATGAGCCGGTGATGTGGGCCCGGTAGCTGGAGCCGCTGTGATCGAGTTCGCGGGTTGAAGGTGCGCGCCGCTCGTGAGGATCAGCCAGACTCCGCCCACAAACACGATCAGCATCAGGAAATACGGTAAATAGTGGTGAATGTCCGAGAAACTGAATCCACGTCGAGCGGGCATCGACACTCTATACAACGTCACTTAACGATAGCGCAACCTAGTTTCAGACCAGTGCGTAATATCTCTCTGTGCAACCTCTGAGTTCTCTGTGTCTCTGTGTGATTTCCGCATACAAAACCACAGACACACAGAGAACACAGAGGTTGCACTGAGAAGCCTAATTGCTCCTGGCACAGAATTGATGCTAACTTGACTGGTTCTATGACGGTAGATATCGCCCAAACCAGAACTGAAGTAGGGAATTATTTTGTCTCGAACTATCCGCCGTTCTCCCAGTGGAAGCCCGAGTTTGTGACAGATGCAATCGACGCGCTCAATCAGCCACCGCGCGTCGACGATCCGTTAGGTCTCTACATCCACATTCCGTTTTGCCGGAAGCGCTGCCTGTTCTGCTACTTCAAAGTCTATACAGATAAAAACGCGTCTGAGATCGAGGTCTACCTCGATGCGCTGATCAAAGAGAACGAGCTCTATAGCCGCATGCCCGCGTTTCAGGGACGGCAGCTTCGCTTCGCATACTTCGGCGGCGGCACACCGTCGTACATCAGTGACAAGCAGTTGCGGTATCTCGTCGATGGTCTCAATCGGCACGTCAGTTGGCAGAACGCTGAAGAAGTGACGTTCGAGTGTGAGCCGGGCACGATTCAGAAAGCGAAGCTGGAAACGCTCAAAGCGATCGGCGTGACACGTTTGAGCCTTGGCATCGAACACTTCGACGACGAGATACTCGCTGCAAACGGTCGCGCGCATTTGTCACCTGAGATCTACCGCGCTTACCAGTGGGCGCGCGAAGTCGACTTCCCGCAGATCAATATCGATCTCATCGCGGGCATGTCAGGTGAGACGGAAGAGAAGTGGCGTGAAGCAGTGCGCCGCGCGATCGAGCTTCAACCCGACTCCGTCACGATCTACCAGATGGAGCTGCCTTACAACACCGTCATCTCGCAGGACATTCTAAAGAAGGGCGCGGCTTCACCGATTGCCGGTTGGGACACGAAACGCCGCTGGCTCAACTACGCCTTCGAACAATTTCTTGCGCACGACTACGAAATCGCGGGCACCGACATTGTCGCAACGAAGAAAAAGACTTGCCGATTTATTTATCGCGACGCGCTGTGGCATGGCGGCGATATGATCGGCATCGGTGTCTCGTCGTTTTCGCATTTTGGCGGCGTCAATTTCCAGAACGCGCACAACTTCGAAGAGTATGTGCGCATCCTTAACGAGGACCGCCTGCCGCTTCTGCGGGCCGTTTCACTGACTCCAAAACAGCGACTCATTCGCGAGATGGTTTTGCAGCTCAAGACCGGATCGATCGACACCGATTACTTTCAGAAGAAGTATGGTGTCGATGTTTGGAACGAGTTTCGTCCTGTTTATGAAGAGTTGGAAGAAAAGAGCGTGCTCGAACGTCACAACGGATCGATCGCGCTGACTCGTC
>Ga0207694_10002302_pt1 | contig 15626 bp, 9 predicted proteins | sample KBSC34metaG_FD_184353 | JGI IMG/M metagenome (GOLD analysis project Ga0207694, IMG submission 184353) | Corn rhizosphere microbial communities from Kellogg Biological Station, Michigan, USA - KBS C3-4 metaG (SPAdes) (version 2) | ecosystem: Host-associated > Plants > Roots > Rhizosphere > Soil...
GCGCCTCGTCGAGGCCGAAGCTCGGGACGATCACCGGGAAGCAGTCGGAGCCGATCCGGACGGCGTTCAGGTATTTCTCCTGCGCCATATGGAACGGCAGCTCGCCGACCGGCTGGACATCGGCGACGACGCCGACCAGGGGACGTTTCATCATTGCACCTACTGAACCGCCAGGCCGCTGCGGCCGATCAGGCCCATGCCGTCCTCGATGTCGCGGTGGATCGCCCGGCCCAGCGCCGCCCGGTCCCCCGCCTCGATCGCCGCCAGCGCGACGTGATGCTGGTCGACCAGCTGGGCCGTGCCGAAGCGGCCGTAGACCACCCGCATATAAGGCCCGAACTGAAGCCACAAGGCCTGGATCAGCTGGTTCAGCGTGCTCATGCCGTTGGCGCGGTAAAGCTCGAAATGGAAGTTGAAGTTGCCTTCCATATAGACATTCACGTCGCCGGTTTTGAGCGCCGTATCCATCCTTGCGTCGATCTCCTTGAGCAGCTTCAGCCGCGCCTTGTCGACGCAATCCAGCGCCAGCCGCGCCGCCTCAGGCTCCAGCAGCAGGCGGCAGCGCAGCAGATCGTCGAACCGCGCCGATGTCATCGCCGGTACGGTGATGCGGCGCTTCGAGCGGATCTCGATGGCGCGTTCGGCGGACAGGCGGGACAAGGCTTCGCGCACCGGCATCTGGCTGACGCCCAGCTCCTGCGCCAGGCTGCGGGTCGAGAGCGTAACGCCGGGCGTGATCCGGCCTGTGATCATCCGCCAGCACAGCTCGTCATAGACCGAGTTGTGCAGCAGGCCGGCCTCGTCATCGCCCTCATCGGCGGGCGGGGCGATCGGCTCATGCGCTTCGCGCAGGGACAGTTTATGGATGGCCATTCTTGGACCAGACGCGTCTTATGGGTCAGACGCCGACGATGCACCGTAGCGAAGCCGGGTGCAATCTGTGATCGCACCTAAAGCCTATCGCGCAGCGCATACCAGAGCATCCCCAGCACATAGAGCGGCTGGCGCAGGCGGGAGCCGCCGGGAAAGGCGGGCGGCGCCACCTTGGCCATGATGTCGAAGCGTTCGGCGGTGCCGGCGATGGCCTCGGCGACCAGCTTGCCGGCGAGGCTGGAGAGGATCGCGCCCTGGCCCGAATAGCCGTGGGCGTAGAACAGGTTGCCGCGCCGGCCGATGTCGGGCAGGCGCGACAGCGTCACCGACACCATGCCGCCCCAGGCGTGGTCGATGCGGGCATCCTTCAGCTGCGGGAAGACTGTCGTCATGCGCGGCCCGACGAAGGCGGCGATGTCGCGCGGGGCTGAGGGCGTGTAGTGCTCGCGGCCGCCAAACAGCATGCGGTTGTCGGCGCTGAGACGGAAGTAATCGACGACGAACTTGGTGTCCGACACGGCCTGCCCGCCGGGGATCAGCTCGGCGGCGTTCTTCAGCGGCTCGGTCGCGGCGATGTAACTTCCGATCGGCATCATCTGCCCGGCAAGGTGCCCATCGAGATCGCCCAGGAACGCGTCGCAGGCGAGCATGACATAGCGGGCCTTCACGCTGCCGGCCGCCGTCTTCACCGAATAGAGGGCCCCCTCCTCCACCCCGGTGACGAGCGAGTCCTCGAAGAGCTGCACACCGGCCTTGCGCGCCGCCTCGGCGAGGCCCAGCGTATAGTTCATCGGGTGGTAGTGGCCGCCGTTGCGGTCGTGCAGCGCACCATGGAACAGCGGCGAGGCGACCGCCGTGCGGGTCTGGGCCGCGTCCAGCATCTCCACATGGTTATATCCCATCTGGTTGATGAGGCATTCCGCCTCCGCCTCCAGATGGCCGACGTCGCGCCGCTTGCAGGCCGCCTCGATATGGCCGGTCAGCGCCAGGTCGCAGGAGATGCCGTGCCTCTGGATCAGCCCCACGACGAGGTCCATCGCCTCGACCGACAGCGTGAACAGCTCCCTCGCCTTGGCCTCGCCATAGAGGCCGACCAGCTCCAGCGCCGATTTGCGCAGGCCCGGTATCATCTGCCCGCCATTGCGGCCCGAGGCGCCCCAGCCGATCTTGCCACCCTCCAGCACGGCGACCGAGAAGCCGCGCTCGCGCGCATGCAGCGCCGCCGACAGGCCGGAGCAGCCGCCGCCGACGACGCAGAGATCGGCCTCCACCTGGCCGGTCAGGCCGGGCGCATGTTCGAACGGATTGGCAGTCGCAGCATAGTACGAACGCTCGATCCCGAGCGTTTCGTTGAAGGTCATCGGGTTAGACCTTCAGCAGCAGGTGGTCGCGTTCCCAGGAGCTGATCACCGCCTGGAAGGCGTCGAGCTCCGTCTCCTTGATCAAGGTGAAGGCATGGGAGAAGGACTCGCCCAGCAGGTCGCGGACGGGCTTGCATTTCTTGAACCGGTCCAGCGCCTCGTCCAAGGTGCGCGGCAGGGTACGCGCCTCGCGATAGGCGTTGCCGGTCACCATCTCCGTCGGCTCGATCTCCTTGACCAGCCCGATATAGCCGCAGACCAGCGACACGGCGATCGCCAGGTAAGGGTTGGAATCGGCGCCGGGAATCCGGTTCTCGATCCGGCGATTCTGGCCGTCGGACAAGGGCACGCGCAGGCCGCAGGAGCGGTTGTCATAACCCCATTGCAGGTTGATCGGCGCGCTGAAGCTGGGCCGCATGCGGCGGAAGGAGTTCACGTTGGGCGCCAGCAGCGGCGTGCACTGCGGCAGGAATTTCTGCAGGCCGCCGACGAAATGATCGAACATCTTGCTGTTGCTGCCGTCCTTGGCGGCGAACAGGTTCCTGCCGGTCTTGATGTCGATCATCGACTGATGGAGGTGCATGGCGCTGCCGGGCTGGTCGTGCATCGGCTTGGCCATGAAGGTGGCATAGACATTGTGCTTGAGCGCGATCTGACGGACCAGCCGCTTGAACACCAGTACCTGATCGGCCAGGCGCAGCGGATCGCCATGGTTGAAGTTGATCTCCAGCTGGGCCGCGCCGGATTCGTGGATCAGCGTGTCGATATCCAGCCCCGCCGTCTCGGCATCGGCATAGATATGCTCGATCAGGTCCTCATACTCGGTGATCGACTCCAGGCCGTACGGTTGCGGCGCGCTCTCCGAGCGGCCTGAGCGGCCGAGCGGCGGCAATAGCGGCAGGTCCGGATCGGCATTGACCTGGGTGAGGTAGAATTCCAGCTCGGGCGCCACGACCGGGCGCCAGCCCTTCTTCTCATACAGGTCCAGCACCCGCTTCAGCACATAGCGCGGCGAGGATTCGTAAGGGCTGCCGTCCGAATGGCAGGCATCGGCGATGACGAAGGCGGTCGGCGTGCGATAGCCGGGGGCGACGCAGATCGTGCTGAAATCCGGATGAAGAACCACGTCCGGGTCCGATACCGAGATCGGGTCCGACCCGTCTTCCGGATATTCGCCCGTCACGGTGATCTGGAAGACGCTGGACGGGATGCGCAGCGCCTGGTTGCGCTCGATTTCCAGGAACTTCTGGGCGGGAACGACCTTCCCGCGGATGATCCCGTTCATGTCCGGGACCAGGCATTCGACCTCGCCGATCCCGTTGTCGCGGATCCAGGTCTCAAATTGACTCATAATATCACCAGCTTTTGCGACCATGCCCCGGCGCGCCGGCACAGTTTTCCCGTTGGTGGAAGCGGGCTTGCCGGGCTTGGTAGTGTCTCGGGGCAATGGTCGATCACGAATTGTGGCGGGGCATGTCCTGGCACCGCCGGATTGCAGCGGCCCGAAGTCTCGAACCTCGCTAATCCGGTGGCTTGCCAGCCTGTAGGGCCCACGAAGACATGATATCTCGTCACGCTGTGATCTCAGGCAGGGTGACAGCGGGCCGGCTTAAAGTCAATCCGGACCCGTTAATTGCCGGGCCCCGCCGAGGCGCGGCGGTTCCGAAGCCGGCCGCAGTTACTGTCCATTTGAATGAATTATGGCCGTGTTGGACGCTTGTTCTTCCTTTCCGCCCCGCGCCGCTTCGTTACAACCGACATTCACGGCAAACGCGGCAAGCGTGGGGAGGACCGGCGTGAAGGAGCGTTACGACTATATCATCATCGGGGCCGGATCGTCCGGCAGCCCCCTGGCCAATCGCCTGTCCGCCGATCGCGAGCGATCGGTTCTTCTGATCGAAAGCGGCCCCAAGCATGGCGGCATGCTGATGCAGATGCCGCGGGGCGTCGGCAAGATCCTCAACCCCGGCAGCAAGGTCGTGTGGGAGTATCAGGTCGAGGCCGGCGGAAACCAGCCGTCCGAGCGGTGGTATCGCGGGCGGGCCCTGGGCGGGTCGAGCTCGGTCAACGGAATGGTCTATGTCCGCGGGGCGCCGCTCGATTATGACGGCTGGGCCGCCTTGGGCTGCACCGGCTGGGGCTGGTCGGATATTGGCCGCAAATTCGTGGAGCTGGAAGACCACGATCTGGGGCCGGCGGAGTGGCGCGGCACCGGCGGGCCGCTCAGGATCACGACGCACCCGAAGGGCGATCCGCTGTTCGAGGCGATCCTGACGGCGGCCGAACAGATGGGGATCCAGCGCGCCGCAGACGTCAACAATGTCGACGCGGTGCGCGACGGCAGTGTCGGATACCAGCCGGCGACGCGCTATTCCGGTGAGCGCTTCAGCGCCGCCCTCGCCTTCCTCGACCCGGTGCGCGGGCGCGCCAACCTCGATGTCGTGACCGAAACCAACGTGCTGAAGGTCGAGTTCACGGGCAACCGGGCAACCGGGGTTCTGCTGCGCGACAAGGACGGGGTACGATCGGTGCAGGCCGCGCGCGAGATCATCCTCTCGGCGGGCGCCTTCGAGACGCCGAAGCTGCTGATGCTGTCGGGCATCGGACCCGGCGACCTGCTGAAATCCTTCGGCATCGAGCCGATCGTTCATGCGCCCGATGTCGGCCGCAACCTGCGCGAGCACCGGCATGTCGATCTGCAACTGAAGGTGAAGAGCCACAGCCATAATACCAGGCTGTCAGGCGGCCGCCTTCTGCTGTCGGTCGCCCAATACCTGCTGGCACGCTCTGGCCCGATGACGCATGCGGCCCATGAGATCGGCGGGTTCGTGAAATCCGACCCCGGGCTGGACCATGCCGACCTGCAATTCGGCCTGCTGTCCACCGCCATGGCCGGCATCGGCAAGGATGGCGACGTGCAGCTCGCGCCCTATCCCGGCATCACGTTCCTGACCTATTTCACCCGCCCCGAAAGCCAGGGCGAGGTGCGGATCTGCTCCCCCGACCCCGACGCCGCGCCCACGATCAAGGCCAACCAGCTGACGGCCGAGATCGATCGCCGCAAGTTCGTCGCGGCCTTCCACTGGAACCGGCGCCTGGCACAACAGCCGGCGCTCAAGCCTTGGATCGTGGAGGAGACCGGTTTGGCCGCAAGCCTGAAAACCGACGACGACATCCTGGCCAACGCCATGTCGCTGGGCGGAGGATGCTTTCACATGGCGGGCACGGCGCGGATGGGAACCGATCCCGACGCGGTGCTCGACCCGCGGCTTCGGGTCCGGGGCGTCGAGGGGCTGCGCGTAGCGGACACGTCGATCATGCCGACGCTGGTCTCGGGCAACACCAACGGGCCGGCGATGGCGATCGGGCTGCGCGCGGCGGACTTCATCCTGGCCGACGCCTAGCCGGCTATCGCGAACGCCTCCCCCACCGCGCGATAGGCCTGGTCGATGGCGCTGTCGGTATAGGCAGCCGCGCCTGAATCGGAATTGGCGATGGTGATGCGCCCGAACGGCGCGCGGCCGACGACATGGGGCTGCTCGCGCTCGGTCCAGTCGGGATCGAACAGCGGGTTGTATTCATAGGCATAGCCGTGCGGCCAGCGGTTGACGGTGATGCCGGTGATGTCCTTGGCGGCATCGAAGCCGCCCGGGCCCAGCGTGCGCTGGAGCTGGTCGCGGATATTGCGCTCGAAGGTCTCGAACGGCGTGGCCAGCAGCTCGGCATGGCCGGCGCGGTTCTGTGCCCGTTCGTCGAGGCCCGGCTGGCACGGCGTCTTGAACATGCGGATCAGGATCGGCTCGTCGGGCGAGCGCGGGCTTTTATAGTCGCCGATATCGACCGTCGGGTTGAGGCCGAAACCGCTGTGATAGGAACCCGGCGCATAGACGTGCTGGATGCCCAACGCCTTGAAAGCCCGCCAGTTGCTGAGCGCCACCGTCGTGTAGACCAGCGGCGTCTTCACCAGATAATGCAGCGCCGCCTTCTGCGGCTCCGGCAGTTCCGGGCAGATATAGGGGATCATCATGTTCCAGGAAGCCATGACGCAGAGCCCTGCGCGCGCGGCGTGGAGCTGGCCGGCGCGGCTGTAGATCACCTCGACCCCGGGCTTCGGCGTGTTCGCATCCACATTGGTGACCTTCACCGCCAGGCTTGAGAGCCGGATGCGGATCGGTGCACCCGGCCTGTCCAGCCTGGTGTAATCGGCCTTGGCGGTGACGATGTCCCTGGCGTCATGGCCGGTCAGCACGCCCGGTACCAGGTTGCGCACCAGCAACCGGGCGATCGAGGCGTTGCCGTCGGGGAAATGGAACGTGTCGGAGCCGCCCTCGGAATAGCCCGAGGCGGTGACGCCCATATTGGGCGCAGGGCCTGGCTCCAGCCCCAGCCCGTCGAAGCCCGGCATCCTGAACGGCCAGACCTCCAGCGCGCTGACGGCATCGATGCCGACGCCCCATTCGCCGTGGGTCATCGCCTGGAAGACCTTGACCACGCCGGGGTCGGCCTTGGCGATTTTGGTGAGGAAGTCGGCATAGGACATGCGCGACAGCCTGGCCTTCTTCTCGGCGGACGAAAGGCCGGGCATGTAGTCGGTCTTGGCCTCATGAAGACGGGCAATGTCGGCCTTCACCTGCGGCGACAGCGGCGCATCGGCCAGTATCTGGGCCCACGCCTTCCCTTCGGTTTCGACAAGCAGCCTATCAGCGCCGAAGGTCTCCTTGTCGAGGAAGATGCCGCGGCCGAGGCCCATCGACTTATAGACGTCTTCCTTGCTGCATTCCTCGTCCAGCTTGACCGGGTCAACACCGAGCTTTTTCAGCAAACCCGAGGCGACCACGCTGTAGGGGCGTGGGCTGTCGATCTCCAGCGTACCGCCGTTCATCAGCGCCAACTTGCCGTTCAGCATGAACTCGTTGCGCTTGGCGTGGCCGCCGAAATCGTCGTGATTGTCGAGGATCAGGATCTTGGCGTTCGGTTTGCGCTCGCGGAAGAAATAAGCGGCAGAGAGACCGCTGATGCCGCCACCGACGACGATCAGGTCGTAATGCTCCTCATCACCCGGCAGCTTGCCGGCCGGCACCTTCAGCGTGCCGTCGCGCACCGCATGAGCGGCCTCGAAAGCGCCCGGATGGCTGCCGCGCATGCCGGTGCGGATGGGCGGATAATAGCCGGCCTCATCCTGGCTGGCGGCGTCGGCCAGAGCCGGCCCGCCCAGCATCGCCGCCCCGGCCGTCAGCGCCACCCCGTTCAGGAAGTCGCGCCGCGCGATCGGGCGGTCCATACCGAGCGTCTTGTCATTCATCGGTTCAGGCCCTCACCTCCCGCCAGGTCGCCTCGACCGCGCGGGTGAATTTTTCGACAAACTCCGCGATTTCCCCGTCGCCGATCGTGAGCGCCGGCGAGAAGATCATCGTGTCGCGCACCGCCCGCATCATCAGGTTATTGGCGAGACAGTGCTTGCGGCAGATCATGCCGACTGCCTGATCGGATGGGAACATCTGTCTGGTCGCGCGGTCCCGCACCAGTTCGATCGCGCCGACCAGGCCCTTGATCCTGATCTGCCCGATCAGCGGATGATCGCCGACCGCGGCCTGGAGCGCGGCGAACAGCTTGGCGCCCTGGCTGGCTCCGCGTTCGACCAGCCCCTCATTCTCGATGATGTCGAGATTGGCCAGCGCCACGGCGCAGGAGACCGGATGGCCGGAATAGGTGAAGCCGTGGTGGAACTCGCCCCCCTCATCGATCAGCGTGTCGGCAACCCGGTCACCGACCATCACCGCCGAGAGCGGGACATAGCCGGAGGTGATGCCTTTCGCCAACGACATCAGGTCCGGCTTGATGCCGTAAGTGTGGGAGCCGAACCAGGTGCCGGTGCGGCCGAAGCCGCAGATGACCTCGTCGGCAGCCAGCAATATGTCGTGTTCGCGGCAGATGCGCTGAATCTCGGGCCAATAGCTGTCCGGCGGGATGATGACGCCGCCGGCGCCCTGGATCGGTTCGCCGATGAAGGCGGCGACGTTTTCCGCGCCCAACTCCAGTATCTTGGCCTCGAGCGATTTGGCGGCAGCGATGCCGAACTCAGCCTCACTCATCTCGCCGCCATGGCCGAACCAATAGGGCGTCATGACCTGGGCGAAGAACGGCAGGTCGCCGGCCTGGTTGTGCATGTCGACCATGCCGCCGGCCGAGGCCCCGGCAAGGGTCGAGCCGTGATAGCCGTATTGCCGGCTGATCACCCATTTCTTTTTCGGCTGCCCTTTGAGCGCCCAGTAATGCCGCACCAGCCGGATGATCGAATCCACCGCCTCGGACCCCGAGGTGGCGAAGAAGACATGGTTCATGTCCATGCCGACCAGCTTGGCAAGCCGCGCCGCCAGCTCGATCGCCGGCGGGTTCGCCGTCTTGAAGAAGGCATTGTAGAAGGGCAGCTGCGTCATCTGCGCCGCGGCAGCCTCGGCCAGTTCCTTGCGGCCATAGCCGACCGTCGTGCACCACAGCCCGGCCATCAGGTCGAGGATGCGGGTGCCATCGGAATCCCACAGATGCAGCCCGTCGGCGCGGACGATGATCCGGGCGGTCTCCTTATGCAGAGCCTTATGGTCGGTGAACGGGTGCAGGAAATGCGCCGAATCCAGCGCCTTCCATTCAGCGGTCGTGCGTGTTGCTGTCATGGTCAAATCCGAATCCAGACGGTTTTCGTCTCGGTATATTTATCGATCGCGTGCAGCGACTTGTCCCGGCCGATGCCGGACTGCTTGTAGCCGCCGAACGGCGTGGTGATGTCGTCGGCGTCGAAGCAGTTCACATAGACGATGCCGGCCCTGACCCGCCGCGCCATGCGGTGGGCGGTTGAGAGGCTGCCGGTCCAGATCGCAGCGCCCAGGCCATAGACGGTGCTGTTGGCGATCGCGATCGCCTCATCCTCGCCGTCGAACTCGATGATCGACAGCACGGGGCCGAAGATCTCCTCCCGCGCCACCTTCATGTCCGGCGTCACCTTGTCGAGCAGAGTCGGCGCGACGAAGGCGCCGCCGGTTTCCTTCAGCACCTGCCCGCCACCGGCGGCGACATGGGCGCCCTCGTCGCGGGCCGACTGGATATAGCCCAGCACCGTCTTCATATGGCCGGCGCTGACCAACGAGCCGTTGACCGTCTTGGGATCGAGCGGATCGCCCGGCGCCCAGCCGCCGGTATGCTTCTTGAGCCCCTCCAGGAACCGGTCCTTGATCCTGCGGTCGACCAACAGGCGGGAAGCCGAGGTGCACATCTCACCCTGGTTGAAGAATACGCCCTCCACGGCGGCGGCAATGGCGGCGTCGATGTCCGGGCAGTCGGCCATGACGATGTTCGGGGTCTTGCCGCCGCATTCCAGCCAGACCTTCTTCATGTTGGACTGGCCGGAATAGGTCAGGAACAGCTTGCCCACCTCGGTCGAGCCGGTGAAGGCGATACAGTCGACATCGGGATGCAGGCCCAGCGCCTTGCCGGCGGTCTCGCCGAAGCCCGGCACGACGTTGAGCACACCGACCGGCAGCCCGGCCTCGATCGCCAGCTCGCCCAGGCGCAGCGCCGAGAGCGGCGACTGCTCGGCCGGCTTCAGCACCACCGAATTGCCGGCGGCCAATGCGGGGCCCAGCTTCCAGCAGGCCATCATCAGCGGGAAATTCCACGGAACCACCAGCCCGACGACGCCCATCGGCTCCTTGACGATCATCGCCACGTCGTTGTCGCCGGTGGGGGCGATCTGGTCATAGACCTTGTCGCAGGCCTCCGCGTAATAGGCGATGGCGTCGGGCGCGGCCCGCAGGTCGATAGACAGCGCCTGGGAAATCGGCTTGCCGACCGACAGGGTCTCGAGCAGCGCCAGCTCTTCGCGATGGTCCCGCATCAGCCCGGCCAGGCGCAGCAGGACGGCCTTGCGTTCGCGCGGCTTCAGGCCCGCCCAGCGCCGGTCCTCGAAGGCGGCGCGGCCGGATTTGACCGCCAGGTCGATGTCGGCGGCGTCGCAGCAGGCGACCCGCGCCCATTCCTGCCCGGTCGCCGGGTCGACCATCGGGAATTGCTTGGCCGAGACGGCCGGCACCGCGCGGCCGTCGATGAAGGCAGGCCAGTCGCGCCGCGCCTCGCGCGCACGCCGCCGCCAATGTTCCAGGGTCAATTCAGTCATGATCCCACAAGTGTGATCACAGATTGCATTTGGTCAACCCCTTTCAGAGCGGTCCGGCTTTGTGCCGATCGCATTAAATCTTCGGTTTTTCTCCCTTCGTGGCGTTTTCACCACAGTCGCCCGGAAAAATTAGTGCAGTGCAAACGTTCCGCGGCCGCAGCAGCTTGACAGATCACAGACGAGGTGAAACCGTCCTGCAAAACCAGCGGGGCCCGTCAATGAGCCATATGTCAGATTGCCGTAAGCCGCTCCTCGCCTCCGTGGCGCTCGTCCCTCTTCTTCTCGCTTTTCCCGCCGCGGCGCAAAACGCCGATGCGCCGCCGGCCGCGGCGCCGGTCGGACCGCAGCTGGAGGAGATCACGGTCACGGCGACCCGGCGCTCCGAATCGCTCAGCAAGGTCACCGAAAGCGTCAGCGCCTTCACGGCGGCGAAGATGGAGGTGCTGAACATCAAGTCGTTCGCCGACATGGCGAAATTCACGCCCGGGGTCGATTTCGACCGCGACGCGAATCAGATCTCGATCCGCGGCATCAAGTCGGACGCCGGATCGGCCACCACCGGCATCTATATCGACGATACGCCGGTCCAGCTGCGCGCCCTCGGTCTCAACGCCAACAACGCCCTGCCCTATGTCTTCGACCTCGATCGCGTGGAGGTGCTGCGCGGGCCGCAAGGCACGCTGTTCGGCGCCGGATCGGAAGGCGGCACCGTCCGTTTCATCACCATCCAGCCCAGCCTGACCGACTATAGTGGGCAGGTTCATACCGAGCTTTCCGGCACCGGCGGCGGCGGCATGAACTTCGAAGGCGGCCTTGCCTTCGGCGGCCCGATCGTCGAGGACAAGGTCGGCTTCCGCATCTCCGGCTGGGCCCGGCGCGACGGCGGCTATATCGACAAGATCGATCCCTATAACGGTCAGGTGACGGAACCGGACGCCAACCGCACCAATACCTATGTGGTGCGCGCTGCCGTCACCTTTGCGCCGATCGACAATCTGACCATCACCCCGGCCTATAATTTCCAGCAGCGCGCCCAGAACAACTACAACCAGTACTGGGTGGGCCTGTCGAACCGCAACAACGGCTTCTTCATCGACGGCACGCCGGAAAACATGCGCGACGACGACCGGTTCGACCTGGCCAGCGTGAAGATCCAGTACGACCTGGACGATATCCAGCTCATCTCCAACACGTCTTATTTCTCGCGGTCCGAGCGGCTGCAGGGCTATAGCGGCACGTTGTACAACCTGTCCTATTTCCAGCAGATCACCAGCGGCGGCACCGACCCGCAGGGCGATCCCTGCATCAACAACTGCACCGCCCATTCCGTGCTGCTGAACCGCGCCGGCATCAACCTGCCGGGCTTCGGCCCCTATGTGTCGCAGAACTTCATCACCAACACGCAAAGCAACGTGACGGAGGAATTCCGCGTCCAGTCGACCGATAAGGACGCCACCGTGCAATGGGTGGCGGGCGTCTTCTATGCCGGAAACACGCAGCGGAGCAACGAGGAGATCAACGACCCGCAGCTGCCGGCGCTGACCCGCTATCTGTGGGGCGAAGGCATGATCAAGGCCTGGGGCATGAACCTGCTGCCGGGCGGCGACGATTACGACAACGACACGCACGGCAACGACAGGCAGGTGGCACTGTTCGGCGACGTCACGGTCAATATCACCGACCAATGGAAATTCACCGCGGGCCTGCGCTACGCCTGGACGCATTTCGATTTCCGCAACCTCAATACCGGCCCCCAGGACCTGCTCGACAACGGCGGCAAGCCGGCGACCCCGCGGGGCAAGGAGGACGAAGAGCCGGTCACGCCGAAGGTCAGCCTGTCCTATCAGGCGACGCCGGACGACATGATCTATGGGACGATCGCGGAGGGCTATCGCATCGGCGGCGCCTCGCCGCCCTTGCCGCTGGCGGCCTGCGGCGGCCCCTTCCCCAACCAGTACGAGTCCGACACGACCTGGAGCTATGAGATCGGCACCAAGGACCGCTTCTTCGACCGGCGGCTGCAGATTTCGGCCAGCGCCTATTACGTGGAATGGAGCAATATCCAGCAGGCGATCTACGTCAATTCGTGCGGCATCCAGTATACGGCGAATGTCGGCGAAGCCGTCAGCGAAGGCTTCGACCTCGAAGGCCAATATCAGGTCGACGACAATCTGCAGCTGAATTTCGCCGTCGGCTATACAGAGGCGAAATACACGAAGAGCGCCATCGATCCCTCGACGGTGACGCCCACCTACAAGGGCGCCCTGCTTGCCCGCGCCGGGGATTCGCTGGACGTCGTTCCCTGGACCGCGACGATCGGCGTGCAGTATAATTTCCTGGTCGGCGAGGATCAGGCCTTCGTTCGCGCCGATTACGAATTCACCAGCCATCGGCACACGCCGACCATCAACGAGGATCCCCAGACCGAGTATTACGATCCGGGCCTGCACGCCGACCCGGCGACCAGCTTCGTATCGCTGCGCACCGGCATCACGCTGGACAAGTGGGACTTCAACCTGTTCATGGACAATGTCTTCGATGCCCACCCGCAGCTGATGCTGCAGCATCAGGACTCGTTCACCCGGCTCTTTACCGCCGAGACGTTCCGCCCGCGCACCACCGGCGTTACCGCTTCCTATCATTTCTAGCCGATTGCCGCCCAATCACCCCCTCTGGGGGTGTTTGCCGGTTTTTCGTTCCCGAAAGCTATGTTATCGGACTCGTAAGCCTGCCAAGGGGCGCGAGGGATCTTGATTCGCTGTCAGCGTCATACGGGATGGAGATTCGTCCGGGTCTTTTCGGCCGTCCTCGGCCTGGCAGCCCTTGCGCCCGCGTATCCTGCCCGCGCCCAGCCCGCCGACGACCCGGCCTCCGCCGCGCCGCCGGTATTCGAAGAGATCACGGTCACCGCCCGCCGCCGCGACGAGCGCGTGCAGACCATCCCCATCGCGATCACCGCCTTCAGCCAGTCCGATATCGACCGGCGCCATATCGAACAGCTGGGCGATCTGTCCAAAGTGGTGCCGTCACTATCGGTGGTGATGAACGGGTCGGACCCCAACTCGATCCATTCGGGCCAGGTCCGGCTTCGCGGCCTGCCGGGGACTGAGATTTATTTCGCCGACGTACCGCTGGGCAGCACCGACAATACGCTGCTGACCGGGCTCAATCACAGCCTGACGCCCGGCTATTACTTCGATCTCGAATCGCTGGAGGTCGACAAGGGCGCGCAGGGCACATTGTTCGGCCGGCCATCGGTCGGCGGGCTTATCGCGATCACGCCGAAACACCCGACCGATCGCTTCGAAGGCTATGTCAAAACCGAGTTCGGCAACTATGGCGAGAAGAAAGACGAGTTTGCGCTGAACGTACCCGTCGTTTCCGACAAACTTCTGGTGCGCGTCTCGGGCCTGATGCAGCAGCGCGACGGCTATACGCACAACCTTCAGGACGACCAGTATCTCGACAACCAGAACTATTATGCCTGGCGGGTCGGCGTGACGCTGAAGCCGTCGGACGATTTCGAGAATTACCTCCTCTATGACGGCTATTGGCAGGATTCGAACGGCTCGTCCGAGATGCTGCTGGCCGCCAACCCGGACAATATCCTTGGGCGTTTCGACGACAAGTCCCAGTCGCTGCCGCCGGGAAGCACCGCGGGCTGCTATTTCGTTCTGACGCTGGGCGGCCCGGCGACGGCGCCGATCGGCAACCTGCCGGGCGGCTGCGGCAAGTACCGCGTCGGGCTGGTGCCGGGGATCGCCGACGCCCTGGCGCAACAGAATGCGCTGGGCCCGCGCACCGTTTCAGGCCGTATCACCAGCGGCATCGGCAAGGATTATTTCTACGGCTTCACAGACGTAGCCCGCTGGGACATGTCGGACACGCTGCTGGTCAAGAACATCGCAGCCGCCCGGATCACCAAGCAGCTCAGCTCGTTCGATTTCACCAATAACGGGCTCAGCATCCTGTCCTATGGCTTCCCCGGCAACAATACCGGGTGGAACGACAATTCGGTCCAGTACAGCGAGGAGCTGCACCTTGAGGGCAAGTCGCTCGGCGGCAGGCTGGACTGGCTGATCGGCGGGTTCCTGCTGTTCGATCATCCGCTGGGCTATACGACCCAGGTCTATAATGTCCTGGGATTCCCGGCCTATAACCATTTCCACCAGTCAGACCGCAGCCAGGCGGTCTTCGTGCACGGCATCTACGACCTGTCGGACTATGTCGACCATCTGCGGCTCACCGCCGGCTATCGCTACAGCTGGGATTTCTCGTCGCTGAGCGAAGCCTCGACCCGACCCGTGGGCACGGTCACGCGCGACCCCGCCGGATCGCCGACGGACTGCTTCCTGGTCCGGTCGGACAGCAACTGCGTGCGGTCGCTGAATTCCTATTTCAATTCGCCGAGCTGGAATCTGGGCCTCGACTATCAGGCGACGCCGCGGACACTGGTCTATCTGCGGACCGGCAACACCTATCACCCGGGCGGCGTGAACCCGCAGCTGGAGCCGCCGCTCGACCGTTTCGGCTCGGAACACGTCACCGACGCGGAGCTTGGCTTCAAGACCGACTGGTCGCTGGGCGATGTCAGCGCCCGCACCAACGCCGATGTCTTCTATGCCAGCTATCGTTCGATCCAGGTGCTTCAGCCGGTGATCGTGCCGAGCCTCTATCCAGGTAGGGCGCCGACGACCCAGGCCGTCGATTTCAACGCCGCCAGCGCGGACCTGGAGGGCGTGGAGATCGAGCAGACGCTGAACCTCGCGCACGGGATCGACCTGTCCGCGGCGGGTTCCTATTTCAACGGCCACTATACCGATTATCCGCCGCAGTTCGGCGGCGGGAATCCCGAATTCCAGTTCGTCCCGCGCTTCGCCTTCAACGCATCGGCGATCTATCACCTGCCGATCGATGAATCCTGGGGCCAGATCGCGCTGGCCCTGGCCTGGTCCTGGACCGGGCATCAATCGGTCAGCCCGCTGGCAGGCGAGCCGATCGCCGGCATTCCCCATTACGAGAATTTCGATATCCGCGCCGACTGGACGGATATGTTCGGCCAGCCGGTCGACAGCGCGTTCTTCATGACGAACGCGACGGACAATATCCACCTCAGCGGCGTCACGCCGATCTACACCGTGCTGGGCATCACCTCCGGCAGCTACAACCCGCCGCGCATGTTCGGATTTTCGCTGAAATACCGTTTTGGCGCGAAAGACTAATCG
>Ga0207694_10002308_pt1 | contig 15599 bp, 15 predicted proteins | sample KBSC34metaG_FD_184353 | JGI IMG/M metagenome (GOLD analysis project Ga0207694, IMG submission 184353) | Corn rhizosphere microbial communities from Kellogg Biological Station, Michigan, USA - KBS C3-4 metaG (SPAdes) (version 2) | ecosystem: Host-associated > Plants > Roots > Rhizosphere > Soil...
CTGGCACGCCTTCGAGCAGTGGCGAAAGGCGCATGCGCGCCGCCTTGTTCTGCTCACCACCAAGGCCGCGGCCGCCTACACCGACTTTGCTTTCACGACCGGGGACATTCTCCTGTTCGGCCGCGAATCCGCCGGCGTGCCGGATCAGGTCCACCAGGCGGCGGAGGCGCGACTGACCATTCCGATGCGGACGGGCGCGCGCAGCATCAATGTCGCGCTGTCGGTCGCCATGGTCGCCGGCGAAGCGCTCCGCCAACTTGGATAGAACCTCAAGCCCTTCTTCGTTGCCGCGCGCAAGCTCCGCTGGCGGCGTCATTCTCACCCAGGCGCACATTCGCCTTCTCCCGCAATTGCTCTATCAACGTTTCCTGGCTACAAGCTCAACTTAACTTGAGGTCAAGCGGGAAAGTTCGAGATGGGTCCGGTGCGGGAATTGACGGTCGGCCAGGTGGCGGTGCGCAGCGGCGTCGCGGTCTCGGCGCTGCATTTCTACGAGGCACGCGGGCTGATCCGCAGCCACCGCACGTCAGGCAACCAGCGGCGCTACGGCCGCGATGTGTTGCGGCGCGTGGCGATCATCCGCGTCGCCCAGGAGGTCGGCATCTCGCTCGCCGACATCGCCGCCGCGCTCCAATCCCTGCCCGAAGGCCGGACCCCAACCCGCGAGGATTGGAATCTGCTTTCAACGGCTTGGCGCGATGAGCTCGATCATAAGATCAGCCAGTTGAAGAAGCTGCGCGACGGCCTGACCGACTGCATCGGCTGCGGCTGCATGTCGATCGACAAATGCCCGCTGCGCAACAAGGAAGATCGATTGAGCGCCCAAGGGGCGGGAGCAAGGCGATTGTTGGTCGAGCGCTGATCCTGCACGGTCGCCGCCTTCCAAGACAAGCCGAAATAGACGCCATGAGCGCCCTGAAGAGGAACGACGCTGTAAGCCTGTGCGAGCCCGCACTTTCCCCGATCCTCCCAAAGATAGTTCTTGCAAGACAAGGCGTTGGTCTGCAGGAGAATGCCCTCGACCCTGAATGTCTTCAAAGGCCGAATGGACCCGCAGCGGCATGAATTGGAACGCCATCGCGTCCTTTGGCCCAAGGGCCCTGAGCCTCACCGCGCAGGATTTCGCCTCGCACCTGCGCCCTGCTCCGGCCGGCCTCACCGAGGCTTCGGCGCATGATCTCTACCTCGCCCCCCATTGCGACGACATCTGCTTTTCGCTCGGGGCTTTCGCGCGCAGGCGGCGAAAGGGCGTTCTGCTCACCCTGTTTTCGAAATCGGGCTACGTGGCCCAGCCGCGGACGGTCGCGGCGCTTGGCCACGAGCGGGTTGCCGCGATTTCCAGCCTGCGCCAACGCGAAGACCTTGCCTTTGCAGAGCAAGCCGGCCTGCGTCTCTGCCTCGGCGGCCTCGAAGAGGCGCCGCTGCGCGGGCGCGACCCCTTCGAAACCGCCAGGGCGGAGGACGACGCGCGGCAGCTCGACGGCGCCGTCGTCGCGGCGCTCTTTGCCGCGGCAACGGACCAGCCCAAGGATCGGCAGCCCTGGCTCTTCTGCCCGATGGCCATCGGCGGGCACATCGACCACATGGTGGTGCTCAAGGTCGTGTTGCGGCACTACAACGCCCTGCGGGCGCGCTGGCGCATCGCGTTTTACGAAGACCTGCACTATGCCTCGTCCTGGCAGGCACGAGCGACAGGGCTTGCGAGGTTCCAGGACCTTGCCGCTCCGTTGAAGCCGCGCCGCTCGCTCTGGCCCATCGGCACGGCTGCCGACAAACTGGCGCTCGTTGCCCTGTATCCGAGCCAGTTCGTCGACCCGCTGGCCTCGATAAAACCGTTCACGCCGGCCCAGCGCATCCCGGCCCCAGCGCATGAGGCGCTTTGGAGCAGCGAGCCGGCATGACCCGCGCCAACCCGTCCGTGTCACATCTTCACCTTGCGTGGACAGCGCTGGCCAAACGCTGGTCGAGCACGAAAGACAAGTGGCGCCGGCTGGTGGGCCGCCTTCAGGGACGGAGGCCTCTCGTTGCTGCACCTCAAGAGCCGTTTTCCGCCCTGGCGCGGTCGCCGCGCAACGATGCGGACTGGCGCCCGCACCTGCTGGTGCTGGTGCCCTGGCTGCCGATCGGCGGCGCAGAGGTGCTGTTGGCCGATATCCTGGGCGGCCTCAAGGCCGAATGGCACCTCAGCATCGTCACGACCGAACCCGGCGACCAGGCTCTGGCGCCGGCATTCGAGGCGATCACGCGGGAAATCTACCACCTGCCGGATTTCATCGACCGGCAGCATTGGTTCGAATTCGTCGCCGCCGTTGTGATCTCGCGCGATTCCAGGGCAATCCTGTCGAGCGGATCACGCTTCCTCTACGCCAATCTGAGCAAGATCAAAGCACGCTTTCCGGCGATGCTAAGCTACGACATCCTGCACAATGACGCGCCAAGGGGGCATTTGGCCTCGGCGCTCCGCGCCAGTCGTCACATTGATCGTCTCATCGCCGTGAACGAAAGAATCGGGCGCTCGCTCACCCGTGGCGGCGCTGGCGCAGGGTCAGTGGCCGTTATCCCGAACGGCGTCGACTACGAAGGCGTCTTCAACCCGCAAAAGGTCGACCGTGACGCAGCCCGCAGACGCTTCGACATCGAGGATGGCGCTTTCGTCATCGGCTTCGTCGGGCGGATGAGCGAGGAAAAGCGCCCGCTCGCCTTTCTAGCAGTGGCCGCGCCTATCCTCGCCGCCCATCCCCATGTCCGCCTGCTCGTGCTGGGCGACGGTCCAATGACCGAAGCGTTTCTCGATGCGGCCCGTACCGCCGGCATCGCCGGTCGCCTCCATCATTTGCCTCGCCTCGATCGCGCCGCGATGCCGCAGTTTTATGCCGCCTGCAGCATCCTGGTGCTGTCATCGCGCATCGAAGGCACGCCGCTGGCGATGCTCGAGGCACTGGCGATGGGCTGCCCCGTGGCGGCCACCGATGTCGGCGACGCAGCGCTCATCATCCGCGAAGGTATCAACGGCTTCATCGCTCCCGTCGCGGTTCCTGGAGCGCTGACGCCGCGCATCGCCGCGCTGGCCGGCGACGAGGCGGCCCTCGGGCGGATGCGTATGGCCGCGCGGCAGTCGATCATCGACACCGGACGTTCCGCCGATGCCATGCTGGCCGCCTACAGGACATTGATGCGGCCAACCCGGTAAATCCCCACGCAACGTCAAAGGCAGCCATGATCGCGGCGCGCCTCAATCCGCTGCCGGCAGCCGCCGCATGGTGAACTCGATCACGTCGCCGGGACGTTCGAACCAGCTTTCGATCTCGGTCCAGTAAGCCTGCTTGGGGAAACGCTCGAACCATTCCTTCGCCTTGAGGCGCGCGGCCGGCCGCGGCAGCACGAAGGTTTCGCGCAGGAATCCGTCGCGCGGCTGGCTTTCGCGCTCGGCACGCGAGCGTTCCAGCCGCTTCTTCAAGCCATCCAGCGGCGGTCTCGCCGGGGTGCGCACGAAGGAACTCCTTTGCACCTTGGTCAGACAGGACTTGACCCTTGCCATCAAGAGATTAGGGATCGCGCGCAGAAAAAACGAGTCCTTTGTCGGCTGCGACTGGAGACAGCATTTGGAACGACCCGAAATACCGGTAGGCCTGCCGGCCGACATCGAGCAGAAGAAGATGAAGGCCCGCCTCTGGTTCGAGGCTCTGCGTGAACGCATCTGCGCCACCTTCGAGCAGATCGAGCAGGAACTGGCCGGACCGCAATCCTCATGGTCGCCCGGTCATTTCGAAAAGACCCTCTGGGAGCGCGACGAAGGCCGCGGTGGCGGCGGCACCATGTCGATGATGCGCGGCCGCGTCTTCGAGAAGGTCGGCGTGCACACCTCGACCGTCCATGGCGAATTCTCACCCGAGTTCAGGAAGCAGATTCCCGGCGCCGAAGAGGACCCGCGCTTCTGGGCAAGCGGCATCTCGCTGATTGCGCACCCCTGGAATCCCAACGTGCCGGCCGTGCACATGAACACGCGCATGGTGGTCACCACGCGCCAGTGGTTCGGCGGCGGCGCCGATCTGACGCCGGTGCTCGACCGTCGCCGCAGCCAGGACGACCCCGACGCGATTGCCTTCCATCGTGCCATGCAGTTCGCCTGCGAGAAGAATGCGGCTGTGGCCGACTATCCCAGGTTCAAAGCCTGGTGCGACGAGTATTTTTTCCTGTCGCACCGCAATGAGCCGCGCGGCATCGGCGGCATCTTCTTCGACTGGCTGCACTCGGACGAGGACAAGGGCGGCTGGAACGCCGATCTCAATTTCGTCCAGGATGTCGGACGCTCTTTCCTTGTCGTCTATGCCCATCTGGTGCGGGGCAACTTCGACCGGAACTGGACCGATGGCGAGCGCGACGAGCAGCTCATCCGGCGCGGCCGCTACGTCGAATTCAACTTGCTTCACGATCGCGGCACCATCTTCGGCCTGAAGACCGGCGGCAATGTCGCCTCGATCCTTTCCAGCCTGCCGCCCGAGGTAAAATGGCCGTAACGATCCGGTGAGCGCGGCCTTGGCCCCATTGCTGTCCCATTCGCCGAATCTTGGCGGGCAATGTGGCGAGCCGGATTTCTTTTTCGTCTAATATCCTTTTGAAAAAATTGAGCTATTTAAGGTTGTCGGGTCGGGAAGCGCCGGCGGTCGAGGTGGGAGTCGTGGTCTCCCATGGGCCGTGACCCGACGCGACTTGACGGCCCTGATCAAGAGGGGTGCCTTGCCCAAAAGGGGTGCCCGCATTTCCAGGAGAGCATGCCATGCGCAAGCTTATCATGACGGCGGCAGCCGCTGCCTTTCTCGCGTCCGGTGGCGCCGCGTTCGCGGCGGTCAAGCACACCACCGGCACCGTCAAGAGCTTTGATGGAACGGCCATGAGCCTTATTCTGGACGATGGGTCGACCTTCAAGCTGTCCAAGGCCTTCAAGGATCCCGGCATCCAGACCGGCGAAAAGGTCCGCGTGTCCTGGGACATGAGCGGCAAGAACAAAATTGCCGAAGCCGTCAAGATCATGAAGTAACGGTACCCCCGGCAAAGCAGGCTCAGGCAGCGCGAAAGGCGGAGCACCCCTGCTCCGCCTTTCGGTTTCGTGTTTTTGCCACACCGACCGCCCTCGGCTATTCTTGATGCAACTGAAAACGGCGGCATGTGTTATTGATATCCATCCGGGCAATCCTGCGAAAACACGCTATGGCTTCCGATGGGATTGCATAAAAACAAATGGCTGGAGCGGCCGTGCTGAGCGGCTCCAAACGAGGAAAGGAAAACCCATGAAGGAATTTCAATGTGGATCGCTGGTTCCCGGCTGTGACTGGCACACGCGCGCCGATGAGGAAGCGGAGGTCATGCGCCGCGCCGTCGAGCATATGCGCCAGACGCATGGAGAGACCGTCATTCGCGAGACCATGATCGAGGCGATCCGCTCGCGCATCCAGAAGGCCCGCGACGCGGCCTAGAGCACTACCAGGAACAATGTGAAACGGAGGCTCGGCGCCTGCGCCGCAGCCTTGCGTCCGGAAACCAAAGAGATAGAGCGGTTCGCAGTTTCCGTTAGGCGGTGAACCGCTCTAAGACCAAATCGCGGAATTCGAACCGGGCAGAGCGGAACGTTGTTTCCTGCACATGCTGGTTTCCTCGCTGGCGACCCAGATCGCCTGCAGAGATGTATTTTCCGTATAATTCAAGCAAATTCTTATATTCGTAACAGCTTGGATAACCTCGCGGTAACGGTGTGCGTGCGACTCTCCAGACCGATGACCCGGCCAGAGGCGGCTGCTTGAGGAGCCCTTCGCCATTAAGGCGCTGTCCGGAATGGTGGGACGAGGTGCTTCGCGCATGCGCGAGCGGTTCAATATCAGGGGTGGTCTCTGCGCGGCGGCACTCCAGTTGTGCGCGCTGCTGTGCGCGTCCACGGCAGCCGCCCAGGAATGGACCACCTCGCTCGTCGATATTCATCAGGGCTCTCCGCTCAGCGACCGCGCCAGGGGCCTCGGCAACGGCGGCTACGAGTTGCAGAGCGGAAGCTGGGTATCGTTCACCCGTTGGTACCACGCGAGTTGGGTCGACATGCATGTCGATCTCCTCACCCAGATCACGCCCGATACCGGCATTCTCTGGGGATTTGGCACCGGGGAGCAAGCCGAGAAATACCGCATCGAGCCTAGCCTCAAGCTTGGTTTTCTCACTCAGATCCATCCGAATCCGAACAGCACCCTGTCGCTCTCGGTCACCTCGGTCATCGGCGGCAATCTCACGGAAAAACCCTGCGAGGCCGACTACGGCGACCTGGGAACCTACAGCGTCAACTGCCGGCTCGCGGCGGGCGAGACGGCGCCTGAGGAAACGTTGAAGTATCTGGTTAGCGCCAAGCCGGAGACCATGCATCTCTGGCTGAACTATCGTCTCACTTTCTGATCGCGGGAGCCGCAAATGAAAATCATCTCGTCTCGAATTCGCGATCGCCCGTCCTGGTTCTTGTCTGACTGGAGTATGAACATGTCGGTTAATTCCTTGAAGTTCGGCCTTGCTGCTGCCTTGGCCATCCTTTCGGCACCGATCGCATCGGCGCAGGAGGCTCTCAGCCCGGACGAGATGGCGGCGCTCTGCCATGGTGGCGGGTCCATATGCGTGAGCGCGACGATCCCGGTCGCGCGGACGACGCAGGCCGTGCAGAGCTGGATGAGCCCCGATGTCGGCGCCGCATGGGCAGCCGGCTATAAAGGCCAGGGCGTCACCATCACCATGGTCGACGACTTCAGCAGCACATCACGCTTCTCCGGCAATTTCGGCATCGGCGTGCAGACGCAACGGCACGGCGAATGGACGCGCGAGGAGGCAGGCATGATCGCTCCCGCGGCGACCATCCGCTCCAAGGATTTCTCGACGGGTTCGGCCGTCTCACTGGCCGCCGGCCGCAACGTGCTCAACCTCAGCTACGGCATGTACACCACCGCAGGCTACAGCGCGAACCAGATCGGCTGGGCCCCGGAAGAGGCGTCGATCATCTACTATGCGACCAGGGGATCGGCCGTCGTCTCGAAGGCGGCCGGCAACGACGCGGTCGCCGTCGGTGGCGTCACAGGCGGCCAGCAGGACTATCTAGACCTCGCTTTGATCGGCAAATCGACGGCGATCTTCGTCGGCGCGCTGTCGACGAACGGCACCACAACCAACAAGGCTCAGCTCGCCTGGTATTCCGACTACGCTGGCTCCAACGCGCTTGTGCAGAGCCACTTCCTGGTGGTCGGCGTGGAAGGCGACAAGACTGGTCTTTACGGAACTTCGTTCGCCGCGCCGATCGTCTCGGGCTACGCCGCGATCATCGGCAGCAAGTTCACGAAGGCGACGCCGGTTCAGATCACCAATGACTTGCTCAACACGGCCCGCACCGACACGCTGGCCAACTACGACCCGTCCATCTACGGCAAGGGCGAGGCAAGTCTCTCACGGGCGCTGGCTCCGGTGGCGATACATTGACAGGCGATGGCCGCTCTGGCCGAGCTAAATCTCCAGGGCCTGCGCGGCGCGTTCGATGAGCGCGCCGCGTTCCAGCGTGAAACCCGAGCCGACCCACTCCTTCTCGAGGTTCTTCAGCGTCGCGCCGAGCTTCGCCCCCGGCGACGCGCCAAGTTCGGTCAGGTCGGCGCCTTTGATCGGAAACACCGGCTTTTCCCATTTCAGCGTGAAATTGAGCAAGCGTGAAAAACCGCCGGCTTCCATCATCGCCTGATTGTCCTCGACGGCACGCGTCCGCGCGGCGGCGAGCGCCAGCCGAATGCGATCGAGATAACCGTCGCGATCGCCGTAATAGAGTTTCTTGGCCAGTTCGGTCTCGGTTGCCTTCGCATCCGGAGCGACGGTCAGCGCCCAATGCCGCAGACGATCGGCCTCTCCGTTCGAAAGTCGCAGCCGCTCGCCAAGCGTCTTCATACGCACCGCATCGGGCGGAACGATTGCCTCCAGTCTCAGCATCGGATCGGCGGTCCAGCCGAGATCCCCCGCGGTCCTGACCAGGCCGTGGATGGCATCGATGCCCCATTTCTCGCTTTCCGGCAGCACGGCGGTCAGCACGCCGGCCTGGCGCATCCACAGCAGCGCGCGCGAGGGATCGGGAGACGACAACAGCTTCTTCAGCTCGGACCAGACGCGTTCGGCCGAAAGCTGGGCAAGCCCGTCCTTCAGCCTGGCGCAGGCCTTCAGCCCTTCCGCGTCCGGCCGTCCGTCGCCATACCAGGCAAAGAACCGGAAAAAGCGCAGGATGCGCAGATAGTCCTCGCGGATGCGCGCTTCCGCGTCACCTATGAAACGCAGCCGCCGCGCCTCGATATCGGCAATGCCGCCGACAAGATCGACGACCGTCCCGTCGGCCTCGACGTAAAGCGCGTTGATGGTGAAGTCACGCCGCTCGGCGTCAAGCTTCCAGTCGCGCCCGAAGGCCACTTTCGCCCGCCGGCCGTCGGTCTCGATATCAGCCCGCAGCGTCGTCACCTCATAGGGCTTGCCGCCCGCGATTACCGTGACGGTGCCGTGCTCGATGCCGGTCGGAACCGTCTTGAAGCCGGCCGCCCCGGCGCGTCGGATGGTCTCTTCCGGCAAGGTCGTCGCGGCGATGTCGATGTCGGCCACCGGCTGGCCAAGCAGCGTGTTGCGCACCGCGCCGCCGGCGACACGCGCCTCCTCGCCGCCCTGCTTCAGCACGGCCAGCAATCGCTGCAGGTGCTTGTCACCCAGCCAATCCGCCCTGCCCGAGAGAGACACCTCAGCACTCACGCATAGAGCCTTTCATAGAGCGTGCGGATGATGCCGGCGGTGACGCCCCAGATGCGCTGGTCGCCATAGGGCATATCGTAGAAGAACCATTCGAGATCGTTCCAGAACCGGCTGTCGCGCGCGTGGTTGACCGGGTTCATGAGGAAACTCAAGGGCACCTCGAAGGCCGCGTCGACCTCGTCGGCATTGAGCGTCAGCGAAAAGCCCGGCCGCACCACCGAAAGCACCGGCACGATGCGGTAGCCGCTGCCCGACACATAATCCGGCATGCGGCCAATGATCTCGATGTGGTCGCGATCGAGGCCGATCTCCTCAAAAGTCTCCCGCAGCGCCGCGCCTTCAGGGCCAGGATCGGTCGCATCGATGGTGCCGCCCGGAAAAGCCACCTGGCCGGAATGGCTGCGCAGCTTCTCCGCGCGCTTCGTGAGCAGCACCATGGCGCCCTCGGCACGGTCGACGACCGGGATCAGCACCGCCGCGTCGCGCAGCGGCTTGACGTGTTTGAGCCTTGGATGACCGGGATTGAAGCGATGGTCCCCAAAATCGTCGCCCGGGATGATCGCCGCCTGCGCCGCGACGCGGGCGCGAAAATCAGCGATCGAAAACGGCGCCGACGTCACCTGGTCCATCACGCGCTCAGCCGTTTCAGTTTCTCGGCCGGCATGATCGGATAGACCTCGCCGCCCGAGCGCACGGCGAACATCGCCTTGCCGTCGATGTCGATCTCCTCGCCATGCTCCACCAGTTCATACATCACGGGCCGCGCCACCAGCGCCTCCAGCCGTCCGCGCACCAGCACATACGGCTTCAGCCCGCCGGTTTCGTCCTCGTCGACGAAGCGCAGCGGATGGCCGGGTCCGGCGGCGACGACGTCGCCGACATTGGTGCGGAAGGTGATGACCTGGTCATCGCCACTTCCGGACACGTTCATTTCGACAGCGACGAACGGCGCGTCGGCGACACGGATCCCGACCCGCTCGACCGGCGTCACCAGATAGGTCCTTCCGTCCGCATCCTTGCGCAGCACGCTGGAAAAAAGCTGCACCAGCGGCATGCGCCCGATCGGCGTGCCGAGATAGAACCAGGTGCCGTCGGCCTTGATCTCCATATCGAGATCGCCGCAGAAATCCGGATTCCAGCGCTCGACCGGCGCCGGCCCCTTGCCGGCCCGCGCGGCCCGGGAGATCAGCGCTTCCAGGCCCCGCGCCTCGGTGGCGCCGGTCAGGCTCTGTTCGCCCAGGTTTTGTTGACGATGTTCGCTGCGTTCGGCCATGGTCACGAAATAGTCACTGTTGTCCCGATTGTCAGCCTTGTCCGTCCAAGTCTGTGATTTAAGTTCGAATACAGGCGCCAGGCGAGGCCGAATCGCGGCATTCTGCGACGTTGAGAATGCAGGCCGGTATTTCCAGCCACAAGGATCGAACGGCATGAGCGTAATGATCAAGGAAAGCCCGATCAGCGAAAAAGCGATGATCGAGGAAGCCGAAAAGGCGCTGGCCGACATCTCCAGGGTCCGCGACGCGGTCGGCCGTGTGATCTTCGGCCAGGAAGCCGTCGTCGAGCGCACGTTGGTGGCGCTGCTGGCGGGCGGGCATGCGCTGCTGGTCGGCGTGCCGGGCCTTGCCAAGACCAAGCTGGTCGAAACGCTGGGCATCGTGCTCGGCCTCGATTCGCGCCGCGTCCAGTTCACCCCCGATCTCATGCCATCCGACATCCTGGGCTCCGAGGTGATGGAGCAGGACGAGTTCGGCAAGCGCTCCTTCCGCTTCATTTCCGGGCCGATCTTCACGCAGTTGCTGATGGCCGACGAAATCAACCGCGCCTCGCCGCGCACGCAGTCGGCGCTGCTGCAGGCGATGCAGGAATATCACGTCACCATCGCCGGCGCCCGCCACGACCTGCCCTCGCCCTTCCATGTGCTGGCGACTCAGAACCCGCTGGAGCAGGAAGGCACCTACCCGCTGCCCGAAGCCCAGCTCGACCGCTTCCTGATGCAGGTCGACATCCTTTATCCGGAAATCGAGGCGGAGCGCCGCATCCTGCTCGAAACCACCGGCGTCGACGAGGCCAGGGCCGAGAACGTGCTGCAGCCGGCCAGATTGAGGGAAATCCAGACGCTGATCCGCCGCATGCCGGTCTCGGAAAGCGTCGTCGAGGCGATCCTGAAGCTGGTGCGTTCGGCCAGGCCAGGCCAGGGCAATGCCGAGACGGACAAGCATGTCGCCTGGGGGCCGGGCCCCCGCGCCAGCCAGGCGCTGACCCTGTGCGCCCGCGCGCGGGCGCTATATGATGGCAGGTTGGCGCCGTCGGTCGACGACATCCGTGCCTTGGCCGAGCCGGTGCTGCAGCATCGCATGGCGCTGACTTTCGCTGCCCGCGCCGAAGGCACTTCGGTGCGCGACGTGGTGGCGAAGCTGGCAAAAGGCATCTGATGGGTCGAATAGGCGAGGTCCAGGCACCGGTTGCGACGCGCGACGCGCTCGCCCGTGGCCGGTTGCGGGCTTCACTGGTGCCGGACCTGCTGGTCGAGGCGCGACGCATCGTCAACACGGTGATCGCGGGCTGGCACGGCCGCCGCAAGCGCGGCATCGGCGAGAATTTCTGGCAGTTCCGGCCCTATGTCGAAGGCGACTCCTCTCGCATCGACTGGCGCCGCTCCGCCCGGGACGACCACACCTATGTACGCGACCGCGAATGGGAAGCCGCGCACACCGTGTGGCTTTGGGCCGATCCATCGCCTTCCATGCTCTACAAATCCGCGGGCGCCGGCGTTTCCAAGGAATCGCGCGCGCTGGTGCTGGCGCTTGCCCTGGCTGAGCTCTTGTCGCGCAGCGGCGAGCGCATCGCCTGGCCGGGCCTCACCGACCCGTTCACCGCCCGCAACGGCGCCGAGCGCATCGCCGCCCAGCTCAGCCACGCCGGTGCGCTGCCAGCCAAGCCTGATCTGTCGTCCATTCGCCGCTTCTGCGACATCGTTCTTGTCGGCGACTTCCTCGACCCGGTCGAGGAAACCATGGCCTGGCTCGACGTGCTCGCCCGCCACGGCGTGCGCGCGCATCTGATCGAGGTGGCCGACCCGGCCGAGGAAACCTTCCCCTATGCCGGCCGTACCGAGTTCACCGATCCGGAGACCGGCGACAAGCTGACCGCCGGCCGTGCCGAGATGCTGGCCGAGGAATATCGCCTGCTTTACCGGGCTCGCCGCGACGAACTGGCCGCCTGGTGCAAGCGTCTCGGCTGGAGCTACACTGTCAATCACACCGACCGTCTCGCTTCTGAAGCGCTGGTGCGCGTCCACATGGCGATGACCGTCGATGGCACTAATTTCGGAAGGGCGGTCGCATGAGCTGGCTGCCGCTTTCCTTCGGAGCACCCATGGTCCTGTGGGGCCTTCTGGCGCTGCCGGTGATCTGGTGGCTGCTGCGGCTCACCCCGCCCAAGCCGCAGGTGGAAGTTTTTCCGCCGCTGAAGATCCTCGCCCGGGTCCTGAGACGCGAGGAGACCCCACAGCAAAGCCCCTGGTGGCTGACGCTGCTTCGGCTGCTGATGGCGGCGCTCGTCGTGATAGCGCTGGCCGAGCCGGTGTTCAATCCCCGCGAAAAACTGCCGGCGGAAGGTGCCGCCCTGGCGCTTGTCATCGACAATGGCTGGGCGAGTGCCGCCGACTGGAGCAAGCGCGTCGCCACCGCCGAGCGGCTGATCACCGATGCCGGCTCGAACGGCGTGCCGGTCGTCATTGCCTTCACCGCCGAGAAGCCTAATGCCGAGATCGGTCCCTTCGATGCCTCGGGCGCGCTCGATCATCTGCGCGCCGCCAAGCCGCGGCCGGTTCCCACCGACCGTCCAGCCGTCTACGCCCGCGTCGCGGCCGCCCTGGAGCGCCTGCCGGGCGCCAGCGTCGCGGTGCTGGCCGATGGGCTTGCCGCCAAAGGCGACGAGGCCGCTTTCAAGACGCTGCTGGAAAAGAACGCGAAGCGACTGGTCTGGGCCACTTCCGACCGGCCTTCCCTGACCGGCCTGATTGGCGCCGACAACCAGGTCGACGGCTTCGCGCTGACCGCCATTCGCGCGCCGGGCGATCCGGCGCCGGCGCAGGTCACCGCCGGCGCCTTCGACGACAAGGGCCGCCGCATCGCCGATGCGACGCTGACCTTCGCGCCGGGCGAAGCCACCACCACGGCCACGATGACGGTCCCGTTCGAGCTGCGCAACGATTTCGCCTCGATCGCGCTCGACGGCGAGCACCAGGCCGGCGCCGTGCGCGTGCTCGACGAGAGCTCGAAACGGCGGCGCGTCGGCCTTCTGTCGCAGGCCGAGGCCGACCAGGCGCAGCCGCTTCTGTCGCCGCTCTATTACATCCGCCGCGCCCTGCAGCCCTTTGCCGATCTGGTCGAGCCGTCGAGCGCCGACCTCGCCGACGCCATTCCGCAGCTTCTCGACCAGAAGCCGGCGATGATCATCATGGCCGATGTCGGCACGATCCCGGAGCAGGTCAAGCAGCGGCTGGTGGACTGGGTCGACAAGGGCGGCACGCTGGTGCGTTTTGCCGGTCCGCGCCTTGCCGCGGCCGGCAATGACGATGACCTCCTGCCGGTTCGGCTGCGCAGCGGCGAGCGCGCGCTGGGCGGCGCGCTGTCGTGGACGACGCCGCAGTCGGTCACCGAATTCCCGAAGAATGGTCCCTTCGCCGATCTTTCTCCGCCCTCCGAGGTGACGGTGAGCCGCCAGGTTCTGGCCGAGCCGACGCCCGACATCGTCGAGCGCACCTGGGCCACGCTTGCCGACGGCACGCCGCTGGTGACGGGCATGAAGAAGGACAAGGGCACGCTGGTGCTCTTCCATGTCACGCCCGAGGCGACATGGTCGAACCTGCCGATCTCCGGCACTTTCGTCGAGATGCTGAGGCGCGTCGTGCAATTGTCGCGCAACCAGGGCGCCGCGATCGCCAATGCCGAAGCCACCGCCGCGTCGCTCGCGCCCTATCGCATGATCGGCGCCGACGGCATGCTGACGCCGCCCTCGCCGGATGCGCGGCCGCTGGTGCCCGGCGCCGGCCCGCTGCCGGTAACGCTGGAAAACCCGCCCGGCTTATACGGCTCGGAGACCGGCGTTTTCGCCCATAATCTTCTCAACGCCTCGAGCACGTTCGCGCCGCTGGCGCGGCCGCAGGTTTCGCTGCCGGTTACAGCCATCCCCTATGCCTTCGATGAATCGGAGAACCTCAAAGGGCCGCTGGTCGCGGTTGCGCTCCTGTTGATGGTGCTCGACACTCTGGCCGTGTTCTGGATGGGCGGCCTGCTGACGCGCCGGCCGCGGCGTACCGCGGTGGCCGCCGCAGCAACCGTTCTGGTCGTCCTGTGCGGCCTCCTCGGCCACGCCGATCTTGCCCGCGCCGACGATTCGAAGCCCGGCGATGCCCAGGCGATCGAGGACATTTCGAAAACCCGCATGGCCTACGTGATCACCGGCGAGCCGGGCGTCGATTCGATCAGCCGCGCCGGCCTTGAAGGCCTGACGCGTTTCCTCATCGAGAAGACCGCGCTCGAGCCCGGCCCCCCGGCCGGCGTCGACATCGCCAAGGACGAACTATCCTTCTTCCCGCTGATCTATTGGCCGATCGATGCATCGGCGCCCATGCCCAGCCAGGCGGCGATCGCCCGCATCGACGCCTATATGCAGCAGGGCGGCACGGTCCTGTTCGACACGCGCGACCAGTTTTCAAACGGCATCGGCGCCGCCTCGGCAAGCCCGGCGACGGAGCGGCTGCGCGACATTCTCGCCAATCTCAACGTGCCGCCGCTGGAGCCGGTGCCGTCGGACCACGTGCTGACCAAATCCTTCTTCATCCTTCCGGAGTTTCCCGGCCGCTTCAACGGCAGCCCGCTATGGGTCGAGGCCTCGCTCGACGCCTCGAACACCGAGAACCGTCCCGTGCGCACCGGCGACGGCGTCTCGCCGATCATGATCACCGCCAATGATTTCGCCGGCGCCTGGGCCATCGACGAGAACGGCGATCCGATGCTGCCGACCGTGCCGCCGGACCCGATGCAGCGCGTCTATGCGCTGCGCGCCGGCGTCAACATCATGATGTACATGCTGACCGGCAACTACAAATCCGACCAGGTGCATGTGCCCGTGCTGCTCGAACGGCTGGGGCAGTAGGTCATGAACTGGTCGATCTCCTTCGAACCGCTCATCTCCTGGCCGCTCTTTGGCCTGCTCTTCGTGCCGTTGCTGCTGCTGGCTCTGGTCGGCCTGTGGTTCCGCCAGCGCGGTTCGGCGCTGCGCTTCGTCGCGCTGCTCGCGCTTGCCGCGGCGCTGCTCAACCCGGTGTTCCTTTCCGAGGAGCGCGAGGCGCTGAAGAGCGTCGTCGCCCTCATCGTCGACCGCAGCCAGAGCCAGGACATCGGCGACCGCACCAAGCAGACCGACGAGGCGTTGGCCGAGCTGCAGCAGCGTCTTGCCCGCTTCAAGCAATTCGATGTCCGCGTCGTCGAGGCCGGCAAGTCCGAAGCCGCCGACGACCGCACCGAAACCAGGCTGTTCAGCGCGCTGGAAGGCATCTTCCGCGACGTCCCGCCATCGCGCATCGGCGGCGCGATCATGATCACCGACGGCGAAGTGCATGATGCGCCTGCCGGAGCGCCGGAGTTCAACGCGCCGCTGCATGCGCTGATCACCGGCAACGAGCATGAGAAGGACCGCCGCATCCGCTTCGAGAACGCGCCACGCTTCGGCCTTGTCGGCAAGCCGCTCGACATGACCTACCGCGTCATTTCGACGGAAGGCGATGGCGCTCCGGTGGATGTGCG
>Ga0207694_10002309_pt1 | contig 15596 bp, 9 predicted proteins | sample KBSC34metaG_FD_184353 | JGI IMG/M metagenome (GOLD analysis project Ga0207694, IMG submission 184353) | Corn rhizosphere microbial communities from Kellogg Biological Station, Michigan, USA - KBS C3-4 metaG (SPAdes) (version 2) | ecosystem: Host-associated > Plants > Roots > Rhizosphere > Soil...
CCAGTGCCCGGGACTTGGGTTCGGCGAGCATGCGCCGTACCTGCTGTTCCAGCACGGGACTGGTGTGGAGTTTGTTCTGGTTTGCGATATTGATCAGTTCGTCGTCCGGGATGCTGCTCCACAGCATGAAGGATAAGCGCGACGCTAGTTCCAGATCGGTAATCCGGTAGGGTTGGCCGGGAGCCACGTTCGCGGGTTCCTTTTCGGCGCGCACCAGAAATTGCGGGCTGGCCAGAATGCGGCGCAGCGCCAGTTCGATGCCGTCCTCGAAGGAACCTTCGCGGCGGCCCCCCTGGTAGAAACCGAGCACCCACTCCATATCCGCCGGCGTGGTGGGCCGCCGATAAGCCCGCCGCATCAGCGTAGTGAGAATTTCTTTGGCGCACGGCTCCTCCTGAGCGGCGCTGGACGGCCGGCAGGTATACACCTTGCGGATACTGCGCGAGTCTTCCGGGCGGGTCGGGCTGAAAGGACCCTGGATTCTGAGGACACCGACCGCCGGGTAGTATTGCAACTGCGGGATCCCATTGTCTTCGAGCGACTTTCGTTCAAACTGCTGGATGATGTCCAAACTAGGGCGATAGTTGGTGGCTAAGAACGTGACTCCCACCATGTGCGAGCCGGCTTTCACCGGAAGGCTTACGTCGATCGAACCGTCGTTATCCGAAGAATTTGCCGAACTCAAGCCGACGCCAACATAGTCACGTATCTCCACCGCTTCGTTATCGATGAGGAATTCCAACTTCTCGCCGGGTATAAATTTGCCGAGCCCGAAATTTTGGATGGAGAATTTGTATTCACCATCGGCGGGAAAGCTATGCCGAACCGCCATTCCGCCGCGTGTGCCAAAAGGCAAACCTTCCAGACGCTGGTTCTGCGAAGTATCTCCCGGTGAAATATAGGCCATTTCCGTGGGAGACTTCCAAAAACCGATCGCGGTGCGGGCAATCCTGGTCGCCGCCGTCATGTAGGCCTCGAGAAGGGTGGGCGATATCGTTAGTGAACCGGCGACATTGTCAAAACCTCTGGCCGAATCGTCCGCCGGCAGCAGCGTCGTGACGTCAATCTCTAGATCCAGCAGGTCGCGTACGGCGTTGGCATACTCAGTTCGGTTGAGGCGATGAAGCACGATGGAACCGGGGTTCGGGTGGGTACTGGCTTTACGGTCGATTTGCGCTTCCAGCCAATCTCTGAGTCGTTCGTACTTCGCGAGCGGCGGCCGCGGCATCCCCGGCGGAGGCATCATCCCCGCACGTAGTTTACGAACGACTTGTTCCCATACTTCCGGGTTATCGCCGGCGGCGGCAATATCCGAACTTTGCAGGGAAAAATTGGCCGTCTTGGTTTTATCGTTATGGCACACCACGCAGTATTGCTTGACCAGCGCCTGCTGCTCCGTTGCCGAAGAGGCGTTGGCGCCCGGCGCCGCAGTCTGGCCTGACATAGTCTGCCCCGCTAAGCCAAGCAGGGTGGCTCCGCAAACCACAAGCGTCTGCTTTATCGATTGCTGCCAGAGAGCTGAGTTTCTGTTATGCATATGCCGCTACGTTAACTGGTGCGCCGATCATGGAAATGCTCATGCAAGCCCTTATGCTCGTCGTGCTTTTTGCCCTGCCGAACTGCCGCGGCTTTTTTGTGGGCGGAGGTGAGATTTGCATGGCGGGACGTGTCTGAACTTACAGCACTCAACGAGATCATCTGTTGCAAATCCGTGGTCCCACAACCGGGACACTCCGCCGCCGGGGACGAGGACAGCAACAAGTACTCAAACTGATGTCCACAATGCCCGCATTCGTATTCGTAGATTGGCATTTGAGCGAAGCCTAAAAATTCCCGACCGCCATAAGGGCCCACCTAGCACTCATCGCACATTATTTTATGCGCGTAAAGCCTTGAGCACAATAGTCAATTCGGACCATACCCAGCTTCGCTAGGCACTATTTCGGTTCGGTAGTGCCCAAATGGATCAGATCCTTGTTATTTTCCAGGCAAACGTATTCCAGCAGATCCCAGCCGGGCCTGAACGGGATCTTGAAGCTGGTGGTCCAAGGCTTGGTGTAGGCGCCGGGATCGTCAATGGTCGCTTCGTAGGCCAGCGTATTGAAGTCGGGCCGGCGGTATTTTTCGATTACGTGCAGTTTCTCGGTAGCCGGGTGGCCCACGTAGTCCAGCCAGGTTCGGCCATTGAACCCGATCGTATCGACTACCAGGGTGTCGTTTCCTTCCCAAGAACCAATGGATTCGCCCATCCATGTGGGGTTCAGCTTCTCTTCGGGCGTATGCTTGCGGCCGTCCATGAATACCGTACGATACATGTGCGACGCGCCCTCATAAAGGATAACCAGGCGGTCAGGGAGTTGAATCATCTGGAAGGGATACGGAGTCCCGGTGTAGCGCGGGACCCCTGGGGGCAGACAGTACGCTTCCGGGTCGTCCTTGGATAGGTTCGCGCGGCGTTCGTTAAACTTTGCGAGCGCGGACGGCGTGAAAGGGACCTCAACCGCTTTATCCACCCACTTCGGGTTAGCCCAGTCCAGAACCCAGATGGGGGCCCAGACGCCCTTTCCGCCAAAATCCACTTTCCCGTCTGACAAGCGCGGCGCGGGTTTGGAAGGTTCCTTGGAAGCCGGCTGCCCTGATTGGGCCTCGGCGAAAGCCGCCAACATAACCACACCGATCGCAAACGCGGTAATCGGTTGCTTCATGCGATACTCTCCTTGGCTTGGCAGGCTGTCATCTATTGGCACACCTCAGCAATCGCTTATGGGAGTGTACTGGTAACCCGCCGCACATCGCAATGATCCCAAAGGATCATTGCGGGGAGTCTGAAGGCATTGAATACTATAGACGTATCGACGGCGGCGCACATTCTCGCCGGTGTCGTACGCCCTTTCTGAATGCAATCGAAACTACGCCCGGCATCCCTGGAAGGATGCAGCTCATTCGCATGTAGCGCACTACTGTCTCTCACGATACGCGCCGAATTGTGCCTATACTTGCTTAATTGAGAGGAGTATGCGCGTGCCTTCTGGCAAAATCTTCAAGCGAATTTTCGCGTGCGGGAGAAAAAGCTGGGGCTTTGCCGTTCTTGGATTGCTGGTCTGCCTAGCGGCCCCGAGTCGAGCCGCTGAGCTCGACAGCGGTGGCCTGGACGTCCTGCGGCTTCGCCCGAACTTCTACATGATCGCGGGCGCTGGCGGAAATATCGGCGTGCAGATCGGCTCAGACGGAGTGGTGTTGGTGGATGCAGGGAGCGAAAGCGCATCGGCTCAAGTTTTAGCTGCACTGCGCAAGGTCACCGAACTACCGATTCGCTACATCATCAACACGGGTGCTGATGCAGACCACGTCGGCGGCAACGGCAACCTTTCCAAAGCCGGCCTCACCATTTTCACCAATCTGCTGGGCAATCCTGCACTCGCCGCGGCGATGACCAATGGCGGCGGTGCTTCGATCATGGCGCACGACAGCGTCCTGCGCCGCATGAGCGCTCCCACCGGCAAGACTGCGGCTTATCCCGTTGAAGCCTGGCCAAACGAAGCTTTCTTCCAAAAGCGAAAGACCATTCGCATGAACGAAGAGGCGATCGAAGTTCTGTACCAACCCGGGGCTCACAGCGGTGCCGATAGCGTGGTTTTCTTTCGCGGCTCCGATGTTGTGGTTGCCGGAGACGTCCTCGATACCACGCGCTTTCCGTTTATTGATCTGGCCAATGGCGGCAGCATACAGGGAGAAATCGATGCCCTAAACCGCCTGATTGAATTGGCGGTCCCGCCCACGCCTTTTATCTACAAGGGAGTGGGCACCTATGTCATACCCGGTCACGGGCGAATCTGCGAGCAGCAGGATGTCGTCGAATATCGCGACATGGTCGTCATCATTCGCGACGTGATCGCAGACCTGATGAAGCAGGGGAAAACGCTTGAGCAGATCAAAGAAGCGTCTCCGGCCTTGCCCTATGAGCGGCAATATGGTTCGCAATCCGGCGGCTGGACCACCAACGCGTTTGTCGAGGCCATCTACAAAAGCCTGAGCACCAAAAAGTAACACGATGCCAAATATGTATATGCGACGTCAAATCGCCGCCATTCTACTGGCGCTTCCGCTGTGCGCCCAACCCCCAGGCAGCGCCCCTCCGCCCGTGGGGAAGGCCGCGGCACCCGTCGACCTGACCGGATATTGGGTTTCGATCGTCACTGAGGATTGGCGCTACCGCATGGTCATGCCCGCGGCTGGCGATTACCAAGGCGTACCGATGACCGCCGCTGCCCTCAAAGTTGCCCGCGAATGGGCCCCAGGCAAAGACGGAGACTCGTGCAAAGCCTACGGCGCGCCCGCGCTCCTGCGCGTCCCCGAACGCCTTCACATCACATGGCAGGACGACCAAACCCTCCGCATGGACACGGACGCGGGCAAGCAGACTCGTATTTTCCATTTCGGCGACTGGAAGGCTCCCGCTGGTCCACACACTCTGCAAGGGGATTCCACCGCGCAATGGGAACTTCACCGTCCCCCAGGGCCCGGCATTCCCAGAAACGGATCGCTAAAGGTTTCGACAGCCAATCTGAAAGCCGGCTATCTGCGCAAAAATGGGGTTCCCTACAGCGAGAACGCTACGCTCACGGAATACTTCGATTTGGTAAAAGAAGCCAACGGATCCATGTTGCTGGTGGCCACCATCGTGGTTACTGACCCGCTGTATTTGCGTGAACCCTTCATCATCAGTTCACATTTCCGGAAACAGACCAGCGATGCCGGGTGGAACCCCGCAGAATGTTCGGCCAACTGGTAAGGAAAGGGAGCAGAGGAATGAACGTGAGGCGCCTTAGTTTTTTTATAATGCTGATATGCGCGGCCCTTCCCGCGCTGGCGGAGATCGATCTATCCGGATCCTGGACTTCAAAGAATCACGAAGACGCAATGGAGCGCGGCGCGGGTCCTAACCCCGACGACTGGGCGGGACTTCCCTTCAACGCCTCCGGCCGCGCCAAAGCCCTGAGCTTTTCGCAATCGACCATCTCGATGCCGGAGCGCATCTGCTGGTTCCAGACCCAGTGGCACATCGCCGCTGGACCGTTCAGCCTCAAGATCTGGAGCCAATCCGATCCCGTTACCGGCAAGGTGCTTGCGTGGGTGGTCGGCGGATGGGAAACTCGTGCGCCCATGACCATATGGATGGATGGCCGCCCGCATCCCTCGAAAAATGCTCCACACGATCAGACTGGTTTCACCACTGGCGCCTGGAATGGCGACGAACTGGTAGCCACCACTACTCACATCAAGAGCGGATACATTCGCCGCAACGGTGCCGCCAGCAGCGACCAGGCCATCATCACCACGCATTTCCTGCGTCACGGCGATATGATGACGCTGGCGCTAGAGATGGACGACCCCATCTATCTGACCGAGCCGTATATTCTTACGCGCTCCTACATGTTGACGGCCGTTCCGGTTGACACCGCTGGCCCTCCCTGCATTACAGGAGATGAAGGCGTGGAGTCCGGCACTGTTCCGCATTACCTTCCGGGTAAGAATCCATTCATTGATGAAATGACCAGGATTTACAACATCCCACGCGAGGCAGCCATGGGCGGAGCCGAAACCATGTATCCCGAATTCCGCGACAAGATCAAGGAAAAGTTCACGCCGCCGGCTGCGTGCAAGCGCAACTGCGGAGCGCCTCCCGTCGGACAGAATTAGGTGCACATGAATCCGGTGAAGATCCTGTTGGTGTTATAATCCCCGTTGCTGAATTGAGGGAGGATCGCGGATGACTGAAAACCCGGGCGGGCGTGGTGGTGCGGATCGGCGGGAATCGAAGGGACAGTCGCGCCGCCGATTCCTCGTCATGGGAGCTGGCACAGTTGCCCTCGGAGCTGGTCCGGCTGCGCTCGTTTTACCCGGCCAGACTCCTGCGCTGGGCGCCTTGGACGAGACCACGACGGCTCTGGTCAACGGCCGGATCCACACCATGGATACCGCCAACAGAATCGTCAATACGATCACGATTCGCCACAACCGCATTGTGGCCGTGGGCGGTCCCGCACCGAAGGCGGGAACTGGAGTGCGCATTATCAATCTGGGCGGACGCACGGTCGTGCCCGGGCTAGTGGAACCACACATTCACATAATCAGCCTGGGAAACCGTCCCGGCTATCACACCATCCTCGAGAACACGACTTCGATTCGCGAGGTCCAAGAGGCGCTGGCGGCACGGCGGAAAGACGCACCCGAGGGCGCTTGGATCACCTCGATGGGCGGCTGGCATCCCAACCAATGGGCTGAACATCGTCATCCCACGCTGGCAGAGCTGGACGCGGCGGTTCCCGATCGTCCCGTATTGCTGTATGAACGGTTTACCGGCCCGGCTGTCACCAATAGTATGGGCAAGGCGTTTTTCGATGCCACCGATGCGGCGCCGCCGGTGCATCCGGATATCAAGAAGATCAATGTCGCGGACAATGGCGCCATTGCCGCGGTCGGATTTGCGGGCGGAGGACCGTCGGCTTCGGCCCTATTTCTCCTGCGCCGGATGCAGACCTTTGACGACAAGAAGCGCAGCACCCTAGAAGCCATGCGGTACTCGGCCAGCGTCGGATTGACGGCAAATCTGGACCAGGTGCTGTTTCCGACTCCCGGACCCCTTCATCCGAACCAAATCCTGTCCAACCTCGATCAGTACCGCATGTACGATGCGTGGCTCGCGCTTCACCGCGAGGGCCGGACCATCGTCCGCTTGCAGACGAATTTTCTGCAAAACCAAAATGACCCGGCGCTCCCCGAGTTGAAGGAGCGTTTACGAAACCAGTTTCAGTTCTTCGGCGACGACATGATGCAGACCGGCTCGATCGGCGAGTGGGCGGCTCCCCTCAATAGCGGCGCGGTATGGCGCGAGGCGCAGAGGCTGGTGGGCCAGGCGGGTTGGCGCAACGAAAACGCCGTACAAAACCTGGCGGGTTTAACGCAGGTGGTCGAAGCGTGGGAGGCCGTCAATCGGGAGTTCAACATCACCAAGCTGCGTTGGGTGGTGCACCACGTTCCGGAGGTCAATGCCGATCTGCTCAGCAGGCTCAAGGCGCTCGGCTGCGGCGTGGAGATGGGTGCATTCCGCTGGGTCACGTCGTCTGATCCCAAGGTGGTCGCGGGTCCGGCGTTCCGAACTATCGTCGATCACGGAATCCAGGCGGGCATTCACGGCGACGGCGTCCACATCGCCCCACTGAACCCCTGGCAGCACATTTATTACGCCACCACCGGCATCAACTCCTTCGGCGACCAGGTGAATCCCGGCCAGCACCTCACGCGCGTGGAGGCGCTCCGGCTCTTCACTCGCGACAATAGCTGGTTCCTGCGGATGGAAGACAAGATCGGTTCGCTGGAGACAGGCAAACTCGCCGATCTCGCGGTGTTAGATCGCGATTATTTCGCGGTGCCGGATGCCGAGATCAAGAAAATCCGTTCCGTGCTGACAATGGTGGATGGCAAGGTGGTTCACAATGCGGGGATCGTCTAACTTGACCCCTGGGCGTGAGCGCGCGCTCGGTTAATAGGTTTCAGGCGCTGCGGGGATTGTTCCGAAGTCAGGAATAGGTTAGCCATCACATTCCTCAACCAGCGGCTGGAAGCATCTTGGCTATAGCGCTCGTGCCAGTGCTGCATCACTGGATAACCCGGCATATCGAACGGCAGTGGAAACACTTTGATATCGCCCGAAGCCGTCAGGTGTTGCGCTAACTGCTCAGGCAGAATGACTACATAATCGTTGACTTCCATGATGGATGCAATTCCAAGGAAGCTCGGAACTTCCAGTGCGACTCTGCGGTGGACCTTTTTTAGCTCGAGTATTTTTTCTACGACGCCGTGCCCAGTACCCAGGGTCGTGATCGCGAGATGATTCTCGGCTTCGAATTCTTCGAGCGTTAGCGTTTCCCCAATGCGAGGATGGCCCATACGGGTGGCGCATACGAATCGCTCATTAAACAGCCGCTGATGGCAATACCCGGCGCCCATGGGGGGCAAAAACCCTACCGCCAAATCCAACTCGCCCGATTCCAGGAGTTTGGCTGTGTCAGGACCGATCCTCTGTAGATCGATACGAATCGATGGTGCAGTTTCGCGAAGGTGGCACATCAGCTTGGGCGCCAAGGTTACTTGTGCCGTGTCGGTGGACTGGATCCGGAACACCCGATCGGAAGTTTGCGGACAAAATAAGACTGACTGGTCGAAGGCCGTTAGCAGGAGGTTCTCAGCCTGTCCGAGAATGCGAATAATTTGGATCGCACGTGGTGTCGGTTCCATGCCCTGGGAAGTTCGCACGAACAGAGGGTCGTTGAAGTATTTGCGCAGCTTCGCCAAGCTCATGCTGATGGCCGACTGTGTCAGCTCCAGCCGTTCCGCCACTTGAGACACGCTGCGGGTTCGATGGAGCTCTTTAATCACGGCCAGGAGCCGAAAATCAAAATTAGACAGGATTTGGCGGCGGCTACTGTCAAAGTAGTCACTTATCGCGGGGCTCGAGCTAGGAGCGACAGGTTCGATCACGTATCTACCTCACCGAAAGCGTGCGCGACCACAGTTGCGGAACACGCGTTTGCCTATATTGGGTGAGAGTATACTGCTTGCCTCACACCGTGTCAAAGGTGGAGGCTGCGCTCGCGACCTGCGTTAGAACAACCGCTCCACGACTTGGCCGTCGGGGAGCGGTTCTCAAGGAATCAGAAAATATACTTCAGCGCGAATTGGATCACGCGCGGATTCACACTCGTCGATGTGATCTGTCCGAAGTTGCCCGCCGCGAAATTCGGCAGAGCGTAGATGGCGCCCTGGCCGTAGTTCGGATTGGTGAACTGCGGGTGGTTGAACGCATTGAAGAATTCCGCCCGGAACTGGAGCGTATGATTCTCAAAGATTTTGGTCGTCTTCAGGATCGAAATATCGAAGTTGAATTGGCCGGGCCCTTGGATGATGCCCGTTCCGCTGTTGCCGTACAGCGTGCCGCAGGTAATTCCCGGATTCGCGTCGGCGCATTGTTTCTGTCCGGTTTTAACTGGGTCAGTGGAAGTAGCTGGGATGGAGTAGTAAATGGTTCCATTTGGCGACATGGCTGGCGGGGCAATCAAGGCAGACTTGTTGAACCACCCGGGGCCGAGGCTTGCCCCACCCAATCGATCTTCGACGCTGCCGGGAGTGGCGATGTCGGCATAGGTCATGCCGGGAGCGATTTGGACGCGGCCGAAACCGGCCTGGCTGGTGCCGCTGGTGCCATAGAGCGTACCGGCATTCTGGTCTGCGATGGTCATCGGCGATCCACCCTGCAGGACCGTGACGCCTGACACATTCCATCCGCCGAGCACCTTCTGCAGGACGCCGCTGTGGGTGCCGAAGGGTAGATCGTAGCTGTAATTGGCGACGAAACGCTGTGGACGGCTGAATGTCGCCGGCCCATACTGCTGTGACAGATCACCCGCGTAATTGCTGTTCGCCACGTTGTTGTACTCCACCGTCATGGCTTTGCTATAGGTGTAGGCTCCCTGGAACGTGAAGCCGTGCGAGTATTGCTTGCGGACAGTTACCTGCATGCTGTTGTAGTTGGCATAGGCGTCAAACGCCGTTCCGCGCACACCCACCGCTTGGTAGCCGAGATACGGCACGCGGTACAGAACGTTCTGCGTCGTATTCGTCGTGATGCCGTTGATCGGGTTGGCGACGCTCGCCAGATTGGCCGTGTTGTTGTTGTGGTACTGCTCCATCAAATTGATCGAGCTCGATCCGACGTAGCCGGCTTCGAGAACCCACTGCGAGGCGAACTGATACTGAACGCCCAGGTTGTACTGGCGGATCAGCGGCGTGTGCAAGACCTCGGTCAGGAACGGAATGTTGAGGTTGGAGTTGCAGACGGCCATGGTAGCGGCCGGGTTCTTCAGACACGCCGCCGAGAAATTTGCGTAACGAGACGAGAAGGTGCCCAGTACCGGTGTGGCTGGGAACGGATTGGCTAGAGTCTGGTTATTCAATGAGTTGTAGTCGAGCGTGGCTGAATAGGGGTTGCCCTGCTCAACCGAGTACACGATGCGATCGCCGCCGACGCGATCATAGAAGATTCCTGTTCCGCCGCGTACCACAAGTTTGTTGTTCACCTGATAGGCAAAGCCAAAGCGGGGACCGAAATTGCTTAGTCGCGCGCCCACACGCTCGGTGGTCAGATTCGGGCTGATCCCAACGCCGTCGGGGGGCTGGCCGTAGTGCGAAACGAAGTTGCTAGGAACCACCCATTGGCTGACGCCTGGACCGGAGGTGGTGGGCCCAGTTGGGGGGAGCGGTACCGCCTGAATCCGGCTCACCCAGATCTGCGTCAGGTTTCCATACTTGTCGTTCAGCGCTCCGTTGTACTCCCAACGTACGCCGAGATTGAGCGTCAGCTTGGAACTGGCCTTGAAATCGTCCTGGAAGAAGGCGCTGCCGCCTGTGGCGTAGTAGCCATGGATAATGCCCTGTGGCGCGCTACGTGTGCAGAACAGGCACTGGTTGATATTGCCGGGTTGTCCCGTTGCAGTGTTTTGGGGTCCGCCGACCAGCAGATCGTTAAAGCTTCCCACCGTAAAGTTCCCGCGAGTTCCGGACCAGGTGATGGGCCAAGCGTTCTGTTCCCATTCAAAGCCGGCGCGCATGGTGTGCCGGCCGCGCGAAAGGGAGACTTGGTCGGCGATCTGCGTCTGGTTGGTCACGCTGAAGGTGCCGTTGTTGATACCGCCCAGGATGGAAAAGCCGCTAGCCGAAATCGCGAACGGTGGAGGCAGCACAACACCCGGGACGTTCGGCGTGATCCCCAACTGCGCATTGGTAACGCCGGGAACCGCCTGAGCGTTGGTCTGCGCAAGATTGCGCTGATAGGATGCGCGCGCCTCATTCACAATCGAATTGGTGATGATCGTGGTCAGCTTGAGGACCGAGTTCACATTGTCAAAGCCGAGAAGGCTAGGAGCGCCGGGAAGCTGGCCGCCCAGGGGCGCAATCTGCGGATCGTTGGTATAAAACCAGCGGCCCGCCAGGGTGTTCTTGGGGGTAATCAAATAATCGAAGTTGACCAGTCCCTGGTCTCCGTTGTAGATAGCCGGGTCGGAGAAGGTCGCTTGCCTATAGCCGCTGGTGCCCGACGAGGGGAAGTAGTACTGGCCGTTCGGCAACTTAATGTTCAGAATGGCCAGGGCAACCGGGCTGATGTTGGATCCATTACACGCCACGTTCTGGCTTCCGCTGGGGGTGACGAAGTTGGCGTTTCCGGGATTGTTTGTGGGGCAATTCGCCGCTCCCAGCGCCGCCGCGAATCCGGGTGCCGACCGGTCGCCCGCCGGAATCGGGGGCAGCAGCGCGGTGGTGACGCCCTGGGAAGCCAAACCATTCTTCTGGCGGGTCCCCTGATAGCTGCCGAAGATGAATAGTTTGTTCTTGATAATGGGGCCGCCGATCACGCCGCCGAATTGGTTCTGATTCAATACCTGCTTTACGCCTCCCGCAGCCTGGCAAGTAGCCAGCGCCGTGGGGTTCGCGCCGCAATTGCGGTTACGGAAGAAATCATTCGCGTTGAAGATGGTGTCCCGCAGGAACTCAAACGCGGTCCCGTGAATTTGATTGGTCCCAGACTTGGTAACGACGTTGACGTTCGCACCGGGGTTCCGGCCGTAGCTCGCGTCATACGTCGAGGTTTGAACCTTGAACTCCTGGAGCGAATCGGGATTGGGGATGCCGACTCCTGCGTAAAGACTGGCATCATTTGCGCTGCCGCTATTGGCGAAATTCGTGATATTGACGCCGTCCATCTGGAAGTTATTCTGGCCGGGGTCATTGCCATTCACGCTCATGTTCTGCGTGCCCTTGCCCAGGGCGGTGGCGTTGTTGGCGGTGGTATTTGTGCCTGCCGACAGTGCCAGGATCTGCGTATAATTGCGGCTGCTCAAAGGAAGCGAGGTCACGGTGCGGTTCCCTACGGTGCTCCCCAACGTCGAAGTCGCGGTTTGCAGCACTTCCGTTTGTGCCTCCACCGTCACTTGCTCGCTCTGCGCGCCCACTTCAAGCGCCCGGTCGAGAACCGGCGTCTCCGTCACGTTGACGGTTACCGCTGAGACCTCTGCGGTTTTGAACCCCGCGGCGCTGAAGCGAATTCGGTACATGCCAGGCGGCAGAAGAGCAAACTTATAGTTGCCGTCCGCGCCGGTGGTGGCGCTTCGAACCTGGTTGGTATCCGCGCTCGTCAGCGTTACCGTAACGTTAGGCACCACTGCGCCCGACGGATCGGTTATGGTCCCGGTCAGAGCGCCGGTTCCGGCCGACTGAGCCAGCAGTGACGGCGCGAAAGCGAAGGCGATTAGCGCCAGCAGGAAAAGCACGTTCCGTGAAGCCGGGAACATCTTGGATGTCATAATTTTCACCTTTGGCTTGCCATTTATACGGGTCTAGCTGGCGACAAAGAGGTGCCACCGCATGTATAGAATTCCCCGCGCCGCCTGAAACCCACTATCCCCGGGATGTTACTATCGAACCCCGCCTGCGTCTAGAGCGCTGATACCGGTATCAATCTCATTGATAGTCAACCCTGGCAGATCAAGCGGTAGCAGGACACTGCAAGTTGGTTCGTAGTATTGCCGAGTTACACTTACGGAGAAATCTCTCTAAAAAGGGCTGATCCGCCATGCGCTCCCAGTGCCCACGCAATGTCCCTCAGCGAGCCAGCCCATGCGCATCGCGGATTTCATTTGTAAACTCGATCACGCAGCAGATTTCAAAACGGTGTGGTATTCTCGACCTGAAACTGACACAACCATGAAAGGTAAATAGGATGAAGATTCTCGCCCCCGCGTTGCTCGCCGTACCCATGCTGGCCCTGCTCAGTCTCGCTCAGCAGACGGTCCCCTTCGATCCCACCTTCAAAATTCCTATTGCCCCGCAGGGTCTGGCGAATCTTCCCCTGCCCAAAATGCCGATGGTCTACGACACCGGTGAAGGACAGAAGATCCGCGTGGTAGCAGTTACGCGTGCACTCGAATATCCCTTTGGCCTAGCCTTCCTGCCAGACGGCGGCATCCTGGTCACTGAGCGCGCCGGCCGTCTCCGCATGATCCATGACGGAAAGCTGGATCCCCAGCCGGTGGCAGGCGGCCCGGTTGGATTCGGCACCGGTGAGTCGGGCATGCCAGGTGCGGTTCACGGCTACATGGATGTCGTCTTGCATCCTCAGTTCGCGGAAAATCACTACATCTACATCTCGTACACCAAAGCGCTGGATGAGAAACGAAAAGTGCTGGCCTTGGCGCGCGGGCGTTGGGATGGCAAGGGACTGACCGAGACTCGCGATATTTTCGTAACGGAAGTACCCGGCCCAGGGCGCATCGCTTTCGATCGCAATAACAATGTCTACATGGTGACCACGGGCCAGGATCCGCAGGACCCCAATACGCAAGGCGGCAAAGTTCTGCGCCTGCGCGATGACGGCAGCATTCCCAAAGACAATCCCTTCGTCGGGCAGGCCGGTCACAAACCAGAAGTCTTCACGCTAGGTCATCGAAGTTCTCTAGGATTGGCGATGCATCCCGGCACCGGCGAAATGTGGGAGAACGAAAACGGGCCCAATGGCGGCGATGAGATCAATATCCTGAAGCCGGGTGCCAATTACGGTTGGCCTATTGTTAGCTACGGCCGGACCTATCAGGGGCCCTGGCAGTCGGAACGTCCTGGCCACGCCGGATTTGAGCCTCCAGTGGTTTATTGGATGCCCGCGATTGCGGTCTCCGGCATGACCTTCTACACCGGCGACAAGTTCCCTAAATGGAAGGGCGACGTGTTTGTAGGGTCACTTCGCACCGGTGAAATTCCCGGGACTGGACACCTGGAGCGGATTTTATTCAACGAGAAAATGGAGGAATTGCGCCGGGAGTCTTTATTGGTGGACCTGCGGCAGCGAATTCGCGACGTCCGCCAAGGGCCGGACGGATTGCTGTACGTGCTGACCGATCAGAAAGAAGGCGCGCTCCTGCGGATTGAGCCCGCGCAGTAGCACTGCGGCGCGGGAACTTGACCCGCAGCCCCGAAAGGCCGCGGGTCTGTTTTAGGGGCACTAGAACAAATACTTCAGCGCGAATTGGATCACGCGCGGATTGACGCTGGTGGTTGTGATCTGTCCGAAGCTACCGGACGACCGGTCGGGAATCGAGTTCGTAAGGAAGCCCCCATTGCTGTTGGGGTTGTTGAACTGTGCGTGGTTGAACGCATTGAAGAATTCGGCGCGGAATTGCACCGTTTGTTTCTCGGTTACCCGCGTAGTCTTCAGGATGGAGATGTCCCAGTTGAACTGACCCGGTCCTAGTAGAATGCCGGTGCCCGAGTTGCCATAGCCGGTCCCGTCTCCGATAGTGGGCGCGGCGCAAAACGCGCTGCGATTCAGGTAGCCGGGACCGCCGCTGTTGCCGCCCAGTCGCTGTTCAATTCCTCCCGGTGTCGCGATGTTCGCATAGGTCATTCCGGGGCACATTTGAGCCCGTGCGTAACCCGATTGGTTGCCACCACCGGCGGTGCCATAAATGGTGCCCGCCGACGTATCCCCGATCGTCATCGGAAGACCATTCTGGACCAGCGTCACACCAGACACGTTCCACCCCTGGAGTAGCTTGCCCGCGACGCCGGTATGGGTTCCAAACGGCAAATCGTAGGCGTAGTTCACCACGAAGCGCTGCGGGCGAATGAAGGTGGCCGGACCGTACTGCTGAGCCAGATCGCTCGCGTTGTTGCTGTTGGCGGTAGGATTCGCGGAAATGTTGCTCAAAACGGTGAGGCCTTTGCTCCAGGTATAAGCCGCCTGCATCGTCAGTCCGTGCGAAAGTTGCTTGCGGACGGTGGCTTGCAAGCTGTTGTAGTTGGAACTGCCGTCGAATGCCGTGCCGCGCACGCCCACCGATTGGTACCCGAGATACGGCACGCGATAGAGGATGTTGTTGACCGAGTTAGTCGTGACCCCGTTGATCGGGTGACTCGGGCTGGCCAGTCCGGGCGTGTTGTTATTGTGATACTCGTCCAGGAGATTGATCCCGCTGGATCCTACATAGCCAGCTTCCAGCACCCACAAAGGTGCAAACTCATACTGGAAGTTGACGTTGTACTGGCGGACCAGCGGCGTATGGAGGACCTCGGCCAGGAATGGGACATTCAGGTTCGAATTACAACCCGGCCCCAAGTCGTTCGCCAGGCAGGCTGGCGAGAAGTTCACATAGCGAGACGAAAACGTTCCAAGGGTGGGCGTAGAGGGGAATGGGTTCTGCAGAGTCTGATTGTTGGGGATATTGAAATCCACCGTCGCAGAATAGGGATTCCCCTGTTCGACAGCATAGATAATGCGGTCGGCGCCCACGCGGTCATAGAAGATACCCGCTCCGCCGCGGATCACGAGTTTGCTCGCGGCCTGGTAGGCAAACCCGACGCGCGGCGCGAAGTTGCTCAGCGGGACCCGCGTCCGGTTCGGGCTGTCCCGGTCATTAATGAGAACGCCGGCGGGCGGGTTCCCGTAATGCGAAACGAAGTTGTTGGGCACCACCCACTGGCTCACACCGGGC
>Ga0207694_10002315_pt1 | contig 15573 bp, 13 predicted proteins | sample KBSC34metaG_FD_184353 | JGI IMG/M metagenome (GOLD analysis project Ga0207694, IMG submission 184353) | Corn rhizosphere microbial communities from Kellogg Biological Station, Michigan, USA - KBS C3-4 metaG (SPAdes) (version 2) | ecosystem: Host-associated > Plants > Roots > Rhizosphere > Soil...
TTGCAAACTTTATCGCCAATTCCGGTGGATTTTTCTTCGCGTCCGACATCATGGGGAGCAATGGGAATACGGGCAACGTTGCTGCGATCGGCACCACAACCACCACTCCCGAGCCGATTTCCTCGGCCCTGGTAGGCGGCGGTCTCCTTTCGCTCTTCTTGCTGCGCCGTCGGGCCCGTAAGTAACACTCGGCCGACTCGGCTGTTGCAACTGCAATTCTTCCGTCAGGGCAGGCTTCAAGCCTGCCCTTATTATTTTGGGTCGCGCCAAACGGCTTATCACCGCTCGAACTTAAGTTGATATACTGAAACCGGAGGTCTGGATGCCATCTCGTCGCCGCTCGTTTCTTCTGGTTCCGCTCTTTCTAGGATTGTGTGCGCTCAGCGTCTTCCTAGTGAGTGTTAAGCATGTTTCGGCGGCATCGCCCAGCGACGATGCTGTCGGGCAGAGCATGAAATCCTTCACCTCCGTATTCGACGCGGTGGAGCAGAACTTCGCCGACAAAGTGGACGCGGACAAAGCGGTTTACAATGGTGCGATTCCGGGCATGCTGCGCACGCTCGATCCGCACTCCAATTTCTTCGATCCCAAAGCTTACGCGGCCCTGCGCGAAGATCAGCGCGGCCAGTATTACGGGGTGGGCATGCAGGTAGGTCCGCGCAGCGGCAAGACCATGGTGATGTGGCCGTTTGAAACTTCTCCGGCCTATCGCGCTGGGCTGCGCCCGGGTGACATGATCATTCAGGTGAATGACAAAAAGACCGAGGGCCTCAACACTTCTGAGATTGCGGAGCTTCTGAAAGGCCCGCGCGGCACTAAAGTGCAGGTCACTGTGAATCGCGAAGGCAACGCCAAGCCAATCACTTTTGACATTATCCGTGACGCCATCGCCCGGCCGAGCGTTCCCGAGGCCATCTGGCTGAAGCCCGGCATCGCCTACATCAACGTCACTCAGTTCGGCGAAAATACCAGCAAGGAATTCGAAGAACAATTCCGCAAGCTGGGCGAGAACAACATTAAGGGCCTGGTGCTCGACCTGCGTGGCAATCCGGGCGGATTGCTGAACGAAGGCGTCGAGGTGGCGGGGCACTTTCTTAAGAAGAATGATTTGGTGGTGAGCCATCGCGGGCGCGCCCAGCCGAACAAGAATTACTATGCGCGTTCCGATAACGGCGGCAGAAGCTACCCGGTGGTTGTCGTGGTGAACCGGTCGTCGGCTTCGGCGGCGGAGATTGTCACCGGCGCGCTGCAGGATCATGACCGCGCCTGGGTGCTGGGCGAACCGACGTTTGGCAAGGGTCTGGTGCAGACCGTGTTCCCGCTGAGCGAGAATACGGGACTGGCGCTGACCACGGCGCATTACTACACGCCTAGCGGCCGTTTGATCCAGCGCGATTATTCCAACATCTCGTTCCTGGATTATTACTACCGCACGCGCAACGAACAGAAAGATATGACCGACGTGAAGATGACCGATAGCGGCCGCACGGTCTACGGCGGCGGCGGCATCACGCCGGATGAAAAGTTCGAAGCGGCGAAGCTCAATAAGTTCCAGATTGAAGTGCTGCGCAAGTTCGGCTTCTTCAACTTCTCGGCGGCTTATTTTGGACCGCGCGCCGACGCGCACCTGCCCAAGGGCTGGGAGCCGGACGAAAACCTGGTCAACGACTTCCATGCGTATCTGATGAAGAACGGCTTCGAGTTTAGCGAGGCTGACTTCACGGCCAATCATCAGTGGGTGAAGGAGCAGCTGAAGCGCGAAATGTACATTACAGCGTTTAGCTGGGAGCAGTCAGTACGCGTGAACATCCAGCAGGATCCCGAAGTCGCGCAGGCCATCGAGGCGCTGCCCAAGGCGGTCACGCTGATCGAGACTGCGAAGAAGCTGTTAGTGCAGCGGATCACGCAGCAAGAACATTTGCCGCGCTAGTCTCGCGCGCTAAGATAAAAGTTGGCCCCCCAGATTACCGTCCTCGACGCCGGAGGACAATACTGTCATCTCATCGCCCGCAAGGTCCGCGAACTGGGCGTTTACGCGGAGGTGGCTCCTAGCGAAACGCCGGCGGCAGAGCTAGCTGGGCGCAAAGGGATCATCATCTCTGGCGGTCCTTCCAGCGTTTACGATCCCGGGAGCCCCAGCATTGACCCTGCGCTGCTCGATTCCGGATTCCCGGTCTTAGGCATTTGCTATGGCCAGCAGTTAATGGCTCACCTGCTACGCGGCTCCGTCGAGAAGGGCGACAAAGGCGAGTACGGATTCGCCCAACTGGATCTGGCGACGGGGTCGAACTCTCTGTTTCGGGGAGTCTCCGGACGCCAGCAGGTTTGGATGAGCCATCGCGATCTGGTGGTCCAACCGCCCGCTGGATTCGAGGTCCTCGCCACCACTGCTACCTGTCCCGTCGCGGCCATGGGTTCTGCTGCGCAGGGACTGTATGGGGTCCAGTTCCATCCCGAAGTCGCGCACACGCCGTGCGGCAAGACCATCCTTTCGAACTTCCTGTTCGACGTGTGCGGCTGCGCGCAGGACTGGGACCCTGCAGGCCAACTGCGCTCGCTCGAAGAGCACATCCGGCAGACAGCGGCGGGACGCAACGTGTTCTTCTTTGTGAGCGGCGGGGTCGATTCCACGGTGGCATACTCACTGTGTTTGCGAGCACTCGGCCCGGACCGCGTCCACGGCACCTATGTCGACACCGGTATGATGCGCGAGGGTGAAACGGAATTCGTGCGTGCGCATTTCGCAGCGCTCGGCTCGCGCTCCTTCTTTGTGGAGGATGCGCGCGAGCTGTTCCTCTCCGCGTTGGCGGGTGTCACCGAGCCTGAAGGGAAGCGGCACTTGATCGGCGAGAAATTCGTCGAGGTGCAGCAACAGATTCTCGAAAGTGAACACTATCTTGACGGACGCTGGATTCTGGGCCAGGGGACGATTTATCCTGACACCATCGAATCCGGCGGGAGCGCCAAGGCAGATCTCATCAAGACCCACCACAATCGCGTTGCCGGTATTCAGAAGTTGATCGACCAGGGGCGCATTATCGAACCGCTGTCGTCTTTTTACAAGGATGAGGTCCGCGCGATCGGACGTGAGTTGGGGCTCGCTCCAGAACTGCTTGACCGCCATCCGTTCCCCGGGCCCGGCCTGGCGATTCGTTGTCTGTGTACGGACTCGGAAGCGACGCCGGAGCGAGTGGACGAAGGCTGGATCGTTCCAGTGCGCTCGGTCGGTGTTCAGGGCGACTCACGCACCTACCGGCCCGTGCTCGCGGTGGAAGCGGTTCCGGGAACCGAAGATCAGGTTGCCGACCTTACCAACCGGCGTCCGGATGTGAACCGGATCATTGGCGTCGCGCACACCTGCCAGCCCATCGGGAGTCTGCGGGTGATGCCCGCGTACCTCACCGCCGAGCGCATGGAACGCCTGCGCCGCGCGGACGCCATCGTGCGCAAACTCTCGCACAAATCCAGTTTCGATCAGACGGTCTGGCAATTTCCCGTGGTTTTGATTCCACTAGGCATCCCGCAGCGGCCCGATTCGGTGGTGCTGCGTCCTATTGACTCCGTGGATGGCATGACGGCGCGCGCGGTGCGTCTGCCAGCGGAGTTGTTAGGACGAATGGTGCGGGAGCTGATGCACGTGGAAGGTGTGGCCGGCGTGTTTTACGATCTCACCAACAAGCCGCCGGCCACCATTGAGTGGGAATGAACTATTCTTTCTTCTTGCCCATCGCCGGACGATCTGACGTCGACGGCGGGACCATGCCCTTGGCGCGATAATAAACCACGATCTCACCGTACATTTCCGTGGTGTGGATCACGTTGAAGTACAGCGCGCCTAGCCGGCTGCGCTCTCCGCCAAACATCTTGATCATCTGGGCACCCGAGGCATCAGTGAGACCGTCGTAAGCCGTATCGCAGTAATCGTACGATTCCTTAAGCGCAGCCATCACGTCCGCCTTGGAGGCCTTGGTCCGTTCCGCCTCACCGCGCTTCTGCTCGCCTTTCACGGCGCCGCAGATGGCAAGTTGCACATCGGCGATGTGCCCTATGACTTGGGCAAACGTGCGCGTGTTGCCTGCAGTGGGCTTGAAGCTGTAGTCGGCGTCGCCCATCCGTTCGGCCGATTTCATAATCGTGCTCTTCGACTCCGCGTATTGCATCTTTAGCTCGGTGGTGAGCGGATTTTGCGCATACAGAGCCGCCGCACCCGCTAACACCGCGAGCATCATCATCTTGGATTTCATGGTTTTGCGTTCTCTCCCCTATTTGTATCTGGTGTGGATGGCCTGACTCGGCCCGACTTTATTTTACCGGGTTTTGAGGAGGTTATCGATGTTTTGCAGGTTCTGGCGGGCGAATTTGGCTTCTTCAAGATCGCCGTTTAGATCGATCATGGTCTGGAAGTGTTTGCGCGCCGCGGCCAAAGTTTCGAGACTGCCGTTGGCAGCGGCTTCGCGCGCGTAGCACAGAGCTAAGGCGTAGTGCGTGTAGGCGTCGTTTGCATCGTACGCGAGCGATTTCTGGCAGTAGGCGACGCCGAGTTCAAAATGCCCTTGCTTGCGCTCGGAATCGCACAAACCGAAATAGGCGAGGCTGCGCATGTCGCGCCAAGTGTCGGTCTGCGCGGCGCGCTTCTTGCGGCCTACGCCGGCCAGGAATCCGAGCACATAGTAATTCATTTTTCCAGCGAGCTTGCTGTCGTAATCACTCAGGCGCAGATATTCGGTGTACTCGCTTGACGACTCCGGAAATTGCGAGCTCAGGCGCAGACTCTCGGCCAGCCACAAGTGCGGCTCGGCGGCGGCGGGAGCGAGTTTGATCGCAGCGCGCGCGGTCTCGATCGATTGCGGATACAAATCTTTCATGCGGTACGCCTGCGCCTGCATATAGAGCGCGACGGCACTGGTTTTGTCACGCTGCGTCACTAGATTTAACTGGCGAATGGACTCATCGACGGCTCCGGTATCGAGCAGCATGCCGGCGAGGCTAACGCGCGCTTCCAGATAATCCGGATCGATGGCGATGGCTTTGCGCAACGCGGCTTCGGAGCGCTGCTCGTCGAACAGCGAGTTGTAGGTGCGTCCCAGATAGAGCGCGGCCTGACTGTAGGTGGGATCGATCTGCAGAGCTTTTTCGAAGTGCTCGGCGGCTTTCTTGTAGTTATCGGCGAAGCCTTTGTTGTAGAGCGCGAGGCCGTCGTTCAGTTCATCGACCGCAGCTTTGGTGCGGCGGCGCGCGATCGAGATCTTTATGCTTACAGTAGAATCGCGGCCTGGATAAACCACTTCGTCACGGGGGCCGTCGGGTTCGTATCCCATCTTCACGCCCTGAATGGTGTGGCTTCCCGGACGCATGCCGGGCAACCGCAGGGTGGCGCCTTTGCCGACGATGCCGCGCGAGGTTCCGTCGACGAACACTTCGACGCCGTCCATGTTGGATTCGAAGATCAGCGTGCCGTCGACCGGCGGCGGTTGATGCGCTACCCGCAGTCCGTTGGGTAGAAACGCCAGCAGCATGTTGGGATCGAAGCTGCCGCGGTCGGACGTGGGATTCTGCTGTCCCTTGGTCGCTTCGCGCACATTTCGGCGGACGTAATTCGAAAGCTCATCGGCGGTCACGATGCCATCGCCGGACTCGTCGGCTTCACCCTCCAGACCTTTTACGACGTAATACGTAAAAATGCCGTGGCCGCTGCCCCAATCCTTGCTTTCGAAGGAGCGCTCACGATCGCGGCTGGCGGTTAGCGAGAACATCGAACGCGACATATCCAGCAGGCTTTGATTAAGCGCCTGCGCTTCAGCGTCGGGAGTAATCGCGCCACTGTGGCACGCGTCGGTCAAGAGCACCTTCCATTTCGCTTTGATGCGCGATCCGGCCACTTGGCCCAGCGTGTCCATCGGGTAACCGGTGCCGGGAATGTTCGCGGGATCGAGATCGTAGGGGGCGAGATAGGCACGGCCTGCGGAGATGAAGCCGTGGCCGGCGAAATAGATCACTACGCGATCGTCTTCCTTAGCCACCGACGGGAGCCAGGTTTCGAGCTCGCGTTTCAGGTTCGTCATGGTCGCTTGCGCGCCGGAGAGACGGTGAACGTTCTCGGCGCGGAAATTACCACCCTCGGGACTGATGAGGATGGAATAAATCGCGTCGGCGTCGCGTTCAGAAAATTCCAATTGCGATTTGGACGGCAGATTCTTGTAGTTGGCGATGCCGACGATCAGGGCATAGCCGCGCGGCACAGCGACTGAAGGCGCTGGTGCGGTGTTGTTCTCTTCGTACTTGAGATCGCGGCCCTTCTTCTGATCCTGCTTGGGCTGTTGCGCCATTATGCAGGCCGCCAAACCAATCAGACTAGCGATGCGCCAGACGGAGTTCATACACCACCGGTCCTGATAACGGAGCTGGTGAAGACACCACCACGCTCTCTTTGCCAATACTGTTGTCCTGAATGAAGAGCAGTTCGCGCGGCGTGGGCTTGACTACGCCGTTCATATTCTCGGGAAGCTTGCCGGCGGGCTTCACGCCCGCTGATGTATCCACGCAATCGCCACGGGATTTGAAGATAGAATCGTCGCAACGCGGGGTCATCTGTAAGGGCCGGTCGGCGGGCGCGATCGGCGGAGGCAGCGGCCGGTATTGTTTGCCCATATCCACAGGGCTCACCAGCCAATAGACCACGTCTTGGCCGGGCGGGCCGCTCACCTTAAAATAACCCTGTCCGGCCGGCACCACGTAATCTTTTGCCGCTTCCACACGGTTGTTGCTGCCGGTGTCCGAACGCGGGAATAGTAATTCATAGTTGCGCGATGTGCCCATGTTGATTACGTACAGATAACCAGCAATGGACGACGAAAAACGAAAGCGCAGCTTTTCGCCGGACTCGAAGACGTGCGCGGGGTTGACGGCGATCCAGCCTGCTGAATCCTGGCGTTCAACCGCGACGCGGATGCGCTGCGGTTCTTGCGCCCACAGAGAGCTAACGGAACTCAACGCGACGAGGGCAAAGAGGCGCATCACTGATGCTTCAACTTCAGATCCACTACTAAGCGCGCGTCGGGTGCGGAACTGCGATTCACTACGTAAGCCGCCGTCTCAATCTTGACGGGCGCGCCGTTCTGCGAGACGACCTTTTCGTTTTCGACTTTCTCGAAAATCAGATCGCGCGATTGCATCTGGCTGCGAATGTGGGCAACGACATCGTCGCTCACCGTCGCTTGCGCCATCAGGACGCGGTTTGATTCGGCGGCTGGCTTGACTACGGTTGGATCTGCCGGAGCGGTTTGGCCGCCCATGGAATAAATCAGCTTGTCGAGGCTCGGCTCCGGCTGGCGCGACAGTACGAAGAACAGTTTTTCAGTGCCCGCCTGTTCATCGAAAACGAACTGGCCTTGGTTGCCTCCGGGCACTAAGCGGGTTTCGCCGCGGTGCACCTGATTGCTGCCGTTCGAAACTTCACGCGACGGGAACAAGACTTGCCAGTTGCCGCTGGACCCTTGCGCGACCACATATAGATAACCGGTGGAATTCGCTTGCGCCTCCAGGCGAATGCGGTCGCCTGAATGGAAGACGGTGTCCGCGTCCACTTCCTGGTACTCGCCGGCGGCGTTGCGCTTTAGCACGCTGTAGCGCATTCCCAGCGGTCCCGTAGCGGGCTTATCGACGACCGCTTGCGTCGGAGCAGACGAAGGTGGCTGCGTAGGCGCCGGACTCTTCGCTGGCGTCTTCTTCGCGATGGTTTTCGGCGCGGGTGCTGCGGGCGCGGGCGCTGCCGCGGGAGGTTTCAGGGCAGACGCATCCGGTGGAGGCGTATAGAACAACTCGCGCGCCCGCAAGGACGCGGTTCCCTGCCCCCACGCCGCCGTGGCGGCCAGGGCCAGCAGCAATAACGATTTCATAGGCACCTCTTCGACCATGTTAGCTCCATCCTGATACGCGCTAATCTATCGGCAATCGGCTCGCGGCGGGCTAGCCCGAGGCGGGATCTAAGGTGTTTTCCCTAAAACGTCGCGTTCAGACGGATGGCGAAATTGCGGCCGGCATCGACGGCCGTGCCGGAGAGCACTCCGGCGAAGTTAATCAGGTTAAGGCGGTCAAACACATTGAAGACGTCGCCTTGCAGGCGCAGAGTGCGGTGTTCGTGCTCATACAGATTCACGCCGACCGAGACGTCGAAGGACGCCGAGGGGCGCACGCGGCCGCGGTCGAAGTTCACCTTGCTCAGGATCAGCGCACCATATTGCTGAGCGGTGAAATCCGGGTCGGCGGGTCCGTCGATTTCAAAGGGCAACCCGCTGTTGTAACTGCTCGCGACGGCGAACCACAGGCGCCGGTGCGCTTCGACGCGGAAGCGGGCACGCACGGTGTTGCGCTGGTCCTGCGAAATCGGAAACGAGCCGGCGCCCACGACCGCCGCCGCATCGTCGCCCAGGAACAAACCGCCGGCCACGGGAAGCTGGCCCCGGGCGAGCATGTTCGAATAACTGACGTATCCCGAGAAGCGGCCCCAGCGCGGGACTTCAACTTTGGCCTCGTAGCCGTGAATATCGGCGTGGCTGAAGGAGATGGGAAAACTCACGCCGGTGTTGAAGAGCAGCGAATCGTCAGAGAAATTGTCGACGCGGCGTAGATACCAAGTGCCGTCCAGGCGCAGTTTGCCCAGCAGGCTCTTCGAAAACCCCGCCTCGTAATAGTTGCCGCGTGCGGGGCGCAGCGGAAGAAACGCACCTTGGCCGCCGAGTTGATCCACTAAATCGGTGCTGGCGAGCAGCAGGTTTTCGATGGCAGGCGGCTGGAAGATGCGATCGTAGGACGCGCGCAGCACTAAGCCGGCAGACGGCACCGAGTACGCCGCACCCAGCCGCGGGCTCCACGCGGTTTCGTCTTCAACAATCCGGTAGTGATCGACGCGCACTCCCGCCGTCACTGCCCAATTTCCGCGGTGCCATTGGTCCTGCACGAACGCCGATTGCTGGCGCCCGCTGCGCTGATCTACGAAACGGAACACTGGCGGAACGCTGGGGTCGAAAATATCGACGCCATCCAGGCTGTAGGCGGTGATCAAGTAACCGAAATTCTCGCGAATCGAATCGAAGACGGCATCCGCGCCGGCCTTGAACTCATGCGATCCCAACTTCACGGAAATGCTTCCACCCAGATAGCCTTCGCGGAAGCCGCGATCCTGGGCGGGCAGAATCGGCGTCGACAACGGGTTCGCCCACAATTCCGCCGAAGTATCGCGCATCATGCCGCGCAATTGCAGGATCACGTTCGGTGAGAACAAATGGGTATGCGATACCTGACCTAGCGTCTCCGCGGCGGAGCGGTCCTGGCGCTGGCCGGCGGCTTCCTGCAGGAGTTCGTCGGGGACCTGGAAGCCGATGCGGTGCGAAGTGAAATACATTTGCGTCGAATCGGCGGCGTTCCAGTTACGTTCGAAACGGCCCGCGACGGAACCGCCCGAACCATGATTGGTGAAGTTCTCTTGTACCGGCGGATCGAGATAGCGGTCCGTCAGAAAGCCTTCGCCGCTGATGCCGAAATTGTTCTTGCCTACGCCATATTGAAGCGAAGCGAAACCGCTCTTCTGATCGAAACTACCGCCTTGCAGGTTCGCTTGCCCGTGCAGGCCGGGGACGGCGAACCGATCGGTCTTGATTTCCACGACGCCTCCCAGGCTGCGCCCGAATTCGGCGGGGAACCCGGAAGTGCGCATGGTCATCGACTCAAACTCATCGATACCCAGACTCTGCGCGAAGGCCGGCGAGCGGTTGTCGTAAAGCGGAATGCCGTTGATCACATACTGCACGTCGTATTCGGAACCGCGCGGATGCAGCACACCGTTGGCTTCGAGCAGCCAGCCGGGCTGCGCGTTCACGATGTCGATCACGGAGCGGCCGGGCGCCGAGCTGGCGCGCGTGCGGAACTGATCGGGACCGGCGAACTGCGTGGCGCTTATGGCTGCCGGGTTGATCAGAGTCTCTTGTTCGCGGACCACCACTGTGGTTTCAACCGGCGCGACCGTCAGAACGACGGTCTGGGTGATGGGAGCTTCCGAGCGAACCTCCATGCGGATGATTTTCGGCGCGAATCCTTCCCGTTGGACTTCGATACGGTAAATGCCAAAGGGCAGCGTGCTAAAGGTGTGGAGTCCTTTGTCATCGGTCCGAAACTCGCGGCGGACACCGGTGGCTAGGCCCTGGATGGATCCGGACGCTTCGATCGCGGCATCCGAGGCGTCCTTCACCTGCAGACGGATTTCGCCCGATGAACTCTGCCCGTAGGCGAGAGCGGTGGCGAGGCACAACCCGGCGATGAAGCGAGATCCCACTTATTCAAGGTACTTCAAATCGGGGTTGGGGAAGGCGCCAGGCGATGCGGGGCTTTTTGTCCTCCATTTCGCGCCGCATTTTCCCAACCCAGTAGGTTGCCAAAATCCCGGCGGCGATGAAAATCAGGATGCCGGTAAGAATTCCCAGAGCCGTTTTGAGCATCAAGACTGCGTTTTATGAAAGGCAAAGAAGAACACGGTAACGGTGAGGGCGGCGAAGGCATAGATCAGGGCTGTGAGCAAGGTCACCACGGCAATCAGGCCGCGCGCGAGGCTCAGTAAATCGAGGATGAAATCGCCCACCAGCAGAATCGTTAACAGAAGTGTGCCGATGAATGCCAAAAACGATGCATGCCTGAGAGTCATGACTGGAGTATGCAGGCTGGCGCCGCGGGCCGCAAGGCCCTTGACAAGTTCTATACTTCTACTATTATAGAATTATGGAATCGTCGCAGGATATCACTCGTTACGCGGATATGTTCACTGCCATGGGAACCGAATCGCGGCTGCGCATCATGCAACTGCTTTTGTCGGCGCATCCGGAGGGTCTGGTGGTAGGCGAGATCATGGCGGAACTCGATATCTCCGCCTCGACGCTGTCGCATCATCTGGAAAAGCTGAAGCATGAGGGGCTGGTGGATGTCAGCCGCGAGGGTACGTTTCTGCGTTATAAGGCGAATACGCCGGCCTTGCAGGAGCTGCTCGGGTTCCTTTACGCCGAGTGCTGCACCCGCAACAAAGCGATTAAACCCAAGACCATCATGACTATTTGCAAATAGGAGAAAACCATGCCAGACATCAAGGAAATCGTTCGCGAGAAATACGGACAGGCCGCGTTGCGCGTCACCACCGGCGGGAGTTCGTGCTGCGGCGCGGCGGCGGCTTTGGACGGCTGCTGCGATCCCATTACCAGCAATTTATATGATGCCGGCCAGACCGGGAGTTTGCCGGAGGCGGCGGTGCTGGCGTCGCTCGGATGCGGCAATCCCACGGCGCTGGCGGAGTTAAAAGCTTGTGAAACGGTGCTCGACTTGGGATCGGGCGGCGGCATTGACGTTCTGCTTTCCGCCATGCGGGTGGGGCCAGGCGGCAAGGCGTATGGTCTGGAGATGACGGATGAGATGCTGGCTCTGGCGCGCGCGAATCAGCGCCAGGCCGGTGTCGAGAACGTCGAGTTTCTGAAGGGCGAGATCGAGAACATCCCGCTGCCGGATAACTCGGTGGACGTCATCATCTCAAACTGCGTCGTCAACCTGAGCGCCGATAAGGACCGGGTTCTCCGCGAGGCGTTTCGGGTGCTGAAGCCCGGTGGGCGGTTTGCCGTTTCCGATGTCGTCACGCGCGGCGAGATGCTGCCGGAGATTCGGAGCAGCATTCTCATGTGGGTTGGCTGCGTAGCCGGGGCGCTCGAACAGAATCAATACAAGGACAAGCTGGCTGCGGCCGGCTTTGCGCAGATCGACATCGAGCCGACGCGTATCTATCGCACGGAAGACGCGCGCGCGTTTCTCACCGGCGAAGGGATCGACGTGGACGCCATCGCGCCGCAGGTGGATGGCAAGTTTATGTCGGCTTTCATCCGCGCTGTGAAGCCTATCGCGTGCTGCGGTCCCGGATGTTGTTCCTGAGTTTACTGAACGCCGCTGCCAGGCCGGATCGCGTTGTAGACGCCGGGCATGTACGGGTCAGTCGTAGGAGGAGGCGCCTGGATCAAAGGAACTCCGGTCTGGAAGAACACCGGCATGGAGGCCGACGATTGCGTTGGGTTAAATCGAAAAGCAATCATCGATAGGTTGCCCGTCGCGGAGTAGAATTCGGCCAATCCCAGGTGCCCTAAAATCTGCGGAAACTGCTGCGACAAGACGAAGGTCATGTGGCCCATGGCGGGCACGGTGGGGAGCGCGTCGATGGAGATCAAGCCATCGGTAGTCTGGAAGCCAACGCTGACAGATTGGGCGGTCGCGGTGGGGTTCACAATCGCGATGGCGGACACAAAACCGGCATGATCGTCGTAAGGCACAAGAATACGGTTGGTCGCGTTGACCGCGGGTGCGGTCGAATCCTGATCCTGGTGCCCCGGCACGCGGTTCGTGAAGATGGTGTAGGCCACGATGCCGGCGTCGGCGTGTAGTTCGGCCCACCCTTGCGTCAGTGTCGTCGCGGTGCCCGGCGTATGCAGAAACATCGACGAACCGCTGATTAATGTCAAGCCGGTGGTCGAGCTGGTTTCGAGGAACGCCGGAGTCCACGCTTGGGTGTTGCCTCCGCTAGTGTCGCTATGAAAGATCAAAGTGGCGGTTGCCGTAGTGGTGGAGCTGTTGGTAAGCACGATGGTCGATTGCCAACCTCCGCCGTCGACTACGTCTGGGATGACAAGGGATTGAGCGGACTGCCCGAAAGCAGGCAGTCCGATGAGCAGAACACTAATGGCCGCTGAAGCTATGTGTTTCATGCCCCAGTATGCGCGCAGCCAGCGCGCCGAGTTGTTATCGAGTTGTGAAATGTTTGTGAATTCGATCAGCCCTTCAGCCGGGGCAGAATCCGCAGGGCGTTGCCGCGTTCGATGGCTAGCAGGTCCTGGGGCGGGAAGTGCTGGGCGCTCAGACCGTCGTTCTCTTCGGCGGCGGTGCGATAGGGGTAATCGGTGCCATATACGATCTGCGAGATGGGCGCCAACTTCAACAGGGCGGCCAGCGCGCCGGCGTGATTGGCTTGCGCGGTGTCATAGTAGAACTTTTTCAGTTCGTACATGAGTCCTTTGGGGAGACGTTTGTCACGCTCCTTCATGTCGGCTTCCTGGCGGACGAAGCGGCTGAGCAGGAACGGCGTAGTGCCGCCGCCATGCGACAGAATCCAACGGATATCGGGATAGCGCGCGGCCGTGCCGCTGAACAGCAGGCTGGCAGTGGTGCGGGTGGTGTCGGTAGCCCACTCGATGGTGCCCGGGCCTACCTCGTCCTTGATGTTGGTGCAACAAGTGGGCGTGTTGGGATGCGTGTAGACCACTACTTTCCGGCGGTTCAGCTCTTCCCACACGGGGGCGAAGGAGGCGTCGCCCAGCCAGCGGTCCCCGTAATTCGTCATCAAGCCGATGCCGTCGGCCTTCAGGGTGTCGAGCGCGTACTCGACCTCGCGCAGGCTGCCTTCGATGTCGGGCAGCGGTAAAGCGGCGAAGAGTCCGAAGCGGCCGGGGGATTCCTGACTCATTTTGGCTCCGTAATCGTTGATGATACGGGCCAAGTTGCGGGACTGCGCGGCGTCTCCGAACCATATACCAGGAGGACTGACGGAGAGAACCGAGGTTTGAATGCCGCCCTTGTCCATTTCGGCCAGCGACTGTTCGGTGGTCCAGGCAGTCAGGTTCCCGGCGCCGATGGAGGCGATGGTGCTGCGGTAATTGGGCGGGAAGAGGTGATGATGGATGTCGATGCGGTGGGGCCGTACGCGCAGTCCTTGCGCATGGAGGAGCGGGCGGGTGAGGGCGCTGATCCCTAACCCGGCGAGACCGGCGAGGAATGTCCGCCGAGGGTAATCGTGCTGCGAAATTCGATGACTCATGAGGCGCTCCTTCACGGCCCGGAAGACCGTATAACAGTCTACGCCTGTGAAGGGGCAAGATGCTTTCGCTGACAACGCTAATCCCGTATAATCGCTGCAGGCTTAGGGTATCGCTTTCGCATGGCGAAATGCTGTTACCGGCCTTTGGAAAGGGAGGCGGCATGTTGGTCCGATCCACATTGCTTTTGACAGTGCTGGCGGCGGCTGGCGCTGCGGCTGCCACTGCTGATGCGGGACTGGCCGATGCGGCCAAGAACCAGGATCAGAAGACGATTCAGTCGCTGCTGAGCCAGCACGCCGACGTCAATGCACGCTCCGACGACAGTTCGACGGCGCTGCTCTGGGCCGCGCATTGGAACGATCTCAATACGGCTGGCCTGCTGCTTCGCGCAGGCGCGGACGCCAATGCGGCCAACGATTTTCGTATGACGCCACTGTCGCAGGCCTGTGTGAACGGCGGCGCCCCGTTAGTAGAGTTGCTGTTGAAGTCGGGCGCCAATCCAAACCTGGCGATCGCCACAGGCGAAACTCCGCTCATGACCTGCGCGAAGAGCGGCAACGTGGAAGCGGTGCGCACGCTGATCTCGCACGACGCCGCGATCAACGCCAAGGAGCCGGTGCAGAATCAGACCGCACTGATGTGGGCCGCGGCGGAGCAGCATCCTGCGGTGGTGAAGGCACTGATTGAGGCGCATGCCGACTTGCAGGCGCATAGCAAGAAGGGCTACACCGCGCTCCATTTCGCGGCGCGGGTGGGCGATCAGGAGAGCGTCCGCTTGTTGCTCGCAGCCGGAGTGAATGTAAACCTGCGCACGCAGCCGGAGGTTGCCGATACGGAGCCGGGCGCGGAGACGCTAGTGGCGGGGCGAGGGCGCAGCCGAGTCCGCGGTGGATCATTTTACCGGAAGAATGCGTCGACGGCGGGCTACACTCCGCTGTTAGTTGCCACGGTGCGCGGCGAGGTCGCGACAGCGCTGTTCCTGCTGGATCAAGGAGCGGACCCCAACGTCTTGGATGCGGGCTTCACGCCGCTGCATTGGGCGTCCACCACCTGGGAAGGCTTCACCGCCAACCCGGTATACGGATTCGAAAACCCGATGGCTGGCATTCCCGACCGGCAAGTCAAACTGCAGTTCGTGAAGGCTCTGCTGGCGCATGGCGCGAATCCCAACGCGCGCATGACCAAAACGCAGCCGACGTTCGCCAGCGGGTTCCTGGATGCCGTTGGCGCGACGCCTTTCTTGCTCGCGAGCTCGGTGGATGACCTCGAAATGATGAAGCTGTTACTGGCGGCGGGCGCCGATCCGAAGATACCCACGGCAAGCAACACGACAGCGATCATGGCGGCGACGGCGCTCCATCACGGAGTGGGCGAGAGCCCCGTCACGGAGGCGCAGGCTCGCGAGGCGGTGAACTTTTTGTTGGGTCTGGGCCTGGACGCGAAGGGCGCGACGATGACCGGCGAGAACGCCCTGTTTGGTCCCGCCTATCGCGGGTGGAATACGCTGCTCGGGCAGCTGATCGATCTTGGGGTTGACGTGAATGCAGTCAGCAAGGCCGGTGTTACGCCGTGGCTCGCGGCCAACGGTCAAGGCGACCGGCTCGGTGGGGTGCTTTATAACAAAGAGGGCGCGGACCTACTGCTCAAGCATGGCGCCGATCCTAAGCTTGGCCATCCTTGCGAGGCG
>Ga0207694_10002317_pt1 | contig 15569 bp, 9 predicted proteins | sample KBSC34metaG_FD_184353 | JGI IMG/M metagenome (GOLD analysis project Ga0207694, IMG submission 184353) | Corn rhizosphere microbial communities from Kellogg Biological Station, Michigan, USA - KBS C3-4 metaG (SPAdes) (version 2) | ecosystem: Host-associated > Plants > Roots > Rhizosphere > Soil...
GTGACCTGGTGTCCGACTCCATTCAACGCTGTCTGAAATCCGCTGATATGGCTGTCATAGAACGTGCCCCCCGTGTAATTGCCAGTGCCGTCCAATGTGATGCCGGTCTGATTTGCATTGCCAAGACGGTACAGACTCTCCAGGTCGATCTCCTGCGTTCGATATGCCGCGATCGCCTGCGCACCGCTGCTTGAGGATGCCGTGACGTTGATCAGCACGTTATCGAGATGAAACCCGAGCGTGTCCGCCGAGTACGTTGGATCTCCGATCTGAACGGCTGCAGCCGATCCCGAATAGAGCAGCACCGTCCCACCCTGGTTACCGCTCGCATTGCTTGCGCCACGCAGCGAACAACCGCGCAATGACACATTCCTCGTCCCTGGTGTCACGATGATCTGCTTTGCTGTGGAGATCGTCGCGCACGGCAGCATCACCGCCGCATTCGCCGTAGAAATCGTCACATCTGATGCGATCGAGACGTTCCCGCTGAAGTTGCGCGCATCGCAGGTGCCCCCGTATACGTTGTTGATTGCTGCAAGACATGCTTGCAGCTTCGCTCCAAAATCCGCTCCTGAAAACTGATCCACTTGGTATGCAGCTCCCAATTGCTTTGCGGTCAGCGGACCCGTTACCGACCCTCCAGCCAGCGGTACAGCTTGCGCGAGCATCGTGTCGACGTAGTGCTTGTCCGCCGCCTGCAAAGCCTGCGTCGGATCTCCAGTCAGGTACAGCGGCCCTGTAAGCTGTCCTCCCGTCGAGGTCAAATTGCCTTGAGCAACAGACTGGATAGCCTGATCTACATAAGCCTTGCTAACGGCCTGCACCGCCTGCGCCGCCGGCATCACTTGCGATCGCACTTGTCCGATGCTCGCCTGCGCCGCAGCCGGCACGACCCAAAATTCAGTGCTGGTCGTTCCGTCGCTCATGTGATAAACCGCCGTGTAGAACAAGCCCGCCGGTGACGAGCCCAGGTTTGGAGCAAGATTCACACTTGCGAACCCGTCCGCCCCGATATTCACCGTGACCTTCCCCGCGGCCACCGCCAGATTCGCCGCAGTCGTGAATGCAGGCCAACTCACCTGGAGAGTCCCTGATCCCGGAGACCCGTCCGCTAGGTACACCGTTCCTTGTACAGTCGTGGTGCTGATCGTCTGCGCAAAAACTCCCAACGCCAACGCTGTCCATAGAACTCCGAAGGTTGCCGTAGTGCGTATGAAACCAATCCGTAAAAGGCTCATGAATGAATAGTCCTCTTCCGCTGCAACAGGAAAGCGCATTCCGGTTCGGTTCGCGAACTGGAAGCACCCTCCACCTGTGCAGGTTGTCTCTCAAAATCCATAATCCAGGCAATTGAATCTGTGACTTCAGATGTGAACTGAACGCCTAATCTCCATCCAGTTCAAGCGCGAGACTTCGGAAACGGTTGCCGACCTCTTCCGCGCCGTGCGCCATTTCGTAGAGCAACTTAGCGCTTTGCACCTGTCCATCTCTGCAATTCTCAGCAAGGTCCTCGATCACCGATCTGCCGTCATGCAGCAGAAGTATTCCGGCTGCGCTCCTCAATTTTTTGGATCCGGTTTCACGCTGCTTCTTCTTGCGTTTCCGCAAGTTGGTTCCTTTCGCATCCGCTGCTTTCATCTTTCCGCCATTCTCAGACAGGTCCACTTCCCGAGCTTTCGCTTGGGCCGGGGCAAATCGCGTAGCTTGCATTTTTAGAGAGCCTCGCCTGTGACGGCATTTCTCTGCCGCCACTGTTCCCAGCACCGCGTCCCAGTCCGTTTCGAGTCAACTCCATAGAAGGAGTCCGAACAATTGGAAGCCTCGCACGGCTTCCTCTCTTGCGTCTTGCCAGTGTCTTCAGCTTAACGAAATCACCCGAAATGCACTGCAAGAACTACGCCACGTTTTACCTTAATCAATTCAGGTGCTTACAAGCTGCAACCGGTTCCTCGGCTGTTGACATCAGAAATGCGATCCGATTTGGCTTAGGGTATTCCCCACAATGGCGGCGCGGCGCAATCGACTACCATTACCGGGTGAGAACTGCCACCCACAAACCTATTTTGGTCCTTCATGGCGGAGCATGGGCGATTCCTGATGACTCTGCCGCGGCGCACGAGTCCGGCGTGCGCAAAGCTCTCGAAGCCGGTTACGCTGTGCTATCTGGCGGCGGCGCCGCCGTCGATGCAGTCGAAGCCGCAGTCACTGTTTTGGAAGACGACCCCACGTTCGACGCAGGGAAGGGAAGTTTCCTGACTTCGGATGGCCGCGTTCAACTCGACGCTCTCCTCATGGACGGAGGGCGAATGAAAGCCGGGGGAGTAGCCTGCGTTGAGCGCCTGCGAAACCCCATTCAGGCTGCACGCCTGGTTCTTGAGAAAAGCCCTCACGTCTACTTCGTCGGTACCGGAGCTGAGGAATTTGCCCACGCTCATGGCATGTTACTCATCGAAAACTCCGAACTCGTTCTCGAGCGAGAGCGCGAGCGTCTGGAGCAGGCGAAGCAACGAGAGGCCGCCGGTCTTGCCGACGATACGTTCTGCGGTCTCGAAGACGACAAGAGCCCCGAAACAGCCGTAGCTCGTGCCGCCGAATCGGAGGAATTCAATAGCCACGACACAGTCGGCGCGGTCGCTCTCGACGTTCACGGAAACCTCGCCGCCGGCACATCAACCGGAGGCACGCTGAACAAAACTCCCGGCCGCGTCGGCGACTCATCCCTCATCGGCTGCGGCTGCTACGCCGACAATCTTTCCGCAGCTGTCTCGCTGACCGGTTGGGGCGAACCTATCATGAAACTCGTACTCGGCAAGTGGGCGGTTGACCGCGTCGCCAGCGGCACCGCGCCTGAACTCGCTACGCGCGAAGCAATGTCCTATCTATACAGTCGTCTCGGCGGTCGAGGCGGAATCATCTTGCTCGGCCCTGATGGCCGGTTCGGCATGGCGCACAACACTCCCGCAATGGCCTGGGGAGTAGCGACCGAAAAGTCAATGCAAACCGGCCTTCGGCTGTGAACGACCGGCGTGACTCTCCGCCGGCCGTTCAAGCATAGCGATCGATTCAATTCAGGCGATGACCAGCTTCGGATGCTCCCCTCGGGTATCCGCTTCTCTCAGCTGTACTGTGATGTTTTGCGACTCGCCCGGCATCAGAGCTATATAGTTGTCCGAATAAATCGCCGGCAGAATGCGATCTCCCGACTTCTCCCGCACCGCCTTCATCCGAACCATCAGCGCCGGCGACTGTCCCGGGTTGCGAATCGTAGCTGTGAGCTGCCACGCATCGCCCTTCCGCTCTTCCGTGGAGTTGATCTCCAGCTTTGGCACGGGCAACTCGCGAATCGCCCTGAAATCGTTCTGCTTCAGCCCCCTCAAATAGAAGTTCCTCGAAACGGTCTCGGACCCATGCGTCAGCGCCAGCCGCAAAAAGTGAACAGAAGTCAGCCCCGACGGATAACTCATGCGAATACAGGACGCAGTCGAATCTTCGGCGCTGTCGAGAGTTGCCGTCTTCTGGTCAACCCGTTTCCCATCCATATTCAGAATCTCGACCGACGCCTGCAGACCGTCCACGTTACCCGCGTTGTAATTCACCACCTCAATCGTGTCTTCCAGGCTGTTCCATTGGATGTGCAGCGGCTCCGAGCCTTTCTTGCATCCGTAATAGGCCGCCGTCGGCTCGAAAAAATAATCGTATGTCTGCCACACAAACGATGGCCAGCACGAGTGGCTCATCCACAGCAGCACACCCATCCTGTACTTGCTCTGAGCCTCGAACATAGCGCGGTACACGTCGTAGTTCACAAACTGCGCAAGCTTGACCCACTCTTCCGCGCTGTTTGCACCGCCATAGCTGTTCTCCACGATCGACCTAAACCCCGTTCCGCCCATCGCACCGACCAGGCAGAAATCGTGCAATCCCCAATCGAGCGCCTGCGGCCAAAGCGCCTTCTCTGGCATCATGAGTCGCACGCTCTCAATGGGCGGAATGTTCGGCGCGCCAATCTCGCTATGCAACTGCTTGTCGGCGACCTGGAAATAGAACGGTGCAGGATTCGCCCAATATGGACCATGCCCGCTGACCACCTTGTCCGCTGAACTCGGGATGTAGTGCAGTAGCGGATGCAGATCGCTCAATATCTGCCGCAGCCCCGATTCGAGAGGCGGCGGCGGAAATCCCTCATTCCGCCCGCAGTAGAGCCCAACCGACGGATGATTCCGAATTCGCAGCACCAGATCCTTCGCGTTCTTCAGAAACATGTCGTTATCGTTCGGCTCCGGGCCGTCCCACGGGTTCGCAAGCCAGAAGTCCTGCCACACCATTACGCCATGCCGGTCGCAAGCCTCATAAAATGCTTCGTCCGGAATCTGGCCCACCCAGTTGCGGATCATGGTGAAATTCATCTCGCGGTGATAGCGAACCGCCGCATCGTACTCGCGTGCCCGATACCGCAGCATCGATTCGGCAAATCCCCAGTTGCCCCCGCGTGCAACGAAGCGCCGCCCGTTGATCCAGATGCGCAGGTCGCCGCCATCTTCGCTGTAGGTCATCTGGCGGATACCGGTCTTGAACGCCTTCGAATGAATCACCTTCGAACCTGAGCGGACCGAAAGCCGCACATCATAAAGATCAGGATCGCCGTATCCCGCAGGCCACCAAAGCTTCGGACCCTTCACCCGCAGCGCGGGTGTATTCGACGGATCCATCGTGATCGTTTTGCGCTCATTTGCCGCCAGCTTCACCCGCTGCTCGAAGCCGATCTCGCCAATCTGCCCATGAAGAACGCCGCTCCACGGACGAGACTGGTGATTGATCACATCCGCCTGAACCGTCAGCTCTGCAGTCGAAACATCCGGCAGCGGCAGCTTCGTCGAGATGAACGGATTCTCAATCGTGACCGCGTCCGCGATCTCAAGCGAGACGTCTCCCCAGATTCCGATGTCCCGGCCCCGCATCGTCGAAATCCAGTCCCATCCCACCGTCGAATGAAACGTCGGATTATCCGATCCAAGTCCGCCACCATTTTTGCTGCAGACCTCAAACGTCTTCTGGTGTACGCTGCCCGGATTCGCATTCTTCTCAATCCGAACTGCAAGAGTATTCGACTTTCCTGCGAGCAACTTCTGCGTCACCTCAAACTGCGCGCGGATGAAACCGCCCTCAATCCGTCCTAATTTCTCGCCATTCAAGAAGACATCAGCCTTCCAGTCAATTCCATCGAAATTCAGCCATGCTGTCTGCTGCGCAGCTTTGGCCGGGGCTGTGAATTCTGTCCGATACCAGAAGTCCGAATGAAAGAACGAATCCGAGATATGCAGTTGATTCTGCCCGAAGTTCGGCTCCGGCACTGCGCCGACATTCAGATACGACGTCAATACCGTCCCAGGCACCGTCGCCACAAGCCATTCATCATCCTTGTAGCCGGCCTTCGAGACTGCCTCACCGCCTTCGGTCACGAAGTTCGCGCGCTGCAGGCGCCACGAACCACCCGCGAGCACAAGTTTCTGATCCGTTTTGCTCTGAGGTGCCGGCTTCGGTCTCGCAACAAAACCACCGCGCCCGAAAACCTCCACCTCGCTCAGAATGTATCCGTACTCTGTCGCTGGTCGCGTCATCAACACGCGAACATACCGCCCCGATGCAGGTTGCGACAGTTTCAAATCGTCGACAGCCTCGGACGATGCGCCTAATGTCTGAATGTCACGCCAGACCTCAGCATCATCCGAGACTTGCAGCGCACCCTGCGAGGCCCGCGCAACCCAATACAGCTTCACCTGATCGAATTCACATCTCGCACCAAGATCGACATAGACCCACTCTTCACCGAGCCCCGCGCTCATCCATGCGCTTGTAAAGTTGTACGGTCCTCCAATCTGTACCCGCTCATCCCCTTTGAAGAACGCAACCTGTCCGATCCGCCACGATGTCCCGAACGCGCCCAACCCGGCGCGCACCCCCATCGAGCACTCGACCCGGTAGAACCGGCTCCGAGTCGCAGAGTTCAGTTGAATTGTTGGCGTAAAGAAGTGGTTCGGCGCGCAGAAATCCGGCGGATAGCCCGCCGTCGATACTGGCTTCGGCGAAGATGCATTCCCAACCTCCTGCCACGTTCGCCCATCCTCCGAAGTCGAAATCGTAAATCGCAATGAATTCGCGGAAGACGTCATCGGCGAAACCACGAACAGCTGGATTCGGTCCACCTCCGGAGCAGCCTCTCCGCCCGCAACCTGAATATCGATCTGCGCCGTCCCGCCCTGCACTTCCAGCGTATTCATAGGGCAGTGATCGAGCACTACCTCTCGTTCCGTCTTCGGCAGCGGCCCCCGCGTCCCTTCCGATACAACAACCCACTGCGGAAGCCCCGTGGCTTTGATGCCGTCCGTGACAAGCTGAGCGGTCAGATTGTAGTCGTAGCTGCTGGAGTGGTAAGCCGGCCGAAGCAGCGCGAGATTGCGATACGCCCCGCTGGTATCCGGGATCAGAATCGGATCGAAGTTCTCACTCGGCTCTCCCGGGTAAACTCCGATGCCGGCTGTATAGCCAACTACGTCCTTTGCGGCCAATGCTTGGGCTGTCCCAGTTGAAGCTGCGCCGGCTCCCGGGCGTGTGGATTCTGCAAGGCTTGAAACTCCGTCCACTGCAACGGCCGCCCCCGCAATCATGGTCATTTTCAGAAAATCTCTTCGCGATGTGCTCATGCCCCCACTTGCTTCCTTCCTGCATCGGCTTTCTCTTCACGACGAGGTCAGACGAAAGCCTGCTCCGGGGGTCCATTCTAAATCGGATGGCAACGGTCCACTCGAGAGCCGGCGCAGAGAGCTGATTCCTGAAGTTTGGTGAGTTGAGCGGCTCGTCGAGCATAGTGGCTCAGCTTTATCGGATGGGCAGTCGATCTCCCGCTCAGATTCCGCCCTTCATGGCGAATAGCAGCGTATGGATCAAGATCGCGACATCCATAAAGATCCCGCGATTCCGCACGTAATAGAGGTCGTACTCAAGATTCTCATGGATCGGGAAAGCCCTATCCGCGCTGAGTTGCCACAGACCCGTGATCCCCGGCATCACCGACAGGCGCTTTCGCTGAGCAGGGTCATATCCCTGCACAATGAAGGGCATCTCCGGCCGCGGCCCTACCAGCGACATATCTCCGCGAATCACATTTACCAGCTGAGGCAATTCATCTAAGCTCAACCGGCGAAGAAGCCGTCCGACTCTCGTTAGCCGTGGGTCCAGCGAACTCGTTGGCGAAGGCTCGTACTGCCCGCTATCTGCATACATCGAGCGAAACTTGAAAATTCTGAAAATCCTCCCATTCAGCCCAACCCGATTCTGAATAAACAATACCGGCCCCGATGAATCCATCTTGATCAGCATCGCAATCATTAGGCAAATCGGCGAAAGAACAATCAGCGCAATCGATGAAAGCGCAACGTCCAGGACGCGCTTGCCCGCTTCGTACAGGTCATACGAGCCCTGCTTCCGATTCATACTCACCGTCAGCCCGTCGATGTTCCGGGAAGCCATGCACGAGTCCTGGTGCCGATTGGGATCAGACACAAAGACGACCCTGGCTTCTGAAAGCCGCGCGCATTGTGCTGCAGTTTCGATTTGCTCTGATCTCAATCCATTGGTCACCACAACAACCGTTGTACATCCATATTCAGTCAAGAGTTCAGGAGTAATCGCAGCAGCATGAACTGCGATGGAAGACCGGTTGCGATTTCCCAACTCCAGTACATACCGATCCATCGCTTTCGCAGAGTCATCAATGATCGCCACAGGATCAAACCCCAGACGAACCGATCGGAGCAGCGCGAAAGCCACCCGTCTTTCGGCTGATCCAGCACCATAAATCACAACCCGGTCTCCTCCATTCGGAGCCCGATCAACGGCGCGAAGTGCGAGAAAGAAACATTGCTTCTGCACCATCAATGATGTCGCAACGAGAATAGGCGCAAGCGCAATGGCGCTCTTCGAGATTCCCGAAGTGAGCGTCAGGAGAATCGGAATCAGGAGCAGGGAGCAATGAACTGCTGCGCTGAGGATCCGCTCGGTCTCGCGAATCTGTAAAAGCCCTCCGCCTCCCTCATAAGCGCGATTGCCTCGCAAATCAAAAACCGCAAGCAGTCCTCCCATTGCGCTAATTGCTGCGACCTCAGCTAGTAAATGTGGTCTTGTCTCACTCAGAAGCAGAGCAAATGCCATGCCGATTGCGGTGCTGACGAAATCGGCGATCTTCTCGCATGCAACGAGCGCGAGACGTAACCCAGGCCTTCGTTCGCCGCACGACCACAACGTCTGCCTGGCAAGTGCCTCTGAATAGAGCCCGGGAGTGACGGAATCAGAAGCGCTCATAGTACCTGGCTCTCCGAAGTAGCAATTGGCATCGTCGTTGAAACGGAGGCCGCTGCAGATGGCGAAAGCAGTCCGCTGTAAAGCCCGACATACTGACGCGTAATCTTGGGTGCGGAGAGTTCTGGAAGGTTGATGGGTCGAGGCTTCGTTTCACTCAGGCTCGCAACAATCGCCTCCGCAAGTTTCTGCTCCCCGCTGTATTGAAGATTCACAAACCGGCATCGGCCAGCTCCGATCTCCCAATGCGCCGGAATTTCCGAGCAAACCACTCGGCATCCTGCTAGAAGTGCTTCCGCAACCGGTAATCCAAATCCTTCCGTGATCGAAGGCGCGACCAAAGCCTCGCAATGCTGATAGCACCACTGCAATTCCGGTTCCGATAGGCCCTCTCGCAGCTGCACGCGATCGTTCAAGGCAGATTGAGCGATCAACCTCTGGATACCTTGAGTCTCCGGCCCTGAAATACCGACGATAATCAAGCTCGTGCTCGCAGGAATCCGCCCGGCATTCAGCAGCCGCTTATACGCTCGAATCAAAAGCTTCAGGTTCTTGTTCTTCCGATGCTGTGCAACGCACAGCAGAAATGGCCCTTTGCTCCATCCTTCAACTGCCCTCGTAATCAGGCTCGGCTGCGTATCTACGCAGTTGTAAATCTTGACGGCCTTTGTTGAGAACGTCGGTAGATACTGCCTCAGCTTCTTCTTCGTCGCTTCAGACACGCAAGCAATCGCATCGACTGCCCCGAGGCACTGCCGCAGAGCGATGCGATTGAAAATGAACTTCGGAAATCCAAAGTTCATCGGAATCTCATACGGATATAAGTCATGCAATGTAACCACGGTGGGGCACTGAAACATCGAGGCCTCAATTGGCATTGGGTACGACAGGTGCACGAGGTCCGCGCGAACCGCTCTAGCCAATCCGGAAAGCTTCCGGTAATACCAGGTATTTCGACCGAGCGAACTGCGATCAATCTCCGCCACATGAACTACAAATCTCGCATCGAGCTGCAATCCGGATGCCCCGACCATCTCTTGTTGCCACGGTGCAACCGCGAAATGAACTGACTCGACCTCGGGCGCGCTAAGCAAGCACTGCGCCATGTTGAATGCATGGCGCTGCAAGCCTGAAATCTTCGCCGCAAACGAAGCCGCTGCAATGAGGACTCTCATAGAATCGAGCCCTCCTGGCAGGCAATCGTCATACCCTGCTCGCGGCTCCTCACCCTGCCCTTGACATAGATCTCCCGCAGCAAAGGAACATAGACGAGCATCGAGATCAAGCCGTACCCCAGGCGCGAATACGCCAACCCTCGAATTCCCAATTGATGCAGCAGGAACACAATGACCAGCAGCATCCCTCCACGTCCGCCGACACTGATAAGCGCGACCGTACGGAATTGGCCCATCGCTTGCATCGCGTAGACTGCGGTTGTTCCCAGTCCTGCGAGCGCCGAGCCCAGCACGATAGGCGTGAGCAAATCGCTGGTGCTCCGCGCCACGGATGCGCCTGCCCAAAGTTGAATCAATCGCTCGCCGAAAGCCAGCAGGCCCACTGCGCAACAGCCAACCACAACCAGGTTGCATGCAAATGCCTTGAGTATTGTGGCTTTCAATTCCGAAGAGGAAAGCCCGTTCACGCGTCCTGAGAGATACGGAAAGAGAAAACTCAATCCCGATGCAGCTACCCCAATGAGCGGTTGAGCAAACTGCACGCAAAGCGCGTAAGGCACCACTGCAAGCGTTCCCAGGTAGATTCCGAGAAGGATCCGATCCATTTGCCCAAAGATGATGCTTCCTAGCGCCTGAAGCCATGGAAAAACGCCGAGGCCCAACAACTCTCGCGTCTCCGCGTGGATCGCCGGTCGCAACCATGCCCCGTGGATGAAACGTCGAAGACTCCGAAACTGCAGATACACGCCAACACCCAGCATCAGCACGTTCATCGCGAGGATGCTGGCCATATCCCGTCCCAGACACGCAAGAACAGCGGCGAACCCCAATGTCAAAAACCGGCACGTCGCACTTATCCTTACGGTGCCCCGGTAGTCCTCAAACGCGCGGTGCGTACTGACCGCGACCGCCTCCAGCGCGCGCAACAGGATCCCCAGGCTGGCAGCCCGCAGGCAAAAAAGACACTCTTCTGTTGCCGTAAGCTGAGAGACCGCAAGGTGACGAGCCGCCAGTGGAGCCGCAATCCATGCGCACACCGCCAGCAATGTTCCAATCGCCAGGTTGATTCCCAGCATGGCTCCAGCGGTATCGGCAATCAGGTCGTGATTCCCGGCTCCGCGATGCTGCGCCACCCGCTGAATATTGGCATCGCAGAATCCCGACGCGATGATTCCTCCAGCACTGATCACTGCCGTCGAAGTAATCCAGAGCCCGTACTCAGCAGCGCCCAGCCGATGCAAGACAATTGGCGCCACCAGCAGCATCCCCAAGGGGTACGAGACGTAATCGAATACGCCGTAGGCCGCATTGCTTAGATGTCCTCTCATGCGCGCCTCCGCCTCATTGCCGAAAGCCACCGCAGGCGTTTTGCGAACACAGGAATAATCTCCGCTGCAAGCTCCTTCCGTGGATCAGCGGGATCAATCTGCGACCAGTGATCTCGACCCAGAATCCAGGCCGCCAAAATCGTAAATGTGAAAAAGGTAAGTGCCAGCGTTACCCACAGACGCGGCGGGAAAGACTTCTTCTCCGCAATCCCCGGAGCATCGATCACTGTGATCGCGGGCAAGTCCTTTGCCTCTTCGATACGCGCCATCTCATACTGCTGGGTCAATAACTCGTACAAAGTCTCCTGAACACGAACCCGGCGATAGAGATCCGCATACGATACCCCAAGCCGCGGAAGCTGTCGTAAAGGAGGATAAAGCTCTGCGGAATTGGTCGCGGTCGATACTTCATCTTGAACCACGGGCGCTTCCGACGATCCTGCCATCTTTGCAAGATCACCGCGCAGGCTCCTAATCCGTGCCTCTGACTCGCGCACCCTCACGTTGGCGTCGCCATAGATCTGGCGCAGCGATTGCAAGCTCGCCTGCTCTGCAAGCAGTTGTGCCTGCACGCGCGCCCCTGCATCCACCAACGCGCGAGTTTGCTCTCGAATGTCTATTGCCGTGTTCTTTGCCGCAAAATCGCTGAGCTGCAATTGAGCCTGTTCAAGATCCTCTTGAACTCCCTTCAAGCGGTTCTCGATGAACACCCGTTCAAGATGAGCCGACGATGTATTCGTACGAAAGACGATCCTGTTCAGCTCGTCCAGATATCCCTGCGCAATATCTCGTGCGCGTGTGCGATCGGTGTCGACCACCTCGATCGTTATGACTCCGCTCTTTTTGTTCTCCGTGATCTTCGTGCAGTGCGCCAGGTGCTTTGCCGTATCAACCCGATACTTCTTTCGGTACACGTGCTGCAGGTCGAATTTGTCGATCAGGTGCCCGCTGACCGTCCCGCTGCGCAGCAAATCGATCAGGAAATCTGCCGTCGAGTGCCCCCCGATCAGGCCGCCGGCAATGCTGCCCAATGCGCCGAGACTTCCAGACCGCGCCGCGAGCGCAGCCAGCATCATCGCGTTGGAATGCTGCGAATCCGGGGGCGAAATGCTGGTCGTCGACTTGTATTGCTTCGGAATCGAGAACGCGATTCCCAGGCTCACCAGCAGCGCTATCCCTGTAACCCGAGCCAGCAGCTTCCGCTCCTTCCAAAGCAACAGAGTGCGCACAACCCAAACCGAATCGTCCGCACGCCGAATATTCACGTGTCGCTGCAATGCAGCCGCCGGAGGAGTCATATCGACCTCCGCCACACAGGGACCAGCGTTTCATGCGGTAATTCGAATTGAACTGTAAAGATCATCTGAACTCTCAAACTTCTGCTCTACAACGCTGCCAATGCCACTCCCGATGTAATCGCTACAGACGCGGCCAGTTGCCCCGCGGTCAGCAAATTCCTCCAGAACAGCGAACCGCCAATAATCTTTTGCGGGACCACGATCACATCCCCCGGGTTCAACTTCGCCGAAAGAACATCCCCCGCAAACCACGTGCCCGATCTCCGGCCAACTACCGTTCCATTGGCGCGAATGATGAAGATCTCTTTGCGGTTCGCCGTCGAGTTCGCACCCCCTGCGCGACTTAGATACCACCCGGCGCTCTTTCCTGGAGTAAAGGTCAGCGCGGTTGCGTTATAAACCTGCCCGCTGACCAGCACGAATCCCGGCTGCTTTGGAATCGTAAGTGCGTCTCCCCGCCGCAGCTCGATATCGGCCGGTGTATTCGCCCAGCTCTGGATATCCGCGCCGATGTGAATCACCATTCTGCCCACAGGAGGATGGCCCTTCAGATCACTCACGATCTGCGTTTGTTGTTCCCTGATCAGCTGCAGAGCACCCGCTCCGTTTGCACTCGAAACACTCGGCGACAGCCTTGCCGCTGCTGCATTCGCCTCGATCTGCCGAACAAGTTCATCGCGGCTCTTCTGCTCTAAATCCTTGACCTGCTCGCGAATCAGCACTGCTCCCAGCGGGTAAGCCGTCGGCAAAAGGCCACCAGCTCGCAACAACACCGAGCTGAGTCTCTCGCCATCGCTAAAACCATAGCTTCCTGGATAGAGCACTTGCCCTTGTACCGTGACAGACTGGCCGATGTCGTCCCAATTCGAAATCTGATGAACTGTCAGAATGTCACCCGGCTTCAGAGGAACGTCCGCTTGGGGGTCTGTCCCAGTCACCGCGGCCCCAATCCGAACGGCCGCGAGACGTTCTGCGATCTGTTTTCCATCGTGAATCTCATAGCTTGTCAGGTCGGCACTCTCCTGGAGCGCATCCCGCTTGAAGCCTCCCGCCGCACGCACCAGCTTCGCGGCACTCATCCCATCTGTCATCGGGTAGTTACCCGGACGAAGCACCTCTCCTCGAATGCTCACTGTCGGAGCATCTGCCTCGTAGCGTCCAAATACGCGTATCGTGTCAAACGGCTTCAACTCCACATTGGCGTTCCCGATCAGCACGTCAGGCACGTTGAAATCAATCGTCTCCGGATGAAGATCCGGCGACATGAGACGAACAATTTCTCCATGCGATGCCGGCTCTGGCAGGATTTCCTCGTAGCTGCGAAGCACGTCGCTGAGCCGCATCCCGTCTGCATAGCCGACGCGCCCGGGCCGCACGACATGCCCAGCGAGATAAACAACCTGCTTGCTGTACGGCAGAATCGGGTCAACCTTGATCTTGTCTCCGTCCTTCAGTTCAAATCTGGCAGCCAGTTCGTTCAGGTTTGCCTGCGGCTGACTTGCATCTCGCAACGACATCGTTCTTCGCTGATGATCCCCATCGATGCGTTCCACGACGATGTTCCCCAGCGACGCGGCCGCCGTAAGTCCGCCCGCACTGTCGATAACCTTTGCTAGTGAAGCCTCGCCCGCTTTCAGTTCGTAGATCGCCGGCCGCCGCACTGCGCCCGATATGGCAACGAGCGTCTCTGCCGGAGGAACCAGCAGCGTGTCGCCGCTCTCAAACCGGGTAGCTGAATTGCGAATCCCGTGAAGTAGGAAGTCATACAGATCGACGTCTTCAACCAGCTTTTCTCCGCGGTAATGTTTCATCGTGCGCAGAGATCCCACTGCAGTCGGTCCGCCCGCGGCATACAAAGCACTGACCGGGGTTGAAAGCGCGCTCAAATCGTACCCACCCGGTCGCTGCACATCCCCCACAACGTAAACGCGAACCGAACGCAGTTCAGAAACCACCACCGAAACCTGCGCATCTCGAAATTGCCTTTTGAGCACACTTTCAATCAGCGTCTGCGCTTTGCCTAGCGTTAAGCCGGCAATCTGAAGTGAACCGGCTTCAGGCAGGAACACCGTTCCATCCCGATCGACCATCCGACTGATCGTTTGTGTGGTGCCGCCCCAAAGGTGGATCGTGAGCTTGTCCCCAGCTCCGAGAACATAGTCGGGACCGATCGGAACATCGAGCGTAATGTCCCGGGCCCCAGTTCCGCGCGCCACTGCAGATGATCTTCTGTGAACAAACACGTCCGACCCAAATCGCTTCAACGCTTCGGTTTGATCCGGAATTTGCGTATACAGATCGCGTGCCGACGGCAGGTCGTAGGGCGTGGTTGCATGCACCACGTTCGGCTCGTCCGTGGAGGCGTGCCCCACATTCCGCCGTACACCCCCATCCTCTGGGAAATTCATTTCACGACTGCGCTGGCTCGGGGCACTGGTTGCCCCAGCAAGCGCGTTCGAACCGGAGACCCCGCCTTGATCGGACGTGGATCCCTGCTGCGAGCTTTGACCCATCGGTGCATTTCCACCTAGCCCGGACGAGAGCAGGTCATCGTTTGAAACATATCCCCGTGCTTGCAACACCGTCGTGATACTCGCCCGCAGATCGGCACTATTCGCGATCTGGCGATAAAGCATGTCGTCCGAAATGTCGCTCGCCGCAACATCGGTTCCTTGTTGTCGAAGGCGATCTGCGATCTGCTGCTTCAGATCGCTGGCAAGATCTGGATTCTGCTCCAGGATCGCCGTGATCTGATCGGCAGAGAGTGCCGCGCCAGGTTGCAGGCTCCGATTGCGAGCGGATTCGTCTCGATCAGGTACTGAACCGCCTTGCTGTCCGAGAGTCAGCCCCGAGTTATCGCGGTCTGTTCCCGAACCCGTCGTTCCTAGCGAAAGCCCCGCCCCAGGCTGTATCTGGGCGGCCACAGAGAACGCGCAGGCGCAGCCTCCAAGCACGATGAATTTGGCGACCAGAAGCGTCCTCTCCCGGAGAGGCATATACCTTTTTGCACGCAATCTCTCAGCTGGGTCAGCTGTTCTGAGTTCGTCGATGGAAACGGATAGAAACATGACACTGTTCGTAGACCTTGAACGTAAAGAAGGGGGAGGAACCGCATGTCATGCCTCGGTCAGGAGATTGTCATTAATTTGTTGGCCTTCAACACACGGTGCTGATCTTGAACACACGCAGAAAGTGACAATACGCATACATTCCCCTGACATCCGAATCGGCGTCGATCGCTACATTGAATCCAGCCCTGAGCTGCAATCGCCCTTTCACACATGCGAGGAATGAATACGCGACCTTCAGAGGTGTTCGAATCCGGATTCACCACCATCCCTGCAAGGTCGCGGCCGCAGGATACGCTTCGGGCAAACATTCATTTGCCTCTCACAGATACCTTCTACCCGCTT
>Ga0207694_10002318_pt1 | contig 15564 bp, 5 predicted proteins | sample KBSC34metaG_FD_184353 | JGI IMG/M metagenome (GOLD analysis project Ga0207694, IMG submission 184353) | Corn rhizosphere microbial communities from Kellogg Biological Station, Michigan, USA - KBS C3-4 metaG (SPAdes) (version 2) | ecosystem: Host-associated > Plants > Roots > Rhizosphere > Soil...
ACGATCGCGGTCGATAGCGGCGCGACCTGGTATATCGCCCCGATCTCATCGTCCGAGACCGTCAAGAACGCGGGCACGATCGGGCACGGATCGACCTACGGGCTCGAGCTGACGGCGGGCGGCTCAGTCACCAATCTCAGCGGCGGTACGATCGTCGGGATATATGCCGGCGTTTTGCTTCGCAATGTCGCCGGCACGGTCGACAATTCGGGCGTGATCGCGGCAGACCATTACTCGGCTGTCTTCCTGGGGGCCGGGGGAACCGTCATCAACCGGACCGGCGGCACGATCTACGGCCACAAAGGCGTCAGCATGTACGGCGCGGCCGACACGCTGGAGAATGCCGGGTTGATCTACGGCAGCGGCGGCAGCAACGCCATAGCGGCATACTTGGCGGGTACGACTTCCAACCGCCTCATCATCGATGCCGGCGCCAGTTTCCACGGCACGGTCGTGGCCAAAAGCGGTGCAGCCAATACGCTGGAGCTAAAGGCCGCCACGGGCGCGCTCACCACCATGGACACCGAATATATCGGTTTCGGCACGATCGCGATCGACAGCGGCGCAAGCTGGTATATCGCCCCGCTCTCCACGCCCGAGACCATAGTGAACGCCGGAACGCTCGGCATGGGCGCGCGGTACGGCATCGAGCTGGACGCCGGAGGCGCCGTCACCAACCGGGAGGGCGGCACCATCGGTGGCACGACAGGTGGGGTCTTCGCCGGCGTCCTGGTCCGTAATGCCGCCGGCGCGGTCGACAACGGCGGCCTGATCGCGACGGAACATTACTCGAGCGTCTTCCTGGGGGCCGGCGGCTCCGTCATCAACGAGGACATAGGCACGATCGTCGGCCAGATCGGCGTCAGCATCTACGGTGGAACCGGTACCCTGGAAAATCAGGGCGGGACAATCATCGGCAGCAGCGGCACGGCGGTCTATTTCCACGGCACCGTATCCAACCGGCTGATCCTCGAGCCCGGCGGCACGTTCATCGGTATCGTGGAGGCGGGGAATCCGACTGCGGCGAACACGATCGAGCTCAGGTACAGCGGCACGGTCGGGACCCTCTCGGGCGTGGGCAGCGAGTATGTCGGCTTCCAGTCCGTGACGATCGACAGCGGCGCGGCCTGGGATGTGGCGGGCACGAAGGCCGGCCTGGCCGCGGAGACCATCCAGGGCTTCAACAACCACGACCGGCTGGACCTGACCGACCTGACATTCAATGCCGGCGATACGGCCACGGTGAACGGCAGCAACCAGCTCGTCATCACTGACGCGGGCGGCAACATCACCATTCAGCTCGACGGTGCGGTCACCGGCGACCTGTTCAAGCTGGTCAGCGACGGGCATGGCGGCACGTTCGCAGAGGAGAATGACTACGCGGCCTGCTATCTCAGGGGCACGCTGATCCTGACTGCCAAGGGCGAGGTGGTCGTGGAAGACCTGCGGATCGGCGACCTGGTCATCACCGCGGGCGGCGAGGCGCTGCCGCTCAAATGGATCGGCCGTCGCTCCTATCGCGATTGGCTGGCGGGAGGCAATCAGGACGTGCAGCCCGTCCTGTTCAAGGCCGGATCGCTCGCCGACCATGTGCCCAGGCGCGACCTCTATGTCTCGCCCGAGCATGCGATGTTCCTGAACGGCGCGCTGATCCCGGCGCGCCATCTGGTGAACGGCGTCTCGATCCTCAATGTCGAGGACATGGCGGAGGTCGAATATTTCCATCTGGAATTCGACCGGCATGCCGTGATCCTGGCGGAGGGCGCACAGGCCGAGAGCTTCGTCGACGACGACAGCCGGATGCTGTTCCACAATGCCGATGAATATCGCCGGCTCTACCCCGATGAGCCGCCCCGGCGCGCCGCCGTTTTCTGCGCGCCGCGCCTCGAGCGCGGCCATGCGCTCGATACGATCCGCAGGACGCTGGCGGCCCGCGCGGGGCGGCTGTCGCCGGGCGGCTCGGCGGCGGCATCGCCGGAATGGGGCTATCTCGACTTCGCGACCCGTTCCCGCCTGGAAGGCTGGGCCTTCGCGGGTGAGGGGCGCGAACCGGTGGCGCTTGCCGTTGTGGTGAACGGCGCCGTGGTCGGTCGCACCGTCGCCGGGCGCTATCGCGCCGACCTCGCGGCCGCGGGGATCGGCGATGGCCGCTGCGGGTTCCGCTTCGACCTGCCGCGCGGCCTGTCGCCGACCGTCAGCCACTGCGTCGAGGTGCGCCGCGAAAGCGACTGGACCTTGCTGCGCGGCGCCCCGGTCCTGCTGGAGCCGTTCCTGATGACGGAGGCAATCCCGGTCTAGGGTCTGGTTGCTGTAAACGCCGCATCGCCGCCGTTTTTGCCGGTGACGGGGGAAATATTTTGGGGCAAGGTCGCCTCGACCTTACCGGGATGGCGTAAATGGCGGTTAGTACGGCACTCTGCGAATGCGGCAGCGGGCTTCGGGCCCAGCGTTGTTGCGCCTACGACTTCAACAACCTGCCGCCGGCGGGGGCCGCCAAGCATTTGCTGCCGCAGGTGGAGCGCGCGACGCGCGCCTTCGAGCTCAAGCAGTTCGATACGGCGGAGGAGCTGGTGCTCGAGGTGCTCGAGCTGGCGCCCGTCCAGCCCGGGGCGCTGGGCATCCTCTATCGGCTGCGCCGGCAACAGAACAAGATCCGCGCGACGGAGGTGCTGCTGCGCCGCTATGTCCATTTCTATCCCAACGATCTGGGGCCGACCTGCGACCTGGCGCTGCTCCTGAAGCAGACCGGCAAGCTGGGCGACGCCGAGATCCATGCCCGCAACGGCGTGCGCATCGCGCCCACCAATCCCGGGCCGCACAATCTGATGGGCATGATCCTGACCGACAGCAACCGGCCCAGGGTCGGCGAATATCACTACCGCAAGGTGCTGGAGCTGACCGGCCAGCGCGACCCCATCGTGCTCGCCAACCTGGCCTGGAACCTCAAGAACCAGGGCCGCATCGCCGAGGCGCGGGCGCTGTACGAGGAATCGACCGTCGCCGCGCCGAACGTGATGCTGAGCTGGCTCGGCTGGGCGCGGATGGAGGAGGTCGACCGCAATTTCGACCGCGCCAGCGAGCTTCTGGACAAGGCCGAGGCGCTGACCCCCGGCAATCTGGCGATCCAGCTGACCCGCGCGGTGATCCATGGCCGCAAGCGCGATTTCGACAAGGCGCTGACCCTGCTCGACAGCATGAAGCGGCCCGCTGGCGCGGAGCAGCTCGGCACCGAGGAGCTGATGGAGAAGGGGCGCCTGCTGGACAAGGTCGGCCGCTATGACGAAGCCTTCGCGGCCTATGCCGCGAGCAAGCGGCTGGTCCGCGTCGGCACTAATCAGGCCTATCTCGACGCGCCGGCGGAAAACCTGATCAACCGGCTGCGTACCTTCTTCACCAGCCAGCGCCTCAGCTTCACGCCGCGTGCCGGGGTGCGCGCCGACGGGCCGCAGCCGATCTTCATCCTGGGCTTCCCCCGCTCCGGCACCACCCTGACCGAGCAGATCCTGACGGCCCATCCCAAGATCGCCGCCGGGGACGAGTTGCCCTTCGTCAACGAGATCACCCAGATCATGCCGCGGATGCTGAACAGCCCGCTGGCCTATCCCGAGGCGCTGGCCGAGCTGTGGATGGGGGACCAGCGCGAGGGGCTGGATAACTTACGCGATTATTACCTGCAACGCGTCCGCCAGATGGGCATCCTGGAGGAGGGGGCCAACTGGTTCACCGACAAGATGCCGCTGAACGAGACGCATCTGGGCCTCATCGGCCTGCTGTTCCCCGAGGCGCCGATGATCCATGTGCTGCGCCACCCGCTGGACGTGGTGCTGTCGGTCTTCTCCAACCACCTGACCCACGGCTTCTTCTGCTCGTACGAGCTGGAGACGGCGGCCAAGCATTATGTGCGGGTGATGGACCTGGTGGCGCATTACCGTGCGGAAATGGCGCTCAAATACCTGCCGATCCGCTATGAGGATATCGTCGACGACCAGGAGGCCAGCGTGCGCCGCATGCTGTCCTTCGTCGGCGAGAAATTCGACAAGCGCTGTCTCGATTTCACCGAGAACCGGCGCTATGCCCGCACCGCCTCCTACGCCCAGGTGACCGAGAAGCTCTATGACAGGTCGCGCTATCGGTATCGCAACTACCGCGCCCATCTCGAGCCGGTGCTGCCGATCCTGATGCCGTCGATCGAGAGGCTGGGCTATACCGTGGACTGGCCGGCCGAAGCTAAAGTCGCCTGATGGCCGACGAAGTCCCGGCCGCTTATCAGGTCTCGCTGCCGGTGCGGGAACTGATGCAGGTGGCGCACGAATACGAGGTCGCCAAGCGCTTCGACGATGCCGAGCGGCTGTTGAGCCATGTGCTGAAGGCCTATCCCCAGCACGCCCCTGCGTTGCACCTGATGGGGGTGGTCGCCTTCCGGCAGGGACGCAAGGAGCCGGCGCTGGCGCTGATGGAAAAGGCCATCGCGCTGGGTGTCGACACGCCGCTTTACTACCGCAATATCGGTGAGATCTATCGCACTCTGGGCCGCCATGCCGAGGCGGCGGAGGCGGCGCGCAAGTCGGTGGTGCTCAATCCCGGCGATGCGCTGGCGCTGATGAACTGCGCCATCATCCTGGCCGACCAGAACCTGCACGACGAGGCGATCCGATATTTCGAGCAGGCGCTGGCGATCCGGCCCGAGCTGCCGGGCGCGCATTTCGGCCTGGCCGAGGCGCTGCTGGCCAAGGGCGAGTTCGCGCGCGGGTGGGAGGAATATGAGTGGCGCTTCCGCATCGCCGACGTGCCCAGGCTGATGCCGCCGACCGACAAGCCGCAATGGGACGGGAGACGCATGGGGGCCGACCAGACCCTGGTGCTGATCGCCGACCAGGGCTTCGGCGACGCCATCCAGTTCGGCCGCTATATCAACTGGGCGGCGGACCGCGCCGAGAATATCGTGCTGGCCTGCAGTCCGCAGCTGAAGCCGATCCTGCGCCAACTCGACCCCAAGATGCGGATCAGCATCACTTGGAACGACATCGCGTCGTTCGATGCCTTCTGCCCGCTGACCGGCCTGCCGCGCCTTGCCGGCACGGTGGAGGAAAAACTCATCCCCGCGGACGTGCCGTATCTGAAGCCTGAGGCGGCGCGCGTCGCGCAGTGGAAGAAGAAGCTGGACAAGCTGACGCCCAAGGGCCTCAAGCGCATCGGCGTCGTCTGGGCCGGGCGGCCGACGCACAAGAACGACTGGAAGCGCTCGATGACGCTGTCGGCGCTCGCCCCCGTCACGGCACTGGACGATGTCGCCCTGGTGGTGCTGCAGAAGGGGCCGGAGCAATCCCAGGCCGGCGGCTATTTCGGCCGCGCGCCGTTGGTCCATCTCTCGACCGAGGTGGAGGATTTCGACGACACGATGGCGATCATGGCCGGGCTGGACCTGGTGCTGACCATCGACACCTCGGTTGCCCACCTGGCCGGCGCCATGGGCGTACCGACCTGGATCATGTTGCCCTGGTGCGCGGAGTGGCGCTGGCTGAAGGACCGTTCCGACAGCCCCTGGTACCCCTCGGCCCGCCTGTTCCGCCAGCCGGGCCCGAACGACTGGCTGGGCGCGGCACAAGCCGTGGCCGAGGCGTTGAAGAAAGACTGACGTCGTCTTCGGGGTGATCCTGCCCATTCTGCGGTCCCAGAGGCGTGAAGAAGCAATCCGAAACACCAGGGCTGCGTGTTATATTGTACTATTGTTGATTAAATTTAATATTATCCGGCCTTGCTGGTGCGATATGTATTTTATTTATATTTTATCGATTTGATATTGCGAAATATTTGTTCGCGATGTCATAGATTCACTGGATTTCGCGGTGAAAGCCATCTTGAATAATCTCAAAATAGCGGATTGGCGCGAGCACTAAGGCCATACGCCAGCCGCCGCGGGACACGGACCTATCGGCGAGGGCGCGCATGACTACCTATACGATCGCGGCGGGTGCATCGATTGACGGCAACTACAACGCCGTCGACATCTCCTCTGCCGCGGCCACGATCGATAATTTCGGCACGATCGCGCACCTGGCAGTAAACGGTACGAACCCAGGACAGGTCTCCGACGGCGTCTTTCTCAGGGCCGGCGCCGCGGTTACCAACGAGACCAGCGGTTTGATCAGCGGCGGCTACGCCGGCGTCCAGATCTCAGGCGCCGCGGGCACGGTCGATAATTCCGGCACGATCATCGCAGTGGGCAATGGGGCGCATTTTCTCGCCTATGCGGGCGTCTTGCTCGCGAACGGCGGCGCGATCACCAACGCCGTCGGCGGATCGATCAGTGGCGCCACCTACGGCGTCGAAGACACCGGAAGCGCCACGGTCGGAAATGCGGGGGTAATCACCGGCGGCAATTCCGGCATCCAGATCTCTGGCGCCGCGGGCACGGTCGATAATTCCGGTACGATCACCGGAACCGGCAGCGCTGGCGTCTATCTCGAGGATGGCGGCTTGGTCACCAACGAGACCGGCGGATCGATCGGCGGCCATTTTGACGGCGTCCAGATCTCCGGTGCCGCGGGCACGGTCGATAATTCCGGCACGATCACCGGAACCGGCAGCGCCGGCGTCTATCTCGGAGCTGGCGGTTCGATCACCAATGCGGCCGGCGGATCGATCAGCGGCGGCAGCCTTGGCATCTATATCAAAAGCACCACGGGCACGGTCGAGAATTCAGGCGCGATCACCGCAACTGGCTTCACCGGCGTCATGGGGGTCGACCTCCGTGGCGGTTCAGTCATAAATGCGGCGGGCGGATCGATCGGCGGCCGCATTGACGGCGTCTATATCTCTGTCGCCGCGGGCACGGTTGAGAATTCCGGTACGATCAGCGGAACGCTCTACGACGGCATTTATCTCAGGGCTGGCGGCTCGGTCTCGAACGCGGCGACAGGCAAGATCAGCGGTGGCCATTACGGTCTCGTCGCGAGGGGTTCCAGCGCCACGGTGGAGAATGCCGGGACGATCAGCGGCAGCACGGATTCCGTCAAACTGAGCGCCACCGGCGCGAACCGGCTGATCGTCGATCCTGGGGCGGTGTTCATCGGCAAGGTCGTCGGCACTGGCAGCGGGACTACGCTCGAACTCGCGGCGGGTTCGTCCGTGGGCACGATCAACGGCCTCGGCTCCCAATATACCGGCATCGGGACCGTTACGATCGATGCCGGCGCGTCCTGGGACGTGGCAGGCACCAAGGCCGCCTTTGCCGGCACGACGATCGCCGGCTTCAACAGCCATGACCGGCTGGACCTGACCGACCTGACCTTCAACGGCAGCGACAGCGCGACGGTGAACGGCAGCAACCAGCTCGTCATCGCCGATGCCGGCGGCTACGTCACCATCCAGATGGACGGCGGCGTCAGCGGCCAGACCTTCCAACTGCTGAACGACGGCCACGGCCACACCTTCGCCGAGGAGACCGACTACACGCCCTGCTATCTGAAGGGTACCCGCATCCGTACGCCCGATGGCGACCGGCCGGTCGAGGATCTGCGGATCGGCGATCGTGTGATGACCCTGGACGGCGAGGCCCTCCCGCTCAAATGGATCGGGCGGCGCAGCTATCGCGACTGGCTGGCGGTCGGCAACGCGGACGCCCAGCCGATCCTGTTCAAGATGGGCTCGATCTCCAATGGCGTGCCGGCGCGCGACCTCTATGTCTCACCCGAGCATGCGATGCTTCTGGACGGGGTGCTGGTTCCGGCCTGCCATCTGGTAAACGGCGTGTCGGTTGTGAAGATGGAGGGCATGGAGGAGATCGACTACTTCCACCTGGAATTCGACCGCCATGTCGTGATCTTCGCCGAGGACGCGCCGGCCGAAAGCTTCGTCGACGACGACAGCCGGATGCTGTTCCACAATGCCGAGGAATTTCGCCGCCTCTATCCCGGCGAACCCAGTCGCCGCGTCGAATTTTGTGCGCCGCGCATCGAGGCCGGACCGGCACTGGATGTCCTGCGGCGAACGCTCGCGGCGCGCGCGCGCCTGCTTCGGCCGGGGGGCACGGCGGCGACTCCGCTCCGGCGCGGCTATGTCGACCGCGTCAGCCGTATAGCGATCGAAGGCTGGGCGCAGGGCAGTGTTGCGATAGGGGAGCCTGCCAGGTTGGCGATCCTGGTCAATGGAGCGGTGGTGGGCGAAACGCTGGCCGACCAGCGGCGCGATGACCTCAATTCATCCAGCCTCGGCAATTGCGGCTTCCGCTTCGTGCTGCCGCGACCGCTGTCGCCCGATCTTTCTCATCGGATCGAGGTGCGCCGCGCGGCGGACTGGTCCCTGCTCCACGGCGGGGCGAGGGTCGTGGGCCGGCGGCCCGGGCCGAATGACCGGCTGGGCGCGGTACAAACGGACGAGGCGGGGTTATAACCTGCGCTGCCTGCGCGGGATCATCCCTGTAAGAAACACGACTTCCGCCACGTGCAGCCGGACGATGCGACTGCGCGGCGCCGACGGCATACCTGAAAATGTATAATAGTTAAGTAAATTTTTAATTTATTGTTCAGTTTATTTATTGATCTCGCCATATTCAAATTTATCTGGATTTCGCGGTAAAATCTGTATTACGAACAGAAAATTTCATTGATTGGCGAGCGCCTTGACCCAGCCTTACGCCAACCCTCGCGGGACACGGACCTATCAAGGGGGGCGCATATATGACCACCGACACGATCACCTCGCATCGCTATTCCGTCTATCTCCAGAACGGCGGCGCCTATGGCGACCCGGTGACCATTGCCTCAGGCGTCCATGTCGAACAGGTCACCGCGTTCGACACATGGACGATCGACAATCACGGATCCATCGGCGGCAGCTACCACTACCACGCCGCCGTCGCGCTCCTGCAGGGCGGCACGCTGATCAATGAGGCGGGTGGGGTAATCTCCGGCTATTACGCCGGTCTCGTCGGAAATGGCACGAACACGATCGACAATAGCGGCCTTATCGTCGGGTCTGCCGACTACGGCGTGCTGCTGATCGGCGACGCGGCCGTCACGAATGCATCGACCGGCACGATCATCGGCCATGGCCCGTCCGCGGCCTTGGGAATATATCGCGGCAGCTTCGCGACGGTTGAAAACGCCGGTTCGATCTCAAGCGACGGGAAGGCGGTCTATCTGGGCGGCAGCATAGCCAATCGGCTGATCCTCGATGCCGGCGCAAGCTTCAACGGCAGCGTCGCCGCCCTCGCCACCGCCGCCAACACGATCGAACTCACCTCCGGCGCCGCCACCGGCACGCTGGCCGGCGTCGGCACCGAATATATCGGTTTCCAGACCATCACCATCGACCACGGCGCGAGCTGGAACATCGGGGCGATCTCCGTGGCTGAGACCGTCATCAACGCTGGAACGGTCGGCGGCATCGAGCTGGATGCGGGCGGCGCGGTGACCAACCAGGCGGGTGCCACGATCAGCAGCGCGGGCACCGGGATCATTGCCCAATCGCCCTCCACTGTCGACAATCTGGGGCTGATCCAAGGGGGATCGGCCGGCGCCGGCGTGTATCTGTACGGCACGCTGACCAATGCTTCGACCGGAACGATCACCGGCGGGAAATACGGCGTCACGGGCACGGCATCGCTGGTTAATGCCGGAACGATCCAGGGTACCGGCACCAACGGCGTCGGCGTCGAACTCCATAACGCCGCTTCAGTCACCAACGCGGCAAGCGGCCATATCCTCGGCACGCATATCGGCCTTTACGAGCATGGCGACGGCACAATCCATAACGCGGGATTGATCGGGGGTTCGGCCGGGTTCGGCGTCCAGCTCGGCAACGGCGGCACGATCGTCAATCAGGCCGGCGCTACGATCACCGGCCTTACCGGGGTGAGCGCGCTTTACGGCGCGATCGACAATTCCGGCATCATCACCGGGACGGGGACAGCTTTCGGGTCTGCCGGGGTCAACATTTTCAAGGGAACGGTGACCAACGAAGCGGGCGGCACGATCTCGGCCGCCGGCTATTACGGCGTCACCATGTACAGGTCGACCCTGGTCAATGCCGGGACCATCGAGAACAGCTTTTCCCAAGGCGCCGGGGTGTTTTTCAATGGTGGGGGCGCACTCACCAACGCAGCCGGGGCCCTGATCACCGGTCACCGTGGCATTGCCACCAACGGGTTCGGCACGATCGACAATTTCGGCACGATCACAGGCGCTCAGTACGGCATCGTGCTGAATGGCGGCGGTGTCGTGCTGAACGCCGCCGGCGGGACGATCGCCGGGATCGAAGGCGGCCACCTGACCCTGACCAATGCCGGGGCCATCGGGGCGAATAGCAACGGCATCGCCCTCCTTGCCGGGGATGCCACGGTGGTCAATACCGGCGTGATCTCCGGCGGAACCGGCGGCGCGGCGGTTCTCTACGGCCACAACGACGTGGTGGAGAATCGCGGCACGATCGTCGGCAACCTGTATTTCGAGGGCTCTCAGACCAACCGGCTGATCCTTGGTGTCGGCTCCGTCTTCGAAGGCACGGCCATAGCCTTCGCCAGCACCGGTGGCAGCACGATCGAGCTGGTGGCTTCCGCCGCCGCGACAGGGACGCTCAGCGGACTGGGTTCCCAGTTCAGCGGTTTCCATACGGTCACGATCGACAGCAACGCGGCCTGGGATATCGGCGGCGCGATTTCCGGCTTTTACGGCGTGGCGATCGACGGCTTCAACAACCATGACCGGCTCGACCTGACCAATCTCGCCTACGCAGCTGGCGGCACCGCGACGCTGAACGGCAGCAACAAGCTGGTGATCAGCGAAGGCGGCACCGCGGTGGCGACCATCCAGCTCGACGCCAGCGTTACCGGGGAGATGTTCAAACTGGTGGATGACGGCCACGGCGGCACGTATGTCGAAGAGAACGATTACGCCGCCGCCTGCTATCTGCGGGGCACGCGTATCCGCACGCCGACGGGTGAGAGGCCGGTCGAAGACCTGCGGATCGGCGATTTGATCGCGATCGCGGGTGGCGGGGCGCTGCGGCTCAAATGGATCGGGCGGCGCAGTTATCGCGAGTGGCTGGCGGTTGGCAACGCAGACGTTCAGCCGGTCCTGTTCAAAGCAGGTTCGCTGGCCGCCCGGGTGCCGGCGCGCGACCTCTATGTTTCCCCCGAGCATGCGATGTTCCTGGACGGGATGCTGATCCCGGCCTGCCATCTGGTGAACGGCGTCTCGATCCTGAAGACCGAGGGGATGGAAGATGTCGAATACTTCCACCTGGAATTCGAGCGCCACGCCGTGATTTTCGCCGAGGGCGCGACGGCTGAAAGCTTCGTCGACGACGACAGCCGCATGCTGTTCCACAATGCCGAAGAATATCGGCGCCTGTACCCGGATGAGCCACTGCGCGCCCCGGCCGAATTTTGCGCCCCGCGCGTCGATGCCGGCCCCGCGCTCGCCACGCTGCAGCGTGCGCTTGCGGCCCGGGCGGCCCGGCTGCGGCCCGACGGCAAATTGGATGCGGCGCCGGCGCGGCGCGGTTATCTTGACCGCGCCACCCGCTCCGAACTCAACGGCTGGGCCGCGGGCGAGGGCGGGCCGGCCGCGCTGGCCATCGTCGTCAACGGCGCGGTGATCGGCCGGACGGTGGCCGACGGCCATCGGCCCGACCTCAAGGCGGCCGGCATCGGCGATTGCGGCTTCCGCTTCGTGCTGCCGCAGGCGCTGTCGCCTGAGCTCGGCCATCGCATCGAGGTGCGCCGCGAAAGCGACTGGTCGCTGCTGGCTGGCGCCCCCGTGACCCTGTCGCCCAGCAAAGCCGTACCAGCCGGCTAGTCGCCGCTACGGGACGCCCTGTAATTGCCTCGGGTGTTAAATCGCAGTTATTGAAATCGTGATTATCCGGTAATTTCGGTCGTTACTGGATTTGTATTTTTCTATACTGTCGCCTGTTTCGAATATTTCGGCGGTCGACGGTATGAGCACGGATACGATTACGGGCACGGTAACGGGGGTGACGCTCGCCAGCGGCGGCGCGTACGGCGACCCCGTGACCATTGCCTACGGCGCCGAGATCGACGGCAGCCCGGCCGTCAGGATCGTCAGCCCCTGGACCGTGGTGAATTACGGCACGGTCAGCGGCGGGCCGATCGGGATACAGGTCAGCACGGCGTCCAGCGGCTATACCGAGGCCTGGATCACCAACGCGGCTGGTGCCACCATTACGGCGACCGGCAACGGCGCCGGCATCGCCGCGTCTGGCGCGGTCTCGATCGATAATTCGGGGCTTATCTACAACACCGTCCGGGGGCTCAGCCTTGCCGGGGGCGCGGTCACCAACGCGGCGACGGGCACGATCGCCGGCGGCAGTTTCGGGATCATCGATTCAGTCGCGGCCGTCACGATCGTCAACGACGGCACGATCAGCGGCGCGGTCAACGACGCCATCCGCCTCGTCAATTACAGCGGCGCGGGCGTCAGCCTGATCGACAATGGCGGCACGATCCTCGGCCAGGGCAATAACGGCATCTATATCAGCCAATCCTATGCCGCGGTCCAAAACCGCGGCACCATCGACAGTGTCTATACCGACGGCATCAAGACCCGCGGGCAGTCGATCACCGTTCAGAATTCCGGCTCGATCCATGGCGGCACCGACGGCGTGGATCTGGGCGGCGTCAACGCCACCCTGGAGAATTCGGGTACCATCAGCGGCACGGTCTATGCCGCCTATCTGAACGGCACCGGCAACAACCGCCTGATCCTCGACCCCGGCGCGGCCTTCAGTGGCCAGGTGCTGGCGCGGTCTGGCGCGGCCAACACGATCGAGCTCGCCGGCACGTCCGCCGGTACGCTCGCCGGGCTGGGCAGCACCTATGTCGGCTTCCAGACCGTCACCATCGACGGCGGCGCCAAATGGGACGTCGCCGGTACGCTCGCCGGCTTCAATGGCACGACGATCCAGGGCTTCGGCAATCATGACCGGCTTGACCTGACCGACCTCGCCTTCGACGCCGGCGACACGGTCACGCTCGATAACGGCACCGATCTGCTGACGATCAGGGACAGCGGCGGCACGGTGCTGGCGACGATCCAGCTCGATGGCGGCGTGACCGGCGACCTGTTCAAGCTGGTCAGCGACGGTCACGGCGGCACCTTCGCCGAGGAGAGCGACTATACGCCGTGCTTCTGCCGCGGCACGCTGATCCGCACGCCGTCCGGGGACCGGCCTGTCGAGGATCTGCGCATCGGCGATCCGGTCATGACCGAGGGCGGGCCCCTGCCGCTCAAATGGATCGGGCGGCGCAGCTACAGGGGTTGGCCGGCAGTCGGCAACCAGGACGCGCAGCCGATCCTGTTCAAGGCCGGCGCGCTGGCGCATCGCGTGCCGGCGCGCGACCTGCGCGTCTCGCCCGAGCACGCGATGCTCGTCGATGGCATGCTGATCCCGGCCTGCCGCCTGGCGAACGGCGTCTCGATCGTGAAGATGCAGGGCGTCGAGGATATCGACTATTTCCACCTGGAATTCGACAGCCATGCCGTGATCTTCGCCGAAGGCGCGGCGACGGAAAGCTTCGTCGACGACGACAGCCGGATGCTGTTCCACAATGCCGGCGAGTATCGCCGGCTATACCCGGATGAGCCGCCCCGCCGGGCGGAATTCTGCGCGCCGCGTGTCGAGAGCGGCACGGCCCTGGATGCCGTTCGGCGGATGCTCGCCGCGCGCGCCGCTATTTTGCGGCCCGACGGGACGGTGCCGCCCCGGGACAGTCGGGGTCATTTGGATGTCGCCGGCCGCACATGGGTTTCGGGCTGGGCCTTCGGGGCGGGCGGCGAACCGCAGGCGCTGGCTATTCTGGTGAACGGCGCGGTTGTCGGCCGGGTGGTTGCCGACCGGTATCGCGCCGATCTGAAGGCCGCCGGGATCGGCGACGGCCGCCATGGCTTCAGCTTTGCCCTGCCGGGCGGCCTGTCCCCGGATATCGTCCACCGGATCGAAGTGCGGCGGGAGGCCGACTGGTCTCTGCTGTAGAAACACGGCTTCCACCAGAGCGTCCGCTACAGATATGTCCATGTGCCGAGCTGCGCAGAAACTCCACAATAGAAGTGTGTATTTTTAAATACAATTTTATCTTTATGCCTGATAATTACTTGGCGTTCATTCGTTCAAATTCATCTAGCTTTCGCGGTAAAATCTATACTATGTAACAAGAAAATTCACCGGATTGGCGAGCGCTTCTGATTCTGCCTCACGCCAGCCGCCGCAGGTAACGGACCTATCGGGGCGCATGCATGGGTACCTATACGATCGGCGCGGGCAGTTATGCCTCCTACTTCACTCTGTATGGCCCGGACTCGCTGCTCGACAATCAAGGCACCATCGGGGGGCCTACGAGCTCCGTCGCTATCACGGTTCGTGGCGGCGGCACGATTGATAATGAAGCCGGCGGCACGGTCACCGGTCAGTTCGCCATCTCCGCCTACGGGCCGACGACGATCTACAATAGCGGCACGATCTTCTCCAGCTACGGCTTCGGCGGCGGCTACGGCATCAATATTTTCGAGGGCGGCGGGTTTGTAAAAAACACTTCGACGGGCGTGATCATCGGCAGCGGACCGAACGACAGGCCGGTATCTATCTCTGGATCTGGCCACGCGACCCTCGAGAATGCCGGCACGATCCAGGGCTACGGAACAGCGGCTTTTCTCTACGGCACCCTGTCCAACCTGCTGATCATCGATCCCGGCGCTGTATTCAACGGCGCCGTCAAAGCGACCTCCGGCACCGGTACGATCGAACTGGCCTCCGGCGCCAGCAGGGGCGCCCTCCTGAATGCGGGCAACAAATATACTGGTTTCACGACGATCACCGTCGACCCTGGCGCACGCTGGGATATCGTCGACCCCGTCTATGGCGTAGTCGCCGGCTTCAACCGTTATGACAGGTTCGACCTGACCGGCATCAGCCCCAGCGGGCACGTCTACTTCAACAGCAGCACCGACGTGTTGACGCTCACCGACCCCGCGGGCGGTGTGCTCCAGACCCTCCAGCTGGCGGGGGATCTCATAGGCTACAGCTTCAGGCTGGTCGATGACGGACGTGGCGGCTCTTTCGTGGAGGAGCAGCTGGCGACGATCGTGGGCACGATCGCGACCGGCGTGACGCTGGACAGCACGTTCGGCGATCCGCTGACCGTCGCTTCGACCGGCCGGGTGACGGGCAGCGGCAACGCCATTACCGGCTCCATGGACTGGACCATCGTGAACCAGGGCACGATCCAGGGCGGCACCGGCAGCGGCATCACGCTCACCGCCGGTGGCTCGGTCACCAACAGTGCGGACGGGGCGATCACCGGCACCCAGTACGGCGTCCGGATCAAGGGCGCGGCTGGCACGCTGGACAATGCCGGTACGATCACGGCGACCGGGACCGACGGCGAAGGCGTTCAGCTGGACGCCGGCGGTATGATCGTCAACGAGGGCTCCGGCGTCATCACCGGCGACTATGGCGGCGCGGCCATCGCGAATGCCGGCACGGTGGTGAATTTCGGCTCGATCGGTGCCACCGGCGTCGGGGGCGTCGGTGTCGCGCTTTATGACG
>Ga0207694_10002321_pt1 | contig 15545 bp, 14 predicted proteins | sample KBSC34metaG_FD_184353 | JGI IMG/M metagenome (GOLD analysis project Ga0207694, IMG submission 184353) | Corn rhizosphere microbial communities from Kellogg Biological Station, Michigan, USA - KBS C3-4 metaG (SPAdes) (version 2) | ecosystem: Host-associated > Plants > Roots > Rhizosphere > Soil...
GGTTGCGAGAAGCCGCTTTTGATATCGCTTTGGGTGCGGCGGATTTTCCACTCGCCGTCGATCTTCTCGTAATCGTCGCGATATTGCAGCGACACGAAGGTCAGGGTTTCGTCCTTCGTGTCGATCTTGCGGTAATCCAGGCACCACAGGCCCTTGGCGTGGGTGTCGTCGATCAGGTCGATCTCGCCGTTGCCGGCCTGGTGCTTGTCCAGCACCCAGGGGTGGCAAGCCTGCTCCGTGTACATCTGGCAAAAGCCGTCGGCCGTGTCGAAGACGCCCAGGTGTCCGACGATCACCGGGCACTGTCCGTCGGGGGCAAAGGTGGCGCGCACCGCCGCCGGGTCCTGCTCGTCGCAGGCATTCAGATAGCGCGCTTTCAGCTTCCGAATGGCTTCGATGTCTTCCAGGCGCTGGATACGGCGCAAAAGGGCTGATAGATCGTTCCCCTGTTCGCTCATTCTTCGTCTCCCTAGGCTTGCGGCCCGCTGCTGTCCTTGGGGCAGGACCATAAAGGGTCGGGCGCAAAATTACAGCCGGATTTCGACGGAAATCGACAAAATTTGTGGGCACGGCTGGCCCGATGCAGAAATTCGGGGGGTGAATTCTCTGAATTCGCCCAGGCGTAGACGCTGGCGGGATAGGAGCAGGGGGACATGGATTTCGGTTATTCGCCCAAGGTCGAGGCGCTGCGCGAGAAGATGCTGGGCTTCATGGACGACCATGTCGTCCCCGCCAACATCCCGTGGCACAAGCTCTATTCGCAAGGGGTCTATCCGCTGGAGGTGCTGGAGCCGCTGAAGGCCAAGGCCCGTGCCGCCGGACTTTGGAACATGTTCATGCCGCACATCCCCGAGGGCATAGAAGGCAACGGCCTCACCAATCTGGAATATGCCCCGCTGGCCGAGATCATGGGCCGGCTGTTCTGGGCGCCGGAAGTGTTCAATTGCGGCCCGCCCGACACCGGCAATATGGAGCTGATGCATCTGGCGGCGACGCCGGCGCAGCGGGAGCAATGGCTGAACCCGCTGCTGCGCGGCGAAATCCGCTCCTGCTTCGCCATGACCGAGCCTGACGTCGCCTCCTCAGACGCGACCAACATCGCCACCCGGATTGAACGCCAGGGTGACGAATACGTGATCAACGGGCGCAAATGGTTCATCACCGGCGCCACCCATCCGAACTGCAAGGTCGCGATCGTGATGGGCGTCTCCAACCCGGACAATCCGGTCCATACCCGCCAGTCGATGATCCTGGTGCCGATGGATGCGCCGGGCCTCACCATCGTGCGCAACATCCCGTTCATGAACCTGAACGAGATCGAGGGTCACTGCGAGCTGCACTTCAAGGATGTGCGCGTGCCGGCGACCAACCTGCTGGCAGAGGAGGGATCGGGCTTCGCGTTGGCCCAGGCGCGGCTCGGCCCCGGCCGCATCCATCACTGCATGCGTTTCATCGGCCAATGCGAGCTGGCGGTGGAGCTGATGACCGAGCGCGCCTTGGGCCGCATCGCCTTCGGCAAGCCCCTGTCTGACCGCGAGACGATCCGCGAATGGATCGCGCTTTCCCGCATGGAGATCGACCAGGCCCGCCTGCTGGTGCTGCGCACCGCCTGGATCATCGACCAGCACGGCAACAAGGCCGCGCGCAACGAAGTGTCGATGATCAAGGTCATCGTGCCGCGCATGCAGGTGAACATCATGAACCGCGCCATCCAGACCTTCGGCTCGGCGGGCCTCTCGCCCGACACGCCGCTGGCCAATTTCTGGACCTGGGGCCGCTCGCTGCAATTGGGCGACGGGCCGGACGAGGTGCATATCCGCGGCGTCGCCAAGGCCGAGATCGCCCGCATCAAGGGCATGGGCGGCCAGGCCGCCCGGTATCTGACACCCTATGCCGCCGTTCATGGCGACCCGACCCGCGAGACGAACTGATGAGCAATTGGCAGGGCGCACCGGCGATGCGCTACGAGGCCCATTACGGGGACCGCGTGGCGCGCTGCTTCGCCAATCGTCCCAAGGGCGTCGACCAGATATTGCGCGATACCGTGGCGCTGCGCCCCGACGCGGAAGCTCTGGTCGATAACGGCCGGCGCTTCACCTACGCCGCGTTCGACCGCATGGTCGATGCCGTGGCGGCCGGGCTGATCGCCCGGGGCGTGCAGCCGGGCGACCGGATCGCGCTGCTGCTCGGCAACCGGGCGGAGTTCGCCTTCGCCCTGTTCGGCGCGATGCGCGCCGGCGCGGCGATCGTGCCGCTCAATACCCGCGAGCAGATGCCGGAGATCGCCTTCAACGTGCAGGATAGCGGCGCCAAGGTGCTGTTCTTCGAAAGCACGCTCGCCGACCGCATCCCCGACGCGGCGACCGTACCGACCCTGACCCACAAGATCGTCGTGGGTGAGGCTGTCGCCGGCGCTGAGCCGTTCGATGCCTTGACTACGCCGGCGGCGCCGGTGGTGACGCCGGAGTTCGAACAGGAAGCGGTCGCGGTGATCCTCTACACCTCAGGCACCACGGGTAAGCCCAAGGGCGCGATGTTGACCCAGATGTCGATGGTCATGTCGGCGCTGCATTACGAGTTCTGCCTGGGCATGACGGATAAGGACCGCGCCCTGATGGCGGTGCCGGCCACCCATGTCACCGGCCTGGTCGCGATCCTGCTGTGCATGGTGAAGTCGGGCGGCGCCACCATCTTCCAGACCGTGTTCAAGGCGGCGGACTTCCTCGCGCTCGCAGCCAAGGAGCGGATGACCTACACCTTGATGGTCCCCGCCATGTACAATCTCTGCCTGCTCCAGGCCTCGTTCGACGATTACGACCTGTCGGGCTGGCGCGCAGGCGGCTATGGCGGCTCCCCCATGCCGATCGCGACGGTGCGCAAGCTGGCGGAGAAGCTGCCCAACCTGAAGCTGTTCAACTGCTACGGCTCGACCGAGACCACCTCCCCCTCCACGATCACGCCGCTGGGCGAGGCCGAGGCGCGTATCGATACGGTCGGCAAGCCTGTCCCGTGCTGCGACATCAAGATCGTCGACGATGACGGCATCGAGGTGCCGCGCGGGACAAGCGGGGAGATCTGGATCGCCGGCGGCCATGTCGGCGCCGGCTACTGGAACAACCCGGTCGCAACCACGGCCAACTTCACCGCCGGCTACTGGCATTCCGGCGATATCGGCTGCATGACCGACGACGGCTATATCAAGGTCCTCGACCGCAAGAAGGACATGATCAACCGCGCCGGCTACAAGGTCTATTCGGCCGAGGTCGAGGACGTGCTGGCGCACCACCCGCAGATCGGCGAGGCGGCCGTGGTGGCTGAGCCTGATCCGGTGCTGGGCGAGAAGACCCACGCCTTTGTGCTGGTCAAGGACGGCACGCTGACCGCCGACGACATCAAGCTCTTTTGCCGGGAGCGTTTGTCGGACTATAAAGTCCCAGACTTTGTAACGTTCGTAGATCAACCGCTGCCACGCAACGCGAATGGCAAGATTTTGAAGCGGGCTTTGCGAAACGCGTAATTTTCAGGCGACCGGGGAAGGGACATAAGCAGATGGGCGATCAGAGAGTAGCAGTCGTGACCGGCGCCAGCCGTGGAGCGGGGCGCGGCATCGCCATCGCACTGGGCGAGCACGGCTATACGGTTTACGTCACCGGCCGCACCCGCCAGGAGGGCGAGGCCGCCCTTCCCGGCACGATCTATGAGACCGCCGAGGCCGTGACCGCCGCCGGCGGCAAGGGCATCGCCGTGCGCGTCGACCATGCCAGCGACGACGAGACCAAGGCGCTGATCGCCCAGGTCGAAAAGGAACAGGGCCGGCTCGATATCCTGGTCAACAATGTCGCCCATATCAGCGACGAGCTGATCCAGCCCGGCCCGTTCTGGGAAAAGACGCTGGATCTGGTCAAGATCCTCGATGTCGGCCTGCGCAGCCAGTATATCGCCTGCTATTATGCCGCGCCGCTGATGGCGAAAGCAAAGCAGGGGCTGATCGTCTTCACCTCGTCCTTCGGCTCGGTCTGCTACATGCACGGCCCCGCCTATGGCGCGCAGAAGGCCGGCATCGACAAGTTCGCCGCCGACATGGCAGTCGACCTCAAGGACTACAACGTCGCCGCCGTCTCGATCTGGATGGGCATGCTTCTGACCGAGCGCAGCAAGAAGGCGATCAAGGAGCATCCGGAGACCTACGGCCAGCTCGCCGAGATGGCGGAGACGCCGGATTATACCGGCCACATCATCGCCGCCATGGCGGACGATCCCGATATCATGTCGCTGACCGGCCAGACCGTGATCGGCGCCGAGATCGCACCCGACCGTTACGGCCTCACCGATGCCGGCGGCAAGAAGCCGATCTCCCACCGCCCGTTCCTGGGCGACCCGCGCATTGCCCATCCGGCGATCATTCGGTGATCCCGATCCAAACAAGACACCGCCGAACAAGACACTGAGGGAAGAACCATGCTGCTGAAAGACAAGGTCGTCGTAATTTCCGGCGTCGGGCCGGGGCTGGGGCGGAAGCTGACGCTGCTCTGCGTCAAGGAAGGCGCCAAGGTCGGCATCGGCTGCCGCAACACGACCTTCCTGAACGAGCTGACCGAAGAGGTTAAGGGCTTAGGCGGGCAGATCGTGTCCGCACCGCTGGACGTCAAGAACAACGACCAGTGCGTCGGGCTGGTCGAGGCGACCGTCAAGGCCTTCGGCCGGATCGATGGCTTGGCCAACAGCGCCTACATGTATGCGCCCGGCGCGTTCGAAGATGTGGAGCTCGACGCCTGGATCGATGCGACGGACGTCACCTGCTTCGGCGCGCTGCGCATGGCCAAAGCCGTGCTGCCGCATATGAAGAAGGCGGGCGGCGGCTCGATCGTGAATATCTCGACCATGGAGACGCGCAAGCCCCGCCCGGGTGAGGGCGCCTATGCCGTCCCCAAGGCCGCTTTGGAGATGGCGACCCGCCAGCTCGCCTTCGAGCTGGGCAAATACAAGATCCGCGTCAACTCCACCCTGATGGGCTGGATGTGGGGCGTGCCGGTGGAGAACGCGCTCAACAACTGGGCCAAGTCGGCAGGCCAGCCGCTGCAGACCATCATCGACGGCGTCGCCGCGCAGATTCCGCTGAACATGATCCCGACGGACGATGACTGCGCCAAGTCGGTCGTGTTCTTCCTGTCCGACTATTCCAACGTGGTCACCGGCCAGGGCCTGAACGTCAATGGCGGCGAGTACATGAACACATGAGGATGGGCTAATGCCCTGCTACAGCTATGAGGGCGTCGTCCCCGTCGTCGATCCGACCGCGTTCGTCCATCCGACAGCGGTCCTGATCGGCGACGTGATCGTCGGCGCCGGGTGCTATGTCGGGGCGGGCGCCGTGCTGCGCGGCGATTTCGGGCGGATCATCCTCAAGGACGGCTCGAACCTGCAGGACAATTGCGTCGCCCACAGCTTCCCCGGCCAGGACGCGGTGATCGAGGAGGACGGCCATGTCGGCCACGGCGCGGAGCTGCATGGCTGCGTCGTCGGCCGCGAGGCGCTGGTCGGCATGAATGCCGTGGTGATGGACGGGGCCGAGATCGGCGCGGGCAGCTTCGTCGGCGCCATGAGCTTCGTTCGCGCCGGCATGATCGTGCCGCCCAAGACCCTGGTCGCCGGCGTGCCGGCCAAGATCGTGCGCGAGCTTCAGGACAAGGAAATGGCCTGGAAGGCCAACGGCACCCACCAGTACCAGGAGCTGGCGAAGCGCAGCCTGGCGACGATGAAGGAATGCGATCCCCTGCCCGCCGTCGAGGCGGACCGGCCGCAGGCCAAGCAGATCGTCGCCATCCCGCTCCACAAGATCAAGGCCGCCGGCTGATGCCCAGCCCTGAGCACATGCGCGACGCGGTGCTGGCCTATTTCGCCAGCTTCGCCAACGCCGATGTCGACCGCATCGTCGCCCTGTTCGCCGACGACGCCGTGGTCGAGGACCCGATCGGCGGCGCCCGGATGGACGGCATCGCGGCGATCCGCGGCTTCTTCACCGGCGGCTTCGAGTATGTGGGCGGCGGCTATGAATTCGTGCCCGAGGGCAATGTCCGCATCGCCGGCAACCACGCCGCCTGCGCCGCCATCGCCACCTGCGATAAGGCCGATCCGCCGTTCCGGCTGGAGACGCTGGACGTCATGACCTTCGACGAGGCCGGCAAGATCGTCGCCATGAAGGCCTATTGGGGGCCGGCCAACATGACATCGCTGGCCGAGGGGGCTACCGGCGCCGAGGCGGCCGAGAAGGCGAACGCATTCCTGAAATCGCTGAAATAGGACAACCGGGGGAAGAAACGATGACCGACGCAGAACTGGCGCAGCTGAAGCGCGACGTGCAGATCCTGAAGGATATCGAGGCGGTGAAGAAGGTGAAGCACGCCTACTTCCGCTGCATCGACACGGCCAATCTGGACGAGCTGCGCGGCCTGCTGCATCCCAAGGTCCATGCCAAGCTGGTCGGCGGCACCTATTCGATCGAGTTCAGCGACCGCGAGGACTATCTCGAGATGGTGGCGAATTCCTTCCATTCGGAATTCGTCGGCATGCATCACGGCCACCATCCCGAGATCGAGATTCTGAGCGAGACCGAGGCCACCGGCACCTGGTACCTCCAGGACATCGCCATGGACTTCCGCCGCAAGGTTACCACTACCGGTTCGTCGCTCTATTACGACAAGTACACGAAGACCGACGGCAAATGGCAGATCTCCGACACCTATTACCACCGTGTCTACGAATGCGTCGCCGACACCCCGGAACGCCCCCCGCTGACCGCACATTACCTGGCCGAGCATGGGCGGAAGGAGATCACCTTCACGGTGGTGGATAAGTACAACAAGCAGTAGGGCGAGGCTATGCGGGCGGGCGGTGGGGCCCACCGCTGCCCGCTCATAAAGCCCCTCTCCCGCCTTGCGGGCGAGGGGCTTTATGAGGGCGTTGGTTCAAATAGGCGCCCGCTGCGATCCCCTGACCAGCCGTCCCGGCAGCACGCCGGTCGCTTGATCCGCCCGCCGGATCACCTGCCCCGACACGATCGTCGCGTCATAACCGGTCGCGCCCTGGTCCAGACGGCGGCCGCCGGCCGGGAGGTCGTATTTGATCTCGGGGGCATGCAGCGCCAGCCGGGCATAGTCGATGACGTTCAGGTCCGCCTTGTAGCCCGGCTTGATCAGACCGCGATCGTTCAGGCCCAAGGTCTGTGCGGGGTCGAGGGTCAGGGCGCGGACTGCCGCGGCGAGGGACAGGCGGTCGCCGGCACGGTCGCGGGTCCAGTAGGTCAGCATGAAAGTGGGGAAGCTGGCATCGCAGATTACGCCGTAATGCGCCCCGCCATCGCCCAGGCCCACGACAGTGTGCTTGTGGTTCATCAGCTCCAGCACCGCGTCCAGCTTGCCGTCCTGATAATTTCCGAGCGCGACATAGAGCTTGGCCGTGCCGCCAGCGCCCAGCAGATAGTCGTAGGCGATCTCCTCAGGGCTGACGCCCCTGGCGCGCGCCTGTGCGCCGATGCTGGTGTCCAGCGGCGGCTCGTAGTTCGGCGGGTCGCCGAACGGGAACATCCAGTCCCAGTTGCGGCCGACATGGGCGAGCGGATGGCCCTCCATCGGCGGCTCGGCGATCAGGCGGGCGCGGACCTCGGGCTTGCGCAGTTCGGTCAGCTTGGCCGCGTGATCGAGGCCGGCCAGCGCCTGGTAGGACGGGCACAGCACGAACGGGTTCACCGACAGTTCGTGCCCGGTCACCATGCCGATCGGGCGTGGGAAGATCTGGGCCGACACGGTTTCGCCGGCGGTGTTGGCCTCGTCGACGATCGCCAGCGCCTGCTTCCAGATCGTATCCGGCCCCGTATTGCTGGCGCCCATCGAGAAGGTGGCCGGGCGGCCCGAAGCGCGGGCAACGCCGCGCAGGAGGCCCAGCTCCTCGTCCCAGGACTGGAAGGGCGTGTTCAGCACCAGCTGCACCACGCCGTCGCCGGCATCGCCCAGGCCTCGGGCGATCTCCTCCAGCTCGGCGCGGTTGGCATCGAAAGTCGGGATCTGCTCTCCGGCCTTTGTGCGGTGGATGGACTGGCGCGACGAGGCGAAGCCGATGGCGCCGGCCGCCATCGCCTCGCGGGCGAGGCTGCGCATCTTCGCCATGTCCTCCGCCGTCGCGGGCTCACGTCTGGCGCCGCGCTCGCCCATCGCATAGACGCGCAGCGGCGAGTGCGGCAGGTAGGCTGCGACATCGATGTCGCGCGGGTTGGCGTCCAGGGCGTCGAGATATTCGGGGAAGGTTTCCCAGTTCCAGGGCAGGCCCTCGGCCATCACCACGCCGGGAATGTCCTCGACCCCCTCCATCACCTTGATCAGCAGCCCGTGATCGGCCGCGCGGCAGGGGGCGAAGCCGACGCCGCAATTGCCGACCACCACGGTGGTGACGCCGTGCGAGGAGGACGGGTTCAGCCGGTCCGACCAGATCGCCTGGCCGTCATAATGGGTGTGGATATCGACGAAGCCGGGCGTGACCAGCTTGCCCGTGGCGTCGATTTCCTCGGTCGCCGCGCCGGCCGCGGCGCCGATGGCCGCGATCCGGCCGTTCCTGACCGCGACGTCGGCGGTGAACAGAGCGCCGCCGCTGCCGTCTGCGATCAGACCGTTGCGGATGATCAGGTCGTATTGGCGCGCCATCGCCGTCCCTCCCGATCGCGGTTCAGGCCGCCAGTTTTCCCGCCCAGATATCGCCGGCGCGTCTGGTGTCCACATCGACGACACCACGCACACCCAGGGCCTCACGGGCCTCACCCAATCTCATGCCGAAGACCGGCTCGATCTTCTTCAGGAACAGCGCATCGGATTCCTGGCCGACCTTCATGCCCCGCTGGATGCAGTTCACTGCGGTCTCCCACACCTGCGGATAATGCAGCATGGTGCGGACCGTATAGCGCAGGGACCCCAGTACGAACATGGTGCTGACCTCCCCGGCCAGTTCCTTGTTCTGGATATATTTGAAGATATTGGTCAGGCGGTACCAATACGGCACCAGTTCCCCCAGATAGTCGAAGCCGCCGCCGCAGAGGATATGTTCGAAATCGTGCGTCTGGCCTGAGCGCAGGTTGTAAAACTCAAGCTGCGTCTTCGGCTGCTGCCACGGCACGATCTGCGCCTCGAAGCCGCCATCATAAAGATAGCGGTAATATTTCCCGCCGACCGTATCCGGCGCGTAGTGCTTGAAATCGTCCAGCTTGTAGTCGGAAACGAAGCCTTCCCTGAACCAGTCGTCGAGAAGCGCGTTGGTCTTGCGCTCCTCGGTGAACAGCTCTTCGATCCGGCCGAAATCGCGCAATTCGTTGACGATGCCGATCAACTCGAACATCTCGGCCTGGGCCGGAAAATCGGGGCCGTTCTTGCGCAGAAGGATCATCGCCACCCATTCGCGCAGGCGCGGATGGTTCAGGTATTTGGACGAGGAGACCAGCATGCTGCTCTCAGTGCCCACTGGCACGACGCCGCGCAGCAGATAGGGGATATCGTTCATCGTCAGGGTTCCTCGTCGCCGAAACAGTGGCAAACGGTATCGTACCGTTTGCTTCGAATCAAGCCTGCAAATCAGGCCTTTTGAAGGGGCCTGGATCAGAGATAACATGGCGCGACTCGCAGACAGGATTTTCCGGCCATCATTACCGCACAACAAACCGTCCAAAATCGGGATGACCGGCAGCCAAGCCGTATCGAACACCTGCTCGAAGTGGGCCGGCGGGAGTTCCTGACGCACGGCTATCAGCGGACCTCGGTCGACGGCATCGGCAAGGCGGCGGGGGTCAGCAAGCAGACCATCTACCGCCATTTCAACGACAAGTCGGACATACTTCGCGCCATCGTGGTGGAGACCAGCGACGCGTTCGAGCATGCGGTGACGCCGGTCTCTGAGCGGATGGGTACGCTGGCGGTGGTCGAGAACTGCATGGCCGCGATCCGCCGCTCATTCTTCGGCAACGATTCGATCCCGCTGTTCCGCCTCGGCATGGCGATCGCCACGCAGCTGCCGGAGCTGTCGGCGACCCTGACCGGCTATTTCGTGAAGTCGCTGGCGCCGCTCGCCGACCAGATGGCGATGCTGGAGCGCGCGGGTAAGATCACGATCGTCAGCCCGCTGGAGGGCGCGGCGCAGGCCGGCGTGCTGGCGGTCGAGGGCGTGCGCTTCTATATGGGCTTCGCCGCGCCCTCGGCGCCGCTGTCCCAGGATTATCTGTCGGCCACGGCCGATCTCTATCTCAACGGCTTCCTCGGCCGCTCCGCGCGGCCCTGGCCGGAATTCGTCCCCGATCCGGCTTCTGCGCCGAATGCCAGGATGGAGGCGCTCCATGCCGACCTGCGCGGCTATTTCGACGATGTCGCCGACTTGCGGCTGGGCGAGGACGATCTGCAGCGCCTGGTCGGCGTGGCGCGCAGGATGTTCTTCGCGGCCGGGTATCGCGATACCAGCCTGGACGAGATCGGTCCCGCCGCCCGCATCGGCCGGGGCACGCTCTATCGCTGGTTCGGCGGCAAGGAGACGCTGTTCCGTGTCGCCATGCTGCACGCCGCGTCCGAGGTGGGTGCCCGCAAGCTCAGCCAGCCAAAGGCCGGCGCGCCGATCGAGGACACGCTGCGGGAGCTGGCGCTGTGGGTCTCAGGCACCCTTTGCGGCCGTGTCGGCATACAGCTGTACCGTACCGTGATCGCCGAGGGCGCTCACGACCCGGGGCTTGCGCGCACCGTTTATCGGCTGACCCGCGGCCGGGTTGCGTCCGTCCTGATGCCGATCCTGGCGGCGACCGATGCCGGCCGCGACCTGACCGAGGCGCAGCTTTACTGGACGGCGATGCAGTTCGTCACCCTCGCTACCGATGGCAACCGCTATCTCAGCCTCAGCGGGCGGCGCAGCCCCGATCAGCGCAAGGCGCTGGCAGAGCGGGTGACGTCCAGCTTCTTGTACGGACGCCGCAAACTGGGGTAACAAAGCGCTCCGCGCCGCGGGTGTAGCTCAATGGTAGAGCAGAAGCCTTAATGCGCCCCTCTCCAAAACGTTCAAGCTGACCCAGGAAGCTGAGTGCTAGGGTTGTCCCCGTAGTCCATAGGAGGGACCCACGGCCGGCGCCGCGCGTCCCACAAGCGCTGGCGGCGCGGCCGTGGGAGGTTCCTGTGGGCCCACGGGGTCAACCCGGGGGGCCGGGGAAGGGAGTAGCCGTTTTAAATACTGGTTAAATTACTTTTCGGCCCTATAGCCCTTAAACAGCTGCGCAGGATCGATATCCAACGCGTCTGCAATCGCCGCGAGGGCTGTCAGGCTCGGATTACGAACCCCCCGTTCAAGGCCGCCGATGTACGAGCGATCGAAGCCAGTTAGCCCTTCCATCGCCTCTTGAGTAAGGCCTTTATCAAGCCTCACTCGACGCAGATTGCCGCCAAACACCTTTTTTATATCCATCGAAAGACAGAAGGTGCTTGCGAACTAATCGGCCAGTGACTTATCGTACAGGGACTTATCGTACAGGGGTGGAGATTGCGACCGCCAGATCGGAAGTGCGACTGCTGCTAGCACACCGTCCCTTCGACTGGAATGCCATTTGGCGAGGCTTGGAAATGTTTAAATCAGCTGATCCGACTGTTGCTGAAGAATACGTGGTGCGGATCGAAACAAGTCCAGGAGGAAATGAAGAAGATATACTTGTGTGTGATCGAACGACCTTAATCCAGGTCACTAGTCGGGCAACTAAGAAGTTGGCTCCGAACGCGGTCTCGGCACTAATTAGTGATCTCCGAGAATATGCTCTTTACAAACCGCTAACCGAGGATGTGGTCATCAGGCGCTGCGAACGTCAAAATGTCGCCATGTCAGCGGCGATCAAAAAATTTGGCAGCGAGAATGCTGCTGAGACGTGGCTGCTGACTCCAAACGCTGCATTCGGCTTTCAGTGTGGGCTCGGGCTTGCCGCATCTACGGACCAAGGCCTCAGCTTCGTTTTGTCTGTGCTCTCGCAAGACACTGTGCCCCACGGAGAGCTGCCGACCGACCGATCCGAGCAGGCGCTGCTCACTGAGGTGCTGGAGAGCAGGCTAGATGCTAGGCCGGACGAGGTCGATGTCCTAAAAACATTGGCGCTTATTAACCCCATCCTGCCGGGCGGGCGCGCGTGGCTGATTGGGCATCATGCCACGCGGTCTGCGAAGCACGGCGTTGAAGTCGTCGTTCCGGGCACAACTACGCCTCAGCAAGCCGAAGCTGCGCTTCTGGCAAAACGCGAGGAGTACGAAAACTGCGTCGCACGGCTCGATGAATTCATAACCCTTGCGCGGCAGAGCGGCGCACTCACTGAATCGCTCGCTGTCCCGAACTGAACCAGGCCACCTGAAACGACGCGGTGGACGCCAATATGTGGCAGGTCTCCAATGGGCACCTCGAACGCTTAGCGGTTTTCACCTGTGTGTGCGGAGAAATTGAAGCGGTCGGCGAACTGATAATGAACGGCGGCGGTGGTCGACGCAGTTCATTCTTTCGGTATGCAGCATCATGGTTGAAGCAGGCCGCACCCCCAGCGCTGTTTCCAGTTGGGCTTCCACGACGACGAAAGGTGATACCGAGCGACCCACATCCGGTGCCGCTGCAATTGTGCGATGCAGGTCCCGACGGCTGGGGCAAGCAAGTTTTGGACGCTGCGTATCCCGGATTTTTCTTCGGTACTGCTGAGTACTTAGCTGCGGCTGGGGCGGATCGCACGGGGGAGTTGCTGTTTGGTCCCACACCTGAGGAAGGGCCGCAAAGATGGGTTCCCTCCAATCGCGAAATTGGAGATGGTCCCGCCCGGATTGATGAGCTTGAGGCGATGCTCGCCGCGGCTCGCGCGTTTGAGGCAGGCGACGCCGACGATCGCCAACTCGGTTTGCTGCTTAGATCTGGCACCAACATCGGAGGAGCGAGACCTAAAATCCGGCTTCGCGACGAAAAGCAGGAATGGATCGCCAAATTTCCCGCAGACGGCGATCGCATAGATGATCCGCGTATGGAAGCGTTCTGCTTATCACTCGCCAAAGTGTGCGGAATTGAGACGCCCGATCACAAATTGCTGGACGTCGCGGGGCAGTCGGTTCTGCTGGTAGCGCGTTTTGATCGAGACCAGGAACGTCGACTTGGATATCTGAGTGCCGCATCGGTCGTGGGCCAGTCGGCGGTCATCTATAGCACTGACGTGTCCTATGCGGGACTTGCCGAGGCGGCACGGAAAGCGGGGATGGAGCCTTGCGCCGCTGAGCTCTTTCGGCGCCTACTTTTCAACTGCGTCATAAACAATGCTGATGATCATCTGCGCAATCACGCTTTTATCCGTGATGTCACGGGTTGGCGGCTGTCTCCTGTCTTCGATCTTGTGCCAAGCTATGGCGACCGCCTCGTGCTAAGGCCTGCGCCCGGCGAGGGTCGGAGAATCGATGCCAGGGCCGCCCTATCTACGTATGGCGCTTTCGGCCTCACGTCATCACAAGCCCGCTCAATTTGGCAGGAAATCGAACATGGTCTGTCAAACACGAGCGAGCTGCTCGAAGAGTATGGCAATAACTCGGCCGACTGCGAGCGTCTCTTCGCGATGGCGCCGGAGCTGCTGAGATTCCATCGCAGCAAGTCCAATGCAATCCTTTAGACTCCGTGGTTGAGCTATCCCAAACAGGTCCGCGGATCCTCGACCAAAGCTGTTTTGAGTCAGCCAATCGTCGTCGTTTGAGCGCGCCAGGGCTCAGAACCTTCCTTGCGATCGCCGACCAGTGGAAGTTGACGGTTGAGCAACGACGTCTCGTGCTCGGCTCCCCATCGCGCGCCACCTATTATCGTTGGGCTAAGATCGCACGATCTCAAAAGCAACTAACACTCCCTGTCGACACACTTATGCGTATCTCCTACATCCTGGGCATATACCAGTCCCTCGAGATCTTGTGCCGTAACGAGCTTGATCGAACCGCTTGGTTGCGCCGAAAACATCTGACGGGCGTCTTTTTACAAGCTCCGCCTTTGGAATGGATTGCAAGCGGCTGGCAAGAGGATCTCGTTGTTGTCCGGAGGTTTCTGGGCGCCGCGCTGGCCGGCGGACTGTCCGAAGCGCTGAACGCGGCTCGGCAACGTGGAGAAGCGATCAAGAAGGATCTGCTGGCAGATACTAAAATGCTTAGCACTGGAGCCATGGCTGAGCGGTTGGGGGTGTCTGAGGAAGTAATCCAGTCGAGGCGTCAGCGGCACGAAATTCTCGCCCTCGAATTCGCAACGCACAGCATTCGATATCCCGCCTGGCAAATCACTGACGATCAGCGGGTCGTTCCCGGAATAGCGCGTATATTCCAAGTGCTGGGTGAGGACCCTTTCAGGGTATTCCGCTTTCTGGAGCAACGCCACGCCGCGCTCGGCGGCTGTCGGGCTATCGATGTCCTGCGTCACGGTCGGGTCGAAGCTGTCGTCGCCGCGGCGGGGAGCATGGCCATTGGCGCCTTCGACTGAAACATCGTCGGTCGCGTCGGTTAAGCCAATCTGACATCGAGCCTCTCTTGTTCTTCCTGATGGAAGCGAACATCACCAACATTCGTTGGAGCACCCCTCGGGTCGGGGTTCTAGGGCAAGGCCCCGGCCACTTCGCTCTCGGGCGGCAGGAATCGCTCTTAGTCGGTCACCGGGGCGGACTTCGCAATTGAAAGCGGACGTCGCGGCTAGCAGGCGGTTTGTCGAGGTTGCGCCAGAAGCGGTCGTTAATCCTTCGATCGTCAACGGACATTCATCCCGATTGAGCGGGGAGTCGATCGCCGCCCTATATTGGTTTGTGTTATTTAACAGTCCTATGGCTGGTTACGAAATTCATGATCCTGTATTGGATCCCGATCTGAACGCCCCTCCCGATGGGGTGCCGGTATGTCCGCCTGTTACGACCCGACCTCAAATCCTTCCGTTCGGAGCGCTGACATGGGAAAACTTCGAGCGGCTTTGTTATCGAATTGCGAGTCAGGGACAGCGTGTTGAACATCTGGCGCGCTACGGCCGCTCGGGACAAGCTCAACAAGGCATCGACATTTTCGCTCGGCTGACGAGTGCAAAATACCAAGTTTGGCAGGCCAAGCGCTACTCGTCGATCACCGCGGGCGACATCAGGACGATCATCAAAACGTTCCGTGCCGGAACGTGGAAAGAGAAGTCCGAGCAACTGATTCTGGCGGTCCAAGCATCGTTGGCGGATACAAAGGTCCAAGATGCGATCGAGCGGGAAGCGGTCGCGCTCAAGGCTATCGGGATCACACTTATCCCCCGCGGCGGCGAGGAACTGAGTGAGATCTTGAGGGGCTACCCTGAGCTTGTCGACGATTTCTTCGGTCGAGGATGGGTTGAAGCCTTCCTGGGACCGGAAATAGCGAAAAGCCTCGGTGCGCGACTCGACGGCGCCGAATTCGCCCGCGTGCGCGCGCAGCTACGCGATTACTATAATGCCCATTTTCATTTGCTCGATGTCGGTGTCGCCCTCCCTATGGCGCCGC
>Ga0207694_10002323_pt1 | contig 15543 bp, 11 predicted proteins | sample KBSC34metaG_FD_184353 | JGI IMG/M metagenome (GOLD analysis project Ga0207694, IMG submission 184353) | Corn rhizosphere microbial communities from Kellogg Biological Station, Michigan, USA - KBS C3-4 metaG (SPAdes) (version 2) | ecosystem: Host-associated > Plants > Roots > Rhizosphere > Soil...
GACGCTTGTCATCGAACGAACCGAACCTGCAGAACATCCCGATCCGCACCGAAGAAGGCCGGCGCATCCGTCAGGCGTTCATCGCGCCGCCGGGCCAGCGCATCCTCGCCGCCGACTATTCGCAGATCGAGCTGCGCATCATGGCGCATCTGTCCGGCGACGCCGGCCTGCTTGCCGCGTTCCACGGCAACCAGGACGTGCACCGCGCAACCGCCGCGGAGGTGTTCGGCCTGCCGCCGGACGCGGTCGATGCGAATCAGCGCCGCGCCGCCAAGGCGATCAACTTCGGCTTGATGTACGGCATGAGCGCGTTTGGCCTGGCGCGCCAGCTCGGCATCGCGCGCGGCGAGGCGCAGGGCTACATGCAGCGCTACTTCGAACGCTATCCGGGTGTGCAGCAGTTCATGAACGCGACACGCGAACAAGCGCACCGCGATGGCTATGTCGAAACGTTGTTCGGCCGGCGCCTGTATCTGTACGAAATCAACTCGCGCAACCAGGGCCTGCGCGCCGGTGCCGAACGCGCCGCGATCAATGCGCCGATGCAGGGCACCCCGGCCGACATCATCAAGCGCGCCATGATCGATGTCGATGCGTGGCTGCAGCAACGCAGCGGCCTGGCGCGCATGATCATGCAGGTGCACGACGAACTGGTGTTCGAAGTGCGCGAGGAGCACGTCGCCGAACTCGAACGCGGCGTGCGCGAACGCATGGCTGCGGCGGCGCAACTTGCCGTGCCGCTGGTGGTCGATATTGGGGTCGGCAGCAATTGGGACGAAGCGCATTAACCAAATTTTTCTGCGCCAGGTTTGTAGGCGCGGAAACTGGCGACTAGTCCGGAAGTCACGCGTGAGGACTCAAGCCGCCACAAGTGATTGATTGTTCAGCGCATGAATCTTGTCTGAATATGCCTGCGTCAAGAAACGTAAACGCTTGAACTTTTTTGCGGCCGCCCCATCTAATCCCTCAGACGCACGCAACGGCGTCTGGTTTGCTCACCTCCCTGAGTAAACCCCGAGAGACGGTCCCTCCCCAGGTCGTCTTTCGACCCGCCCCGGAAGCTTCCCCCTAAGCTTCCGGGGCATTTTTTTGTGCGAGCGTAGGGTGCGTCTCGGACGCACCGTTCTTTACGCCTTTGGCGATGGAGCGGTTTTGTTTTGCGCTTTTTCTTTTCGCTTTTTCTTTCGCCATGCGTTCAAGAAGAGCGGTGCGTCCAAGACGCACCCTACGCCAAGTACCCGCCATCCACCGCAAAGCTCGCACCGGTGATATAGCTCGCCGCGGGCGAGCACAGGAACAGGATCATCGGCGCGATTTCATCCGGCTGCGCGATGCGGCCGAGCGGAACTTGGCGCAGGAAGGCTTTGAGGATGTCCGGGTTCTGGGTCAGTGCGCCGGCGAATTTCGTATCGGTCAGGCCGGGCAGCACGGCGTTGACGCGAATCTTGTGCGGCGCGAATTCCTTGGCACAGCCCTCGGTCATCGACAGGATGGCCGCCTTGGTCATCGAATACACGCCCTGCCCCGCGGCCGCGCGCCGGCCATTGACGGAGGCGACGTTGACGATCGCGCCGCCGCCGCGCGCGCGCATCAGGCGCGCCACGCCGATCGAGGTGTAGAAGTAGCCGCGGATATTCACCGACACGGTCTTGTCGAACGCACCCAGGTCCATGTCCAGCATCGGGCCGAAATACGGATTGGCGGCGGCGTTGTTGACCAGGATGTCGGGCACCCGGCCGCTGCTTTCGAGTTCGCGCAACAACGCATCGATCGATTCGATCTCGCCGATATGCGCGGCAACGGCGCTGGCCGTGCCGCCAGCGGCGCGGATCGATGCGGCCACTTCTTCGCAAGCCGGCAGCTTGCGGCTGGACACGATGACCTGCGCGCCCTGCGCCGCCAGCAACCGTGCGGTGGCCTCGCCGATGCCACGGCTGGCGCCGGTGACCAGCGCGGTTTTGCCGGAAAGATCGAACAATGCCGCAGATTCCATCGCCGCTCCCGATGCGGGTGACATACAATCGTCAGCATAACAAACCTGGGGAGAACGGCGCCGTGAATCACAAGCGCGTGCTCATCACCGGCGCAGGCAGCGGACTCGGTCGCGCGCTGGCGTTCCGCTTCGCCGAAAACGGCTGGCGCGTCGCATGCGCCGACATCCGCCTGGAAAAAGCCCAGGACACGGTCCGCCTGATCACCGGCTTCGGCGCCGGCGCGATGGCGCTGCAAGCCGACGTCGGCGACGACGCCTCGGTGGAAGAGATGCGCGACGAGATCCTCGCCGCCTGGGACGGCGTCGACGTGGTCGTCAACAACGCCGGCGTGGCTTCGGCCGGCAGCGTCGCGCAGACCTCGCTGGAAGACTGGCGCTGGACGCTGAACATCAACCTGATGGGCGTGGTGCGTGGCTGCCGCGCCTTCCTGCCGACGCTGCTCGAGCAGAAGGCCGGCCACATCATCAACATCGCCTCGTTCGCCGGCATCGCCAACGCGCCGCGCATGGCGGCGTATTCGGCGAGCAAATCCGGCGTGATCTCGCTGTCGGAATGCCTGCGCGGCGAACTGGCGGTGATCGACAGCAAGGTGCGCGTCTCGGTCGTCTGCCCGGCGTTTTTCCAGACCAACCTGATGGATGGCGCGCGCGCTCCGGACGGCGACAAGAACGCGGCGAAGAAACTCATGGCCACCTCCGGCGACAGCGCCGACGAAGTGGCGCTGCGCATCTATCAGGGCATGCAGCGCGGAGATTTCCTGATCCTGCCGACCAAAGCCGAGCCGATGCGTTGGCGCATCAAGCGCTTCCTGCCGGAGACGTTCTTCAAGAAACTGGTCGCGGTGGTACGCAGCGGAGGCCGCTCATGAATCGACTGATGATCTATGGCGCGAACGGCTACACCGGCCGTCTGATCGCTCACGAAGCGGTCAAGCGCGGCATCAGGCCGATGCTGGCCGGGCGCAATCGCGACGAGCTCGATGCTCTGGCCAAGGAACTGAACCTGTCGCGGCGCGTGTTCGAGCTCAATCCGTCCGAGATCGTGCGCAACCTCGAAGGCGTCTCGGTGATGCTGCACTGCGCCGGCCCGTTCTCGCGCACGGCCGCGCCAATGCTCAATGCCTGCCTCGATCTGAACGTGCACTACCTCGACATCACCGGCGAGATCGACGTGTTCGAGCTGTGCCATCAGACGCACGCACGCGCCAAGCACCAAGGCGTGATCGTGCTGCCCGGTTCGGGTTTCGACGTGGTGCCGACCGATTGCGTGGCGGCCATGCTCAAGGCGCGCCTGCCGGACGCAACCGCGCTGTTGCTGGCGTTCGAAGCCGGCGGCGGCCCGAGTCCCGGCACCGCCAAGACCAGCGTCGAAGGCTTGCGCCGCGGCGGCCGCGCGCGTATCGACGGCGAATTGCGCGACGTGCCGCTTGCGTGGAAGTCGCGGGAATTCGTGCGCGACGGCAAGTCGCGCACCGCCATGACGATTCCGTGGGGGGATTTGTACACCGCGCACGTTTCGACCGGCATTCCAAATATTGAGACCTACATGGTGGTGCCGCCGAAGACGATCGAGCGCATGCGCTGGATGCGCTATGCGCAACCGCTGCTGAAACTCGGCGTGGTGCAGACCTTCATGAAAAAGCGCATCCAGAGCAGCACGCCCGGTCCGTCGCCGCAGCGCCGCGCCGACAGCGGCTGTCATGTCTGGGGCGAAGTGCGCAACGCCGGCGGCAAGACCGCGAAGCTCGAACTGTCCGGGCCGAACGGCTACGACCTGACCGTGACCGCCTCGCTCGGCATCGCCGAGCACATCCTGCGCCTGACGCACGCGCCAGCCGGCGGCTACTTCACGCCATCGCAATTGATGGGCGCCGATTACGTGACGAAGCTGCCTGGCGTGCGTTTGATCGAACCGCGCTGAGCACCGCACGGCGCCGGCACGAGTCGCACGCCGTTCAGGCAGTCTCAGCTACAGTTCGCGCACCTCGCAAACCAAGGAGAGGAACATGCGTGGAGCACTCATCGCGATCGGTCTGGTTCTTGTCATTGGCGGCGCCGCCGCTTTCTTCGGCATGCTGCAGTATCCGCACGACAAGGAAGTGGTGAAGATCGGCGGCTTGTCCGCGTCGGTCAGTCAGGAACGCACCGTACCGCAGTGGATCGGCGGGTTGGCCGCGCTGTTCGGTGTCGGCCTGATCGTGGCCGGCTCTGCGCGCCGGTCCTGATACGGGCTACGTGTCTGGCGCGTGCTGATCTAGCACGTGCTGTTGCAGAACGCTCTGCTCTCGACGCGCCCTCAGACGGCGCGTCTGCAGTCACTCGGTAGCGCGTGGCGCCGGCAGCGGCGCCACGATCTGATCGCGCACGCCGGCGTCGGCCGTATCGGTGGCGAAGTGCAGTCGTTCGCCTTCGCTGCGAATGCCGAGATCGGCGTAGACTTTTTTCCAATCCGGAAATTGCTTCAGCGCCGCGAATTCGCGATAGCGCTTTGAAAACGTCTCGACGCCGAGCAGGCGATCCAGCCTCGCGTGAAGTCCGCCCGGCAGCCATTGCCGGTGTGCCGGCAAGCAGCAGTCCCGAAAACGCGACAACGCCAGGTCCAGGCTCAACTTGCCGGCGGAGTCGCGGCGCAAGTCGCGATCGACCGTCAGCCAGAACGCCGCGCCGGACCAGTAGATGCGCTGGTAGTCGTGATTGCGATGCATTTGCGACGCAGCGCCTTCCAATGCCGAGTCGTACTCGCGTCCGTCGTTGTCCACGAATCCTTCGCGCATGCGATCCCAGGCTTGCGCGCGCGTCAGCAGTCCGGCGCGGCCACGCAGGATATTCTGGTAGTACGTCGCCAGTCCTTCGGACAACCAGGTGCCGCGGTCGCCGAGATACGGATGCATGAGATGACTGAGTTCGTGCACGGCGACCCAGTCGGCATCGAACTCGGCGGCGGGCCGCGTCTGGTCGACCAGCAGTTCCAGCGCGTTGCCTTCGCCACGGATCGATTGACCGAAGTGCACCGCGCGCGGCGAGAACTTCGCCACGGTTCGGCTGGCCAGACCCATCTGTCCGACCGGAATCATCAACACTTGTACGTCGGCCAACGGCAGGCGTCCGTAGGCCGACAACGCCGCGCGCGACACGTGTGCCAGCCAGTCGTGCAGTTTCTTGCGCTGCTCGGTGTCGGTGCCCGACAGGATCGCCAGGCGCAGCACGCCGCCCGGCAGCTCGATGCGCTCTTCCTCGAAATGCCCGAACGCCACCGCCGCCGACCAGTTCTGCGGCGTGCTGGGAATGTGGAAATGTATAGTATTGCCATTGCTGTCGAGGCGGTGCCACGGCGCCGAAACGTTCAGGCCGGCCGGCAGCGTGATGTGCACATCGGCATCCGCGCCGCCCTGCGCGTCCGGCCGCAGCAGCCACAGTTGCGGCGCGGTGACGATGTCTTCGCCGATCTTCCAGCCGACATCCTGATCGTGCGCCGCGGCAATCGCGTCCAGGTCGGCGCGATAGTTCAGGCACTCGCCGGCGCGCCAGTTCGCCGCGGTCCATTCGCCGTCGCCTGCCTCGAGTGCGCCGCCGCCGGAACGCTTGGCGTCGTGGATGAAACGCATGCCCGAGTCGAAGTCCGCCTCGAAGCTCAGTTGCGCATGCGGCTGGCTCAGGCACAGCTCGACCTGCGCCTGCAGGTTTTGTCCGTCCAGCGACACGCGATAACGCGGCATGTCATCGGCCGCGTACGCCGGCTCGGCCAGCAGGCCGCAGCCGGCAAAGGCGAGCGCGGCAAGCATCGACAGGGTTCGTGGCATCGTGTCGTCCTTCGCCTTGATGCGGTCAGGCATGAGATTCGGCTGGTGCGCGGAAAGTTGCATGTGCCGGAGTGCCCGGTCAACGCATCGATCTGACCCGATGCGACACGCTGCCCTTACAATGCGACCAATGGATGTTTCGCACCTGCTCGACGATCTGAATCCCGCCCAGCGTGAAGCCGTCAGCGCCCCGCCCGGGCACTATCTGGTGCTGGCCGGCGCCGGTTCCGGCAAGACGCGCGTGCTCACGCACCGGACTGCCTGGCTGCTCGAGGTCGAGCGCGCTTCGCCGTGGTCGATCCTGGCGGTGACGTTCACCAACAAGGCGGCCGGCGAGATGCGCGCGCGCTGCGACGCGCTGATCCGGCAAGGCACGCGCGGTCTGACCACCGGGACTTTCCACGGCATCGCGCATCGGCTGCTGCGCCAGCACTGGCGCGAGGCGCGCTTGCCCGAAACATTCCAGATCCTCGATTCCGACGACCAGCAGCGCTTGCTCAAGCGCGTCATTCTCGGGCTCGGTCTCGACGAAGCACGCTTTCCGCCGCGCCAGGCCGGCTGGTTCATCAACACCGCCAAGGACGAGGGCAAGCGTCCTGATGCCTTTCACAGCGAGAGCAATCCGCTGACGCGCACGCTGCTCGATATCTACAAGGCCTACGAGGAAGCCTGCCAGCGCTCGGGTCTGGTCGACTTCGCGGAACTGCTGTTGCGCTCGCACGAGCTGTGGCTGACGAACGATGTGCTGCTGCGCCACTACCGCGAGCGCTACCGGCATCTGCTGGTCGACGAATTCCAGGACACCAACACGATCCAGTACGCCTGGGTGCGCGTATTGGCGGGCGACACCGGACAAGTGTTCGTGGTCGGCGACGACGATCAGGCGATTTACGGCTGGCGCGGCGCGCGCGTCGAGAACGTGCAGCACTTCCTGCGCGATTTTCCCGGCGCGAAAACCATTCGCCTGGAGCAGAACTACCGTTCCACCGGCAACATCCTCGGCGCCGCCAACGCGATCATCGCCAACAACCCGCAACGCCTGGGCAAGCAGCTGTGGACCGCCGGCGAAGCCGGTGCGCCGATTGCGCTGTATGCCGCGTACAACGAGCAGGACGAGGCGCGCTTCGTCATCGAGCGCATCCGCGAATACATGCAGCACGGCGGCAAGGCCAGCGAGTGCGCCATTCTTTATCGCTCGAACGCGCAGTCGCGCAACTTCGAGGAAGTGCTGATCCAGCACGACATCCGCTATCGCGTGTACGGCGGCCTGCGCTTTTTCGATCGCGCTGAGATCAAGGACGCGCTCGCCTACCTGCGCCTGGTCGCGAACCGCCACGACGACCCGGCGTTCGAGCGCACCGTCAACACGCCGCCGCGCGGCATCGGCGAGCGCACGCTCGACACGCTGCGCCAGCGCGCGCGCGGCTCGCGCATCTCGATGTGGGATGCGGCGCTCGCCGAACTCATGGATAGCGCGCTTGCCGGCCGCGCCAAGAACGCGCTGAAGGCGTTCATGGTGCTGATCGAGGAGTTGGCCAACGCCTGTGCCGCGGATCGCGACACGCCCATGGACCTGTCCGAGCAGATCGACCATGCGATCCAGCGCAGCGCGCTGCGCGATTACTACGAAGCCGATTCGCGCGGCAGCGCCGAATCGCGCGTGGAAAATCTCGACGAGTTGATCAACGTCGCGTCGCGCTTCGAGCGCACCGCCGAAGACATCGAAGCAGGATTTTCCGAACTCACCGCGTTCCTCGCGCACGCCGCGCTGGAAGCCGGCGAAACGCAGGGCGAGGCGTGGGAAGACTGCGTGCAGCTGATGACCCTGCACTCGGCAAAAGGCCTCGAGTTTCCGTTGGTGTTCCTGGTCGGACTCGAAGACGGCTTGTTCCCGAGCCAGAAATCGCTGGACGAACCGGGCCGGCTCGAAGAGGAGCGGCGCCTGGCTTACGTCGGCATCACGCGTGCGCGCGATACGCTTACGCTGTCCTACGCCGAGACGCGCCGCTTGCACGGCGCGGAAACCTACAACCGGCCGTCGCGCTTCCTGCACGAGCTGCCGCGCGAACTGCTCAACGAAGTGCGGCCGCGCGTGCAGGTATCGCGGCCGTTGTACGGCGGGCGTTTCGTCGACGACGGCGGCAGCGCTTCGCCGATCAAGCTCGGCCAGCGCGTGCGTCACGCCAATTTCGGCGAAGGCGTGGTGATCGACGCGCAAGGTTCCGGCGCGCATGCGCAAGTGCAGGTGAATTTCGAAAACGCCGGTGCAAAATGGCTGGTGGTGGCGTACGCCAACCTGCTGCCCTTGTGAGGTTGCGCTTCGTGACTTCTCTGCGAAACCGTCATCCCCGCGAAAGCGGGGATCCATCTTGATCTTGATTCTTCTGAAATTGATGCAAAATGGATTCCCGCTTTCGCGGGAATGACGGCCATGTTGGTAGTTGTCAGGACCTTCTCTAGAATGCAACGTATCAGCAACCTTCGTGCGGAGGCCAGCATGCGCAATTTCAGCAGATGGTGCGGCGAACTGCTGCTGTGGGTGTGCCTGTCTGCAACCTGCGCGTCCGCAACATTCGCGGCTGAAAGGGGTGGCGAACGGCAGGACATCGGCAGGCAGGATATTGGCAATGTGCGCCGCCTGGCCGAGTCGATGGTCAACGCCACCATGAGCGGCGACTACGCGAAGGTGGTCGACAATACCTACGCCGCGGTGGTCAAGGAACTCGGCGGACGCGACGCCGCGATCAAGGTTGCCGCGGATGCCATGCAGCAGCTCAAGGACGAACACTTCGAGATCAAGGCGTATTTCGTCGGTACCCCGGAAGGCTTGCATAGCGAACACGGCGTGACCTTCACGATCGTGCCGACACGCATGGAGATGCAGGCGCCGGATGCGCACATCGTCGCGCGCGGCTACCTGCTGGCGCTGTCCGAGGATGCCGGCAAGACCTGGAAGTTCGTCGATGGTTCGGGCCTGGCTGACGCCGCTTTCCGCGACCACGTGCTGCCGAAGCTGCCGGCGGATTTGACGTTGCCCGAGCTGCAGAAGCCGGAAATCACGTGGTTGAAGAAGTAACGCTTCGCCACACGCGAATTCAAGCGCAAGACTCGGATATCAGCCAAGCGACCCCACATCTATCCTGACGCTCACCCGATCCAATCCGGCTCGGCCAATCCGGTGAACGCCATGAACGCTCTCATGAAAAAATCCGACTCCGCCACCGAGAACGATCCGCGCTGGAGCGCCGTGCGCACGCGCGATGCCGCGGCCGATGGCATGTTCTGGTATTCGGTCGCGACGACCGGCGTGTATTGCCGGCCGTCCTGCGGTTCGCGCACGCCGCTGCCCCGCAACGTGCGCTTCCATGCCTCGCGTGCCGACGCCGAGCGCGCCGGCTTTCGCCCATGCAAGCGCTGCAAGCCGGAACAGGCGGCGCTGAGCGAACAACACGCCGCGCTGGTGACTGCCGCCTGCCGCGCCATCGAGACTGCGGAAACGGCGCCGTCGCTCGGCGATCTGGCCCAAGCCGCCGGCATGAGTCCGTTTCACTTTCACCGCGTGTTCAAGGCAATTGCCGGCGTGACACCGAAACAGTATGCGAATGCGCAACGCCATCAACGCGTGCGCAGCGAGTTGCGCAAATCCGCGCGCGTGACCGATGCCGTCTACGATGCCGGCTACAATTCCAGCGCGCGCTTCTACGAAAATTCCGCGGCGATTCTCGGCATGCGTCCGCGCAGTTTCCGCGCGGGCGGTGCCGATGCGCGCATTCGCTTCGCGGTCGGCGCCTGTTCGCTGGGCGAGATCCTGGTCGCGCAAAGCGAACGCGGCATCTGTGCGATCCTGCTCGGCGACGATGCCGACGCGCTGACCCGCGATCTGCAGGATCGCTTCCCGAACGCCGAATTGATCGGCGGCGACGCGAAATTCGAACGCGTCGTGGCACAGGTGATCGGTTTCGTGGAAGCGCCGCGCAACGGTCTGGATCTGCCGCTGGATGTGCGCGGTACGGCGTTTCAACAGCGCGTCTGGCAGGCGCTGCGCAAGATTCCGGCGGGCAAGACCGTCAGCTACGCGGAGATTGCCGAGCGCATCGGTGCACCGCACGCCGTGCGCGCCGTGGCTGGCGCCTGCGCCGCGAACACGCTTGCGGTGGCCATTCCATGCCACCGCGTGATCAAGCGTGACGGCGCCTTGTCGGGCTATCGCTGGGGCGTGGCGCGCAAGCAAGCCTTGCTTGCGCGCGAATCGTCGCGCTAGCGAAATGCTGCGTTACGACCAGTCGCCGCCAGAGCCGCTGTCGAAGCCGCCGCCGGAATCGCCACCACCGCCACTGTCACCGCCCCAGTCGTTGCCGCCGTTGCCGAAATCGATCGGCCGGTCTTCGACGGATTGATCGTCAGGCACGCCGTGCTCCAGCGGTCGCGCGGCACTGTCGCCATGGTGGCGCGAGTCGAGCGCTTCTTCGAGCAGATGTTCGGCAACCATGCCGGCGGCAAGTCCACCCAGTCCCGCCGCGACAGTGCGGCCGACGCCGCCGGGCGGCTGCGCCGGTGGATACCCGCCAGGATAACCGCTCGGATAGCCGGGGCCGCCCGGCATGCCGTTTGGCGACGCCGGATAGCCGTTGCCGTAGCCCGGCGGCTGTTGCGGACGACGGCGCAGGAACAGGAAGATCGCGCCGACGCCGAGCAGGATCACCAGCCACAGCATGCTCGATCCGCCTTCGGACTTCGCGCCGCCAGCAGCAGACTCTTCTGGCTTGCGTGGCGTCGCGCCTGATTTGCCCTTCGGATTGCCGGACAGCTCGCTCTCGAACTGACGAAAACGCTCCGGTGTGGTGAAGCGCAGCGTCGGATCAAGCTCGCGCGCGGTCGCGGCCTGCGTGCGCGCTTCGTTGAGCTTGCCCTCATGCGCCAGCAATTCCGACAGCAAATAGTGTGCGCGCGCATTGTCGGGTTTTGCGGCCAGCACTTCGCGCACCATGCTTTCGGCGGCCGTGTAGTCGCCGCGGTGCACGGCGTGCTGCACGTCCTCGACCGTCGGCAGCGCGAACGCCGTTACCGAAGCCAGACTGAGCAGGAGAGCTGCAAGGATGCGCATGGCGATCACCTTTGTCGGGATGCTGGAGCGGACAATGGGGCAGCCTGACAGGAAAACAAGTCCGGCGAATGGCACTGTGCCGCTGTGTCCGCTCCTGCAAGGATATCGCGTCGCGGCAACGGATCGCGCGGGCATTGCGCGCGCGCGACAAGCAGAGGATCATTTGCGTGTGAACCGTCGCACCGCCTTCTTATCACGCAAACACCGCGAACTTCGCGCGCGCATTGCACGCGTGATTTGCCTGGCGCTGTTGCTGGTCCTGGCAAACAGCACGTCGGCGTGGGCAATGCAGCTGCGTGCCGCACCAGCCGCGCAAGGCACGCAGCATTGCCACGACATGACATCGCACGAGAATGCGCCAGCACGCGGTCACGATCACGGCGCACCTTGTCCATGCTGCGATCACGGCTGCGCCTGCCTGTTCAGCGGCGCAGCGACGTTGCCGGTGCTGCTGGTACTGCCTGCATCGATCGCACAAGCGGGCGCGCCGACATTGCGGCGCGCCTCGCCCCCGACCGTGCCGATCGCCGAGCAGCTGCGACCTCCGATCGCCTAGCACTCCGCCGCCACGCTCACCATTGCGTGGCCACCTCGCTGAGTCCCTCGCCGCCAATGCGGCGTGGTCCTTCGTTGAGCCAAGCCTGCATGCAGGCAACGAGTGCTTGAATGAATTTACGCAATCAACCACCGCGCGATGCCGGCCGTCGGCGTTTCGTGCAAGGCATGGCACTGGCCGGCGTCGGCGCTGCCATGGGATTGGCGCGCGCCGCGCAGACTGTTGCGCCGCGCGACACGCACGACGTCGCCGTGCTGTCCGGCAACGAGTTCAATCTGGAAATCGCCGAGCTGCCGGTGAACTTCACCGGTACGCCACGCATCGCCACCGCGGTGAACGGCTCGGTACCGGCGCCGACGCTGCGCTGTCGCGAAGGCGACGACATCACGATCCGCGTGACCAATCGTCTGCGCGTGCAGACGTCGATTCACTGGCACGGCATCGTGCTGCCCGCCGCGATGGACGGCGTGCCCGGCTTCAGTTTTCCCGGCATCGCACCCGGCGAAACGTTCACCTATCGTTTTCCGTTGCGCCAGAGCGGCACGTACTGGTATCACTCGCACTCGCGCTTCCAGGAACAAACCGGGCTGTACGGTGCGCTGATCATCGACCCGGCGGCGGCTGAATCACCACACGTCGAGCGCGACTACGTGATCATGCTCAACGACTGGACCGATCACGATCCCGAGGCGATCTACGCGACGCTGAAAAAGCAAAGCGACTTCTTCAACTTCGCACAGCCCACGGCGCCGCAATTCATGCGCGACGTGCGATCGATGGGACTGCAACAGGCCTTGGCCAAGCGCCGCATGTGGAATCAGATGCGCATGCTGCCGACCGATTTGAGCGACGTGTCGGGCGCGATCTACACCTACCTGGTCAACGGCGTCACACCCGACGGCAACTGGACCGGATTGTTTCGCCCAGGTGAACGCGTGCGCCTGCGCTTCATCAACGGCTCGGCGTCGACATTGTTCGACGTGCGTATTCCCGGACTGAAGCTCACGGTTGTCGCCGCCGACGGCCAGGCCGTCGAACCCGTGAGCGTGGACGAGTTCCGCATTGCCGTGGCGGAAACCTACGACGTGATCGTGCAGCCGGCCGAAGAGCGCGCCTTCACGATCTTCGCGCAATCGATGGATCGCACCGGCTTCGCGCGCGCCACGCTGGCACCGCGTGCCGGCATGCAGGCCGAAGTGCCGCGTGTCGATGCGCGCCGCTGGTTGAGCAGCAGCGACATGATGGGTGCGATGGGACACGGCATGCAGCAGATGCAAGACGATGCGTCGGCGAGCATGGCGCACGACATGCCAGGCATGTCGCATGGCGCGATGCGCATGCCGACAGTGCATCACGCGCGCACCGAATACGGCTACACGACCGACATGCGCGTCGACATGCCGCGCTGCAATCTCGACGATCCCGGCGTCGGTCTGCGCGACAACGGCCGGCGCGTGCTTACCTATGCCGACCTGCGCAGTGTCGGCGGCTCGCTTTACGGCGCCGAGCCGCAACGCGAGATCGAGTTGCACCTGACCGGCAACATGGAGCGCTTCGTCTGGTCGTTCGACGGCCAGAAATACGCCGATGCAAAACCCATCCATCTGCGGCTCGGCGAGCGCGTGCGCTTCGTGCTGGTCAACGACACCATGATGACGCACCCGATCCACCTGCACGGCATGTGGAGCGAGCTGGAAGATGCCGACGGCGCCTTCCAGGTGCGCAAGCACACGATCAGCGTGCAGCCGGCGCAGCGCATCACCTACCTGGTCACGGCCGACGCGCCCGGCCACTGGGCCTATCACTGCCACCTGATGTATCACATGGAAGCGGGCATGTTCCGCGAAGTGGTGGTCGCATGAGCCGGCATCGTGTGCAAATTCTCGCGCCGCTTTGCATGTGGCTGGTAACGATCGCAAGCGTGCAAGCCGCGACGCTGTCGACCGAACCGCCACGCGACGATCAGCCATCACGCGCTGCGCCGCCGGTCGACACGCAACCCGAACAGCCGGACATGCAGCACCAGATGGACATGTCGTCGATGCAGGGCGGCCGCGCGCCGGCCGACGCACGCGATCCCGACTATTCCGACGGTCAGAGCATGAGCGCGATGCCGGGCATGGCCGAGTCGATGGATGACAGTGCGAAATTCGGCAAGCTGCTGATCGATCAGCTCGAGGTCGTGCACGGCAACGACGCGAATGGTGCCGCCTGGGATGCGCAGGCGTGGTACGGCGGCGATGAGAACAAGCTCTGGTTCAAGGCTGACGGAGAACGCAGTGACGGGCGACTGCGCGAGTTGCGCACCGAAGCGTTGTGGAATCATGCCGCTACTGCGTTCTGGAATACGCAGCTCGGCGTGCGCCACGATTTCGGCGCCGGCCCGGATCGCAGCTGGGCCGCATTCGGCGTGCAGGGCATGGCAGCGTACTGGATCACCATCGAAGCCGCCGCGTATGTCGGACCGAACGGCCGCAGTGCGGCGCGCTTCGAGGCCGAATACGATCTAATGCTGACACAGCGCCTGGTGTTTACACCGGATGTCGAACTCAATGCGTACGGCCGCAGCGACCCGGCGCGGCGCATCGGCGCGGGTCTGTCGAACATCGAGTTGGGTTTGCGTCTGCGCTATGAGATCACGCGCCAGATCGCGCCGTACATCGGCATCGATCTCAACCGGCGCGTCGGCGGAACGGCGGATCTGCTGCGCGCCGACGGCGATGCGGCGTTCGATCGCGCCATCGTCGCGGGTGTGCACATCTGGTTTTGAGCGATGAACTCAGTATCGGTGGTTCGCTTCGCGATCCGGCGCTATCTCATTGCGTGGCGGGCGTACCTGGTGAATCGGATTCAACGGCGTCGCGCCGCGCGGCAACGGCCAGACGTACGCGCCGCGCGAGCGCGTAAAGATCGCCAGCGTGGTCGCGCCGCGATCGATCACCAGGTCCCAGATCATTGCCGACGGCAGCTGCGCATCGAAGCGCTGCCACACCGGCACATCCACGTCGATGCGATCCGTGAAGTACAAACCCCAATCGGTGCCGGCAAACGCCTGCGTCGGGATATTCGGATTGATCAGGATCGCGTTGACCGGAATATTCGGCAGGTTGCCGCTCTTGTTGCGCCAGGTGAACGTCGCGCAGCGCGCGCTGCAGTCGAGCTGGAACACATGTCCCGGCGTCGCCGGTGTGTTCTGGTCGAAGCCCGCGATGCTGGCGTAGGCTGTCGTCGCCGACCATGGCGCGCTGCGCATGTCCATGATTGGACGGTTCGGCAACACCGCATTGTTTGCGGTGACATTGACCCAGTTGGCCGGCTTTGCCACGCCGCCGCCGAGGTCGAAGCCGAACCATGCGTTGCCGTCGTTGGTCGCCACCAGCGCGACGGAAGGGTCGGCATGGGCAAACGTCACGCGATTGATGATCGACAGATTGTTGTCGTCCGACAGCGTCTTGGTCAGGTCGGGGCTGTTGATGTACCACGACGTGCTCGGTAGTCCGCCGCTGAGCGATTCCCAGACGCGATACGTGCCGACCAGCATGCGCTGGCAACCTGAGGCCGGCGGACAACTGCGCGCGTCGCCGAACTTGTACAGGTCGAACGGCGTGAGGAAGCCGGTGCGATCGCCCTGCCAGTCGACGAAAGACTGCGGGTCTTCCGGCGTCACCAGTTTTTCGACGGGTCCGTCGGGGCCCGAGACGCTGGCCACGATGTAACCGTACTGCGCGCTGTAGTACCAGCGCTGTTCGAGCATCGGTTCGATTTTCGCGAAGATGCCGTCGCCGCCAAAGGCTTCTTTCCATTGCGCAATGCCGGGCTTCGTGCCGGCATACCACACATGCGTCGCGCTGCCGTTGTCCTGCGCGCCGCCGACGATGCCGCGCGACACCGTCGCGGGGCCGTCGAATCCGGCGGTGATGTCGCCCGAGTAGAACTCGATCGTGTTGACGCCGCTGTTGGCCGCGACGAATTGCGGCGTATCGGCCAGCGCATCGGCGCTCGAGTAGATGCCGCCGTCGTTGCCGATCAGCAATTGCCGCGCGCCGGCAAAGGCGCGTGCGTGATTGTCCGGGTGCACGCTGCCCGGTGC
>Ga0207694_10002325_pt1 | contig 15539 bp, 13 predicted proteins | sample KBSC34metaG_FD_184353 | JGI IMG/M metagenome (GOLD analysis project Ga0207694, IMG submission 184353) | Corn rhizosphere microbial communities from Kellogg Biological Station, Michigan, USA - KBS C3-4 metaG (SPAdes) (version 2) | ecosystem: Host-associated > Plants > Roots > Rhizosphere > Soil...
CAGAGATGTGAACGGAGCTGCTGCGCGATTTGCTGCATGGCAGCGGGCAGATCCACCTGCAGCTGGCTCACTTGCTCTGCAATCTTGTTGCCACGTGTCCAGAGTCCAACCCCTAAGCAAGCGATTGCTGTGGCGATTACGCAAGAGAGGCTAAGGCTACGGCGCAGCTTCAGTCTGCTTTCTACCCAGGAAGCGGCGGTGGACAACGCCAGTGCGGCCAGCAATCCAGCGAAGAGCAGTAGCAGGACGATTCGCACCTCCCACAAAATGAATAGGGATGCCGTTGCGCCAATCCCGCAAAAGATGGTGAATGCGATCCGCTGCCTGAATGTTCCATCCGAATCCGTTTGCGAGCTCATAGGTTGGGCTTAGCCTCAGCGCTCATTGCGGTCGTGATGCTCAGTGACGAGCTGGTTGTCGACGCTGAAGGCTCCGGGAGTTCCATTGGCCATGATCTCGGCAATCTCCGAATCCATGGAAGACGCAACCGCGCCGTAGAGGGTGACGCGCCCGCCATTCACGATGATGTGAATGGCGTGATAGCCCAAAGGCGGAGCGTTGGTAATTCCACCTGCCCTCATCGCGACATTGGGCCACGGAGCAAGCGCGCGTGCGATCGAGCCCTGGTTGGCGTTGTATCGGGAGAGAGCGACGTTGGTGTAGATACGGTTGTAGGCCGCAATGCGAATGCGATCGTCATTCGGTGAGAGCGGAAGAACCACAATCTGGTTCTCGACTGACTCGACGCCCTCGATGCTCTTTACAACTGCGCCTGCTTCAGCCTTCAGGACGGGCCGCGACGCATAGCCCTTCAGGACGATTGTCTTGCCCTTTATTCCGAAGGTGATCCAGTCAAAGACCGCGTAGTTGGTGAGAGAGGATAGATTCTCCTGCACGGAATGGACGACGCGGGCGGCTTCGTCGTCAGGCCATGTTTTGTTTGGCTGCTTAGCAAAGAGAGGGTTCGCGATCGAGAAGATAAGAAAATACGTGAAAACCTTTGCAAAGGCGCGCATACATCACCTCCGATTCTTCAACCATAAAGAACGAATGACGGCCGAACAGTAGCTGACATTACAGAGGCGTGTGATTCCTGTCACGATTCCCACTTGGCAGCCCATCGCGTGGCTAGGATGCGGGAGGTGGCCGGAAGTCCTGAAGATCACGAGGAGGCAGCGACACACGCAGCGCATTGAGTACGGCGAGCAGATCGATTGCTTCCTGCGCGACAGCGCCCCCAATGGGAGGCAGAAACCCAAAGGAGGCCGCGGCCATTCCGAGAATGCTGAGGAGCATACCGCCCACCGCGCTTTCCATTGCAATTCTTCGCATCCTTCGGCCAATGTGCAGCAGTTGGTCCACGCGCTCCAGCGACGCGTCAAGAATCACCGCCCCCGCGGCCTCCGCAGTAATGTCACTATTTCTTCCGAAGGCCACGCCTACTGTCGCCGCCAGCATCGCGGGGGCGTCGTTAACGCCGTCACCAATAAAAAGCGTGGGCGCCCTCTTTGTCTCTTCCTTCACGATGGCTAGCTTCTCCTCCGGCGATAAGGCGGCCCGGACTTCTTCAATCCCGAAGCGCGCGGCCAGATCGCGCACTGCAGGCTCACGATCGCCGGATAAGATTGAGAGCCTCTGAATGCGATGCTTTGGTTGCAAATGCCCTATGAACGATCTGCCGTCTTCTCGAGGCCGATCATTGAAACGCATCAAGGCAACAAGCCGGCCATCAACAAGCAGGACACACTCCATCCCCGGACCAGAAGGTGGCAAGTCTTTCACTATGGCTGGCGGGAGGCCTTTTCTTCCCGTGATCGTCACGCTGGACGATCCAATCTGTCCCTGCAGGCCTGCGCCGGGCTTCTCGCCGATGGCCTGAACGGGGACAGGAGCAATGTGTTGCGTCTTCGCTGCCGCAAGTACAGCCGCGCTGAGCGGATGCTTCGAGTATCGTTCTAGGCTTGCGGCAAGCCGCAGGATTTCGGCAGTGTCGAGCGTGGAGAGAGGAAGCACTTCAAAAAGGGCAGGCTGTCCGTGGGTTAGAGTACCTGTTTTGTCGAACAACATAGTCCGAATATTGTTCAGTTGTTCCAGCACTACAGGTTTCTTGATCACGATGCTGTGCTTCGCGGCGAGGGAAACCGCGCCCACAATTGCAATGGGGATGGCAAGCAGCAGAGGGCATGGCGTTGCGATCACCAAAACGGCAAGAAATCTCTGCGGATCCCTTGTAAACACCCATGCGGCAATAGCGATGGCGACGGCAAACGGCGTGTAGATCGCTCCGAGCTGATCCCCTAACCTGCGCATGGGCGGAGGCGTCTTCTCTGCTTTTTCTATGACCTGGACAATCTGTGCATAGCGCGAATCCTGCGGCAACTTGTCCGCGACAATCGTGATTGCGCTATCGCCGTTGAGAGCGCCTGAGATGACCTGCGATCCAACGGTCTTCTGAATGTGGAATGGCTCGCCAGTGAGGAAAGACTCATCCATCGCACCAGCGCCCTCGGTGACGGTTCCATCCACGGGACATATCTCATGGGGAAAGATGGTCAGCGTATCGCCGGGCACGATATCTCCAACAGAGACATCATGCAATTGGCCGTCCTGTAAACGATGAGCGATGCTGGGGGTTCGCTTCGCCAACTCGTCAAGCACTTTCGATGCCCGACGCGTCGCAAACTCTTCCAGCTTCTGGCCGCCGGCAAGCATGACGACGATGATCGACGCGACGACCAACTGCCCCATGATCGTGGCTGTAATCACGGAAAGAGCAGCAAGGAGATCCGCACCGAACTCTTTGCGTAAGGCTTTGCGGACCAGATCGACGATAAAGGGCTCGCCTCCAGCTAATACGCCGAACCACAGCGGAAGGTCGGATATTTTATGTGGCAGATGAGGGATCAGCAGCAGACCGAAATGCAGCAGCAACCCCGCCAAGGCGGCCACTAATGCTAAGCTTTTGCCGCGTGGCATCATAAGAAGCACTCTGAAGCTCGGGTGAAGTGATTGCGGACTACGGTTCTCTCGGGAGCTGACGTGCCCGGAAGAATACAAATGGCAGCAGCTGGAGCAGAGAGGCAATCGCAGTCATCGTAAGCAGCCTCACGATCAGGACCTCACTCCAGTAATGGCTGCGCAGCAGCAGGCCCCCGGTCCCGATTTCCAGTGCGCCACATATATACAGCCCGGTGGCTTGACGGGGATGATGGACCAGTCCACGCGCCATTCGCAATTCCGCAAGCCCGAAGAGAATGGCATATGGGGCGACAATCAGAGCAATCATCGGCAGAGATGCTTCCGCAGTGAATAGAAGGGCAAAGCCTGTGATCAGGGATAGTTCGCCAAGCACGAGATAAGCCGTGAATTCCTTGCGGTGCGGCGGACCGAATGTCGCGGCCACCATGATCTCTCCCATCCCCACATACACGAAAGCAACCGCCACGAGATTGGTGAGCAGGAGAATGGCCTCAGCCTCTACTCTCGCCTCGCTGCGATGGACTCCGAGAGCAAAAAGTATGTAGAGAAATATCGTGATCCACCCCGCGATAAAAATAATAATTAGCCGATGCGCCCGGAGTTCCTCTCGCATAATCCTTCCTCCCTCCTATGGATGACTAAGACAAGCAATCGCTCTGCGGCTCCTCTGAAGAGGAGAAGGCCCCACGCAAAGCGATCCCTAACCCGCAGACTGCTTTGCGCTAGTGCCCGGCGCCGGCAGAACCTACTTCTAATTTGTGCTCCAACTCGTCAACACGCGTTCTCTTCTTGCCGTATTCCACAAAATCATTGATGATCGAAGCCATCCGGCTGGTGAGATCGTAGGTTGCGCCGACATAGTCTTGATAGGGCTGCATATTAATGTGCGTGGGATTGTCATTCATGTGCTTGATGGTTGCGGTCAGCGTATCCGCCATCTCCTGCAAAATGGGGTCAACACGGTCAATGGCCTGCTGCTGCCATGGGGAAGCCTCGCCGCGAGCTGCCTTTAGATCGTTGACCGTCCGGCCGATTTCGTTGACATGGCCGCGAATCTTCTCGATCTGTGCGCTGTGAGATGGGAGTGACATTTTCGACCGTGTGTATGTCTTGAGCAAGTCAGCGTCTTCCAATGCGTTGGCTGCCTGGCCCTTCGCGTCCGCGAGCAGCTTCGTTACGTGCTCTGAATCCCCCCGCTGTGAGAAAGCCAACTGGGATGCTCCCAATAGCAATAGCATCAAAACGGCATAAAGGCCCTTTCTATTCGTGAATCGCATATGGATTCTCCTTTCGGCAGCTCGGCTGCGCCGCCGTTGGATTTCAGAGTGACACCGAAGCGGCAAGCCAGCAGTGATGATGGTCACTCATCGCTGTAACGCCAGTCAGAAGTGATCAGCATCACGTGCCGTAGTGAGCGGCGGTGCGGATACAAAGCTGATCGCCCTGTAGAGTGCAGGCTAGATCTCTGGAGGCTTTATGCCTGCTCTTGAACATGATGTCGCTCTGAAGCTTGACCGGATTCTGCTCGCAACCAATTTCAAGCCAGAATCGGCAGCCGCTGAAGCATTTGCTCAGGGACTGGCGGCCTACTGCCTGGCAAAAGTTACCGTTGCGTATGCGGTGGAACTTTCGGTGGTCACGCGCTCTGAAGCTGCGGTGGCTGGTTTGCCCATCAAGGAAGCCAGACACAACAGTGCAGTGGATATGGAGAGCTTGCTGGAGCGGTTCCAACAAGCCGGCATCACGGCCCATGGGCAGGTCCTGGAATCCCACGCCCCTGGCGCGGCGATCGTCGGCCTGGCCAATCAACTTCATGCGGACGCCATCGTCATCGGCACGGAGGCTCGGCGTGGGCTAAGGAAGGTTTTTGCGGGCTCATGTGCCGAGGACGTCATCCGCCATGCTATGTGCCCGGTGTTTACGCTCGGCCCAAAGGCAAGCAAAGTAACTATCGGGCCGTCGGGAGTTAAGAACGTTATCTTCGCCACGGACCTTCGCCATGATGTGATTGAGAAGGCGCACATAGCTTTGAATTTTGCGAAGAGGAATGCCGCCAAAATTTATCTCTTCCACGTAACAAATGAAACAAAGACTTTTGAAGCGTTGGCGGAACTGCAATTGAGCGCAGAAGCAAAGCTGCGAAAGCTGATACCGGAACCAGCTTTTGAATGGGGATGCCCCCGGGTGGATGTTGCGTTTGGCGAAGCAGCTTCCCGGATACTTGATCTTGGCAAGCGGGTGGATGCCGACCTGATTGTTCTAGGGGCGCAACGGAGTGTGACATGGTTTCCACACCTGACCCGAGGAGTTGTAGATCAGGTGCTGGCCGAGGCGGAGTGCCCGGTGATGACGATCTGCACAGATTGATTCTGGTTCAGCTGTGGATCGTTAGATCGGCCGTTCAAGCCTGCACGAAGCAGAACGCGCCAGCGAGACGTAGATCAAATGCACATCCTCAAGCTGAATGGGAGCGAACGCACAGCACCGGGCAGTGGGCTTCCCTGATTACTCCGGCAAGCGCGGATCCCAGTGAATGGTCTGCGAGCCGAGCATTCTCTGCAACGCCACAAACTATGACGCTTGCGCCCTCATCGCGGGCAACAGATGTTATTTCCTGTGCCGCTTTGCCATATGCGATACGGACTTCTGCTTTTGAATATAAGTCCACGTCCGAAGGCAGCAGACGCATCAGCTCCGCCTTCACGCGTTGTTCTACCAATGCGAGCTCTATGCCGGTTGCCGGCCCATCTTCGATCACATGGAGCAGAGTGAGTTTTCCATGGAACTTCTCGGCGAGTCCCGAGGCGTATTGAGCGGCGCGAAGCTCGGTGAGCTTTAAGGTCGACCCAAACAAAACTGAACGAAACGGGCAGGTAAAACTTGTCGCATGGGGTCCCACAATCATTACCGGAGCATGCAAGTGCCGCAGCATTGTCTCGGCGACAGAACCGAGCGCAAGACGTTCCAGGCCGCGTGCACCATGGGAACCTGCGATCACCAGGTCTACTTTTTCGTTCTCGACCGTCCGCTGTACCAGCTCCAGCGTGGATGCGTATTCGACAATCTCTCTGTGTTTGATCTGTTGGAGAGCTGGTTCACTCGCAATCAGGTCCGCCAGCTTTGACTGTGCAGCTTCCAGACTGATGTCGTAAGCGTCAGCGGGAACAAATTCCATACCGGCGCCGTAGACCGTCGGGTAGGCAGCGTGCACAAAGAGGAGCTCGGCATTGAAGCAAGTGGCTAGAGTGACCGCGGTCTTGAGTACCTGCTGGGTCTGAGCTGTGAAGTCGACAGCGACGAGCAGCTTGTTGAAGATGACTTCTGTAGTTGCCAAATGTGGACTGACTTCAGCGGGGGAAATTGTAGCGCTCATCCTCGTTCTCCTTAATTGTTGGGGCAAACACGATGGCCGAACTATTGAAGATTGATTTAGGGGTTTCGCGGAACGCTTGCCTGTCTGCATAAAGCATGCGTGCAGCAGTTATGCATTGCGCTATGCCGAATGCGACAAGGTAGCCATAAACCAGCCACGAGATGCGCTGCGGATCGAGCTGCGAGGCGAAGCCGAGCATGAGAATGAAGTAGGCGATAGCTGCGACGATTGCGACAACGCCGGCGGAGTTGCTCCATCGGCTGATTGCGTGGCTGCCGGAATGTCTTGCCACGACCAATTCACCTATTCCTGCATATGCTGCCTGCAGGGCAGCCAGCAGCAGGAACCATTCGAGCCGAATCTTCTCAAAGACTACGAACAACAGGAGCAGTCCAACAAAGATTCCCAGCGAACCCTGTACCAGCAACGCGGCCCGCGCGTTACGCGACTGTGTCATGAAGCTGGAGATCAGAACGAGGACGCTGTCCAGGACGCCGTATGTGGCCAAGCCCAGCACCGCAATCGCCACTGCAAGCGGAAGCAGAAGCAATGTCCGTGCCATGTCCGGGATCACGAGGACCAGGCTCCCTACAAGCAGGGCCAACATTCCTCGCAACAGCATGACGATCCAGAAATGAACATCCTTGCGCATCGTTGACCTCCAGACAAGTCAACGATCTCTCCGTTTGCCGGGATGAGCGGTGACCGGAATCACTACTTAGCGTGACGCTGCGTCCGCACCTATCATCACCGCCATTTCTGATCTCCTGCGTAATGATCTTTGCTTCGGCTAGTCGCGATTGAAAGTTCGTACCTGAACACCGCGAGGTGACGCCAATCACCGCGACATCGGTCCATTCAGTTGAACCTCAAGTGAGCTTTGAACCGAGGGTCACAAATGACGCCAGCAGCTCAGTCACAACCAGTTCTGACGCGGGAAGAACTACAGAAGATCAATTCCTATTGGAACGCCTGCAACTATCTTGCAGCAGGAATGATTTACCTGCGTGCGAATCCTTTATTGCGAGAGCCGCTAAAGCCAGAACACATTAAGCGGCGTTTGATCGGTCATTGGGGATCTGATCCAGGGCAGTCGTTCATATGGGTACATCTCAACCGGCTCATCCGGAAATATGACCTGAATGTAATGTTTGTGTCCGGCCCTGGGCACGGAGCGCCGGCGACTTTGGCTAACAGCTATCTTGAAGGTGTTTATTCCGAGGTATACCCGGATAAGAGTCAGGATGAGCGCGGAATGCTGAAGCTCTTTCGCCAGTTTTCCTTTCCGGGCGGAATTGGCAGCCACTGCACTCCCGAAACTCCGGGATCCATCCATGAAGGTGGAGAGCTGGGCTATTCGATCTCGCACGCATATGGAGCTGCATTCGACAATCCTGACCTTATTGTTGCGGTAGCAGTGGGTGATGGGGAGGCGGAGACCGGCCCCGCAGCAACTGCCTGGCACTCAAATAAATTTCTCAACCCTGCGCGTGACGGCGCTGTGCTCCCGATTCTTCACTTAAACGGCTACAAGATTGCGAACCCGACCATCCTGGCGCGAATCCCTCCAGCTGAATTGCAAGCGCTGTTTCATGGATATGGATACACGCCGTATGTTGTCGAAGGCGACGATCCCATGGTGATGCATGAAGCCATGGCAAGAACACTGGAACATTGCATTCAGGAGATTCGGCGCATTCAGCACAAGGCACGCAACGGCCATGGAGTGGAGCGGCCTCTATGGCCGATGATTATTCTTCGTTCACCCAAGGGCTGGACCGGGCCTAAAGAGGTCGATGGGCACAAGGTCGAGGACTTCTGGCGGGCGCACCAGGTACCCATCGCCGATCCGGCTTGCAATGCGGCCCATCTGAAGCAATTGGAAGAGTGGTTGCGCAGCTATCATCCGGAAACTCTGTTCGACGCAAATGGGAAGTTGACGCCGGAGCTGCAGGCGCTGGCTCCCATGGGTACGCGAAGAATCAGCGCTAATTCGCATGCAAATGGGGGACAGTTCCGCATCCCCCTTGACTTGCCTAACTACTGTGATTACGCAACGTCTGTCTCTGCTCCGGGCAAGGAGTATGCATATCCCACGGAGGTGCTGGCGGCGTTTCTGCGCGATGTGATGCGGCGTAACATGAACAGTTTTCGGGTCTTCGGACCAGATGAGACGGCGTCGAATCGCCTGATGGCGATCTATCAGGCCTCGCCGAAGACCTGGCTGGCCGAAATCAAGCCAGAGGATCAGGATGGCACAGAGATAGCTTCGCATGGCCGGGTGATGGAGATGTTGAGCGAACACACGCTGGAGGGATGGTACGAAGGCTACGTTCTTACCGGCCGGCATGGGTTCTTTTCAACGTACGAGGCTTTTGCGCATGTGATCGACTCGATGTTCAACCAGCATGCGAAATGGCTGGAGAAGTCAAAAAATGAGCTGACGTGGCGCGCTCCCGTGCCATCCATTAACCTCCTGATCACTTCGCTGGTATGGAGACAAGACCATAATGGCTTCACCCACCAGGACCCCGGCTTTCTGGATGTCGTTACGAACAAAAGCCCGGACGTGGTTCGCATCTATCTGCCGCCGGATGCCAACTGTCTGCTAAGCGTGACGGACCACTGCCTTCGCAGCCGGGACTATGTGAATGTCATCGTTGCGGACAAGCAGCTTCACCTGCAATACCTGGATAAAACGGCTGCGATTGAGCACTGCGCCAAGGGCATAGGAATCTGGGACTGGGCCAGCACGGATGACGGAGCGGAGCCGGACGTAGTGATGGCCTGCGCTGGTGATATTGCCACGATGGAAAGCCTTGCGGCGGTCGCGATCCTGAAAGATCATTTTCCTGATCTGAAGATTCGCTTCGTCAATGTGGTCGATCTGTTTCGTCTAATGCCGGAGACCGAGCACCCGCACGGTCTGTCTGATCGGGACTTCGATTCGCTCTTCACCAAAGACAAACCCGTGATCTTCAACTTTCATAGCTACGCGTCATTGATTCACAAGCTGAGCTATCGACGCACGAACCACGACAATATTCACGTCCGCGGATACAAGGAGAAGGGCAATATCAATACACCGCTGGAGTTGGCCATTTTGAACCAGGTTGACCGCTACAACCTGAGCATCGATGTGATCGACCGTGTTCCCGGACTCCAGGCAAAGGGCAGCCATGTGAAAGACCATCTGCGGAACGAGATTATTGAAGCTGTTCGATACGCACACGCGGAAGGGATCGATCGCGATGAGATTCGCAACTGGGTATGGCCGGGCTAGACATGACAATGCCGCCGAACTCCCGCCAAGTGATCCTGACCATCAATAGTGGATCGTCTTCACTGAAGATCGGTTTCTTCGATGGGGAAACTGAGCTGCTGAGCGGAGCCGCGGAGGGGATCGGGCCCACGGGCGGAAGGTTACACTTCGTTGACGGCGGAGGCCAGGTCATCGCCAAGGAACAAGACTCTTTTACATCCCAGGAAGAGGCCTTAAGCCGCGTAATTGAGGTAAGCCGTGGACATGTGAAAGGTACTCCGATTGCGGTTGGCCATCGCATCGTCCATGGAGGCCCGGAGCTGCAGGAACATCAACCGATTACGCCAGCAGTGCTGGCAAAGCTTGCGGCCGCCGAGCACTTTGCGCCACTTCATCTGCCTCAGGCTCTGCGCTTGATCCGGCAGACACAACAGGCATTTCCCGAAGCTCGGCAGATAGCCTGCTTCGATACCGCGTTTCACCGAAATATGCCGGAAGCGTCCAGGCGTCTGCCTTTACCCGTTGGGTTCGACCTGCGAGGTGTGCGCAGATACGGCTTTCACGGGCTTTCTTATGAGTCGTTGGTACACCGTTTGGGGCGTGGCCTGCCGGAGCGCGCCATCTTAGCGCATCTTGGAAGCGGTTCCAGTCTGTGTGCCCTGCGCAATAGAACATCGATCGACACCACGATGGGCATGACCCCGACTGGTGGAATCATCATGGGTACGCGCAGCGGTGATCTGGACCCAGGGGTATTACTGTTTCTGCTTCGCGCGGAGAAGCTGAGTATCGACGATCTGGAAGAACTGCTCAACCACCGAGCCGGACTGGCCGGGCTGTCCGGCGGAAAATCGGACATGCAGCAACTGCTGGCGTTACGCACGGCCGGAGATCCGCGGGCCGATCTTGCTGTAACAGCCTATTGCAACTCCATCCGAAAAGCCGTGGGAGCATATGCTGCACTGCTCGGCGGCGTTGATCTGCTTGTATTCACTGGCGGAATTGGCGCGCACAGCCAGGAAATTCGCTCGCTCGTCTGCGCTGAGCTTGGCTTTCTGGGCTTATCGGGCGACGGAGAAAAGGTCAAAGCTCTGCCGGCCGAAGAGGAATTTCAGATCGCCAGAATCTGCGGCCGCTGGGTTTGATCCTGGCCTTTGTCGCTGGCGCGTTTCACCGGCGACCACCGCGTGACAGCCGTCACTACCTTCAGTGACTACTGCAACGGAATTGGCATTCGCATTCGCCTACTCTCCAGGTAGTTGAAAGCTGTATGGAGGCCTGTATGCCTGTGATCGACAACCCTATCGGCGTGGAACTAGACAACATCCTGCTCGCCACGGATCTCAACCCTGAATCTCAGGTTGCCGAACAACATGCCCACGCGCTGGCTACGCGGTTCTATTCGAAGGTCACCGTCGCAAATGTTGTTGATCTGTCTATTGCGATCCCGACGAGAAGCTCTGCGGTAGGTGTGCCGATCGACAAGTTGAGGCACAAAGGGCAGGAAGGAATCCAGAAAGCCGTCCACTCGTTGCGTGAAGCCGGCGTTCGAGGCGAGGGAAAGATTGTGGAGTCATCCCACGTAGGGCCTGCCATCGTGAGTCTGGCGCAACAGATTGGAGCCAATCTGATTGTGATGGGAACGAAAGCGCAGCGCGGACTGGGCAAATGGATGCTGGGCTCAGTTGCGGAGGGAGTGATACACCATGCGCCTTGTCCGGTAGTGACCATTGGGCCCCGGGTAAAGAAACTGGAGCCGCCCGTACTGACTATTGAGAACATCGTCTTCGCGACTGACCTGAAGCACGATGTCTCTACGAAGGCTAGTGCTGCGTTGACCTTTGCCAAAGACAGCGTTTCGCATATTCATGTGTGCCATGTCCTTGACCATACAGGCGACAAGCAGGGAGAGACGCTGGATTTACAGCTCAAGACCGAAGCCGAGCTTCGCAAATGCATGCCCTCCCCAACTTACGAATGGTGCAGCCCGCAATACATCGTTGAGACCGGAAAGGTTGCTGAACATGTCCTGCAGATTGCCAAAAAGGTAGATGCCGATCTCATCGTCCTCGGCGCACATCGAGACGTTACCTGGTTCACGCATCTTTCCGAAGGTGTAATAGGGCGCGTTCTTGCAGAGGCAGAGTGTCCCGTGATGACGATCTGCACCGAATGATTTTAAGCAGGCGCGATTCAGCTGAAGTAAAGGAGAATACTATGTTGCACTGCGCAGTCCCAGGTTGCAATGTTCAGGAGAAGTATCTTCGGGCCGGCTCTCTCCATACGGTGGATCTATTGGTAGAAGGCAAAGTCACTCCAAGAATCGTATGGTTTTGCCACGACTGCAGCGCGAGCCATACCGCACAGACATGGCGTCCAGCGGGAGAACAGATCCAGCCGCGCTTGCGGCCGCGCTATGTCAGTCCTGGTCTGGACTTGTCGGCAGTGGTGATTCCAGTTGGCGCAGGGACGACCTTGGCTGTGATTGGTCAAGCGGCCAACATGCAGTCCGTAGCGGCCTGAAATCGATAAAGGGGATGGCGCGGTTTGTCTGCGAAGAATAGAGTTCTACTCACAGGCACTGTCAATGACCCGTCCCAGAACACCTCCGAGGACACAGTTACACGGACAAACTCCGCTTGAGCCCGCAAACTGGCTTGCAGCTATTGTTGAGTCCTCGGACGATGCAATCATTGGCAAGTCGCTCGATGGCATGATTACGAGCTGGAACAAGGGAGCTGAGCAGGTCTTTGGGTATCCCTCTTCTGAGGCGCTTGGCAGACCGATCACGATGCTCATCCCGTCTGAGTTGTGGACTGAGGAAGAACATATCCTCGAGCAGCTCCGGAATGGCGGACGCATTGATCATTTCGAAACCACACGTATCAGGAAAGACGGCAAAAAGATTGCCGTTTCTCTCTCCATCTCTCCAGTGTTCAATTCCAGGGGAGAGGTTTGCGGGTTTGCAAAGATCGTCCGCGATGTCACCGAGCGGAATCGCCTGATCAAGCAGGAAGAAACGACACTTGCATCGACTTTAGCCGAACACAAATTTCAAGAATTAATCGAGCAGGCCCCCGACGCGATCCTGCAAGTCGATTCCTCCGGCGCTATTGCCATCGCTAACCGGACTGCAGAACTGCTCTTTGGCTATAGCCGGGAAGAACTGCTCAGCCTTAATGTGGATGCTCTGGTGCCCCAGGCTGCTCGCCATAAACACCAGGGCTATCGCGATAAGTTTGCCGCCGCGGGCGTCACCCGGCCCATGGGAGAAGGCTTGAACCTGCATGCGCAACGAAAGGATGGCAGCCTGCTTCCAGTTGAAATAAGCCTCAGTCCCATCTCCAGTGAAAGAGGCAATCAAGTGATTGCCGTGGTGCGCGATGTAACTGAAAGAAAGAAAACTGAAAAGCAGCTCCGGTCTCTCCAGGAGAGCTACATGCATGAGCTCGAGGCGCGCCAGGAGGAGGCCGAGCGGCTGAACACTCTAAAGAGTGAGTTCATGGCAAGTATCAGCCATGAACTTCGTACCCCTCTGCATACGATCATCGGATTCGCTGAATTGCTTGCCGAAGACAATGAGGCGCCACTCGATGACAAGCAAAAGCGATTTCTGCACCACATCCAGGCCGATTCCGAACATCTTCTTGGCCTGATCAATGATGTTCTGGATTTGAGCCGAATTGAGGCCGGCGGCTTACGACTCGCCACTGAATCAGTGCCGCTGGAAAAGATCATCTCAGAGGCGATCCACTCCATAAGCCCGTTTGCTACGGAGAGGGGCGTCATAGTTTCCGTTGAGCAGATGCCCGCGCAGGCAAAGGTCTCTGCGGATCCGCTGCGACTGCGGCAGATCCTCTATAACCTGCTCAGCAACGGTGTGAAGTTTACGGAGAGGGGTGGGACGGTAACTGTGTCGGCTACGCTGCATGGAGATTTCGTGCGGATCACAGTGGCCGATACCGGCGTCGGAATTGCGGCCGAAGAATGCTCGAGAATCTTCGACAAGTTCTATCAAACCGGTTACACGTCTTCAGGCACCCGGCAGGGCACGGGTCTCGGCCTCACCATCTGTAAACAACTGGTCGAGATGCAGGGAGGAAAAATCTGGGTGGAAAGCGAGCTCCGGCATGGGAGTCGCTTTCATTTCACTCTTCCTGCCCCGTAAGACCGTGATTCAAATCACAGATTCAACGGGCTCACAGCAATAGGATTGCCGTGTGGGCAAGTTGGACACGGCCGATTCCCATCAGAGCAGGCGAATTCTCGTAGCGGACGAAACTGCTGGCGGTCGAGCCCTTTTGCGCGCGATTTTGGAGCTGGATGGTCATTTTGTTTGTGAAGCAAAGGAAGCTGCAAAGCTGCTTGGGCTTGCACGCAGCTTCGATCCACATCTCGTGATCCTGGATCTGGAGATGAGCAAAATAGATGCCTACGCAATGGTCAAATCGCTGCGCCGGATCAAGCACCCGGACCATCTTCCCTTAATAGCGCTTTCACCCGCGGCTACGCAGACGTTTCCAGAAAAGATAGTTGCGGCCGGCTTCTCTAGTTATCTGGTAAAGCCCATCAGTCCCTATGAACTGCGCAGTTGTATTTCTGTATTGCTTCGGCCCTAGGTGAGATTGAAGCGCTTCATCTTGTAGCGAAGAGCATCTCTTCCAATACCCAGCCTGCGGGCTGCCTCTGACTGATTGCCATTGCAACTCTTCAAGGCTTCTTCCACCAGGCGCCGCTCCTGATCTGCCAGTGCGGATGGGATATTTTCAGTGCCTCTCGGCGTTTCTAAGTTGGGCTGGGCTGCAAGTGCAACAGGTAGATCGCGCACATCCAGCAATGCCGAATCAGCCAACATGCAGGCACGGCCAATCACATGCTCCAGTTCCCGGACATTTCCAGGCCAGTCGTGGCGCTCCAATAACAGAAGCGCTTTGGGGGTTAGCCCTTTGATCTCCTTGCCGAATTCGTGGCTGAACTTCTGCACAAAGCCACGCGCAAGGAGCGAAACGTCTTCGCGGCGCTCTTTGAGAGGAGGAACGTTCAGCTCGACCATGCTGAGCCTGTAGTACAGATCCTCGCGGAAGCGTCCTTCGGCTATCTCAGCCTTCAGGTTTTTGTGAGTAGCGGCAACGATCCTTACGTTGATCTTCCGCGGAACCAGAGAGCCTACCGGCAGCACTTCCTGGCTCTGTACCGCGCGCAGTAGCTTGGCTTGTGTGGCAAGCGGCATATCTCCGATCTCATCCAGAAACAACGTGCCGCCATGCGCAAGCTCAAGCAGGCCAGTTTTATCCTTGTCCGCACCCGTAAAGGCTCCGCGCACATGGCCAAAAAGCTCGCTTTCAAAGAGAGTCTCGACGACAGCCGAACAGTTCAAGACCACGAACTTGCCTGCCACTCCGCTGCGGCGGTGGAGCCCATTTGCTACGAGGTCCTTGCCGGCTCCGGTGGGGCCCTGGACCAGCACAGAACGATAGTGGGGTGCGATCCGCTCAACCATTGCGAACAGAGCCCACATGATGGCACTTTGTGACACCATGCCTTCAAAGGCCATGTCCTGCGTCAACTCCCCTTGTGAATAGGCTTTTCGCCGCTGCTCTGCGGAGGAAAGTAACGCGGCGACGCGCTCACGAAGTACTGATAACTTGACCGGTTTCTGCAGGTAGTCAGCTGCTCCGCCGCGAATGGCGGCTACGGCAGTCTCTGTGGTGTAGTGGGCCGTCATCAGGATCACGTCAATCAGCGGATCGAAATAGGCGACTCGCTCCAGGACGTCCAGTCCGGTCATTCCGGGCATGACCAGATCGGTAACGACCAGTTGCGGCCGGACTTTGTATACCAGTTCGAGGCCGTCTGCCGGTGTGGCAGCGGTATGCACGCTGACACCCGATCTGGATAATGCCTCAGCCAGCAGTTCCAGACTGG